>Ga0307437_1002492_pt1 | contig 11342 bp, 8 predicted proteins | sample SalMarWE160390MG_FD_202146 | JGI IMG/M metagenome (GOLD analysis project Ga0307437, IMG submission 202146) | Salt marsh sediment microbial communities from the Plum Island Ecosystem LTER, Massachusetts, United States - WE1603-90 | ecosystem: Environmental > Aquatic > Marine > Intertidal zone >...
CGTAGTCTTTTCGATTAGTCAAAAAGACTATGTGCCTAATACACTTCATTAGAAAAATAATCACTACAATTTTACATACAGGATATATGTGAATACATTTAGTATTTCATGACTTTGTTAGCTGAAATGTGTAGTTGTATTCCGCGAAGGCCTGCAAAAAGCTATAGATTTGTATCGCGAAAATCTTCTCTGATGTCATTGCGAGTCCACCGAAGCTGGAAGCGGCAATCTTAATTTTTTGTCGTTATATATTGTTTCCGTGCTGATATTTACTTAATCTGGTTCTCTTTTAATAATTTCAGTAGTTGTTCTGTGTGCATTTCGTTTTTTGCGCAGGCTCAACATTTCCTGGGTTTTTGTGAACATCATTTGGAACCGTTAGCTGGTTGTTAATGATGTTAGATAATCTAATTCAAACTCGATTTCTTTGGCCTCATCGTTTTTATCCAGTTTTAGAATAGCCATATAGTGTCTTTCCACACTGCACTTAGCTTTGTCCCTGTATTAAGGATTCCAACTGCTGCTTTCTCAGAATCTCAAATTGAGCATCCGCGACATGAAAAAGGCCGCTTAGTGCGTAGAAATCACGTCTTAGATTGCGAGGGACACTTGTTTCATGTTTGTAATACAAGTATTCTGAAATTGAAGCCCAGGCGTGTTGACCAATTGTTCTTAGCTGAACCTCGAACGGTAGGTTACTAATTGGCTTACGGCCTTCACCAGAAACATTTTTTAATTTAACTATAAAATGTATACCCATGTACCCAAAAATATCTGCTGCAATGTTGTCTATCTTGTTGTCCTCCTCAACGACCTCGAATATATCTCTAATGATAGTACTGATGGAGTTAATATCTGTGCGAAATAAGCAAACGATGCGCAAGCCTAGTAAATCCTGTATTTCCCTGAATGATTCTTTAGTTTTTTGCCTTTTTATTTTGTCGAGGAAGGAATCGAACGTTTTGATTCGGTCATCCAGCGAATGGATTTTTATATTCTTCTTGCTTATTTCTGTAAAAAGACGGTATTTAGCGGTGACACAGAGTTCTTTGAGCAGCTTAATCTGGGATTGATACCGATTTTTTAAGTCATTATTGTTCATTGTCCCCTAAATATTCACTTTCTTCTTGCCTTTAACTTGAAGTTTAAGGTCTGGGTTATCCACAAGTGATGCTATCCCGTTAAATTCACCATTTGATAGATTAGCGGTGAATGTTAAGGAGAATTGGTCGAGATTTCCAAAGACTGAAATTGCGTTTTGGTCGAAACGTGTTACGTCGATTTTGGCCTCGATGGTTTTGCCAGAGATGGAGTATGTACCAGAATAGTAATAACCAATATCTCCCCCCAATAATCGCGTGTTGTTTAACACGATGACTCCCGTTCCAAAAAGATTTAGTGTCGAGAAGAACTCTACAGTCCACAGTCCATTTTCTTTCATGTTTGATCACCTTAGTTAATTTGGTCTATTATAGCTCCGTATCGCCAACCCGTTTCAAACCATAATCTACAGATAAACAGGCTTCTACAGCTTCGTAAATGTTTCGCAGAAGCTCTTCAAAAGAATCTCCCTGCGTAACACAGCCGGGAATAGCAGGAATCTCGGCCCAGTGGTCACCTTCGGCCGCTTTTTGTATGATTGTCTCTAACTTCATTGCTATGATCTCACCTTTCAGATGGATTATATTTGTTATCCCACTAAAAACAAGAATTTAAAGTATTTTCCGCTCCCTCACGGTCGCGGCTCTGATAGAAACACCGATGGCGAAGATTTTGAAAATACGTTTAATCCGTGAGATCTGTGGTTAATGGTTTAATTGTTCGCCTTCTAATCGTGCGACGACGGCTGCTCCGCAGGAATCGCCCCAGACATTAACGACTGTTCGCAGCGGAGCATAGCTTCGCAGAGCAGCAGCGGCTCTGTTTTATCCGCCGGTTAACATTGGGTTCATTCGGTGGAATCTGTAATCGGAAGCTGTTCCTTGAGCTTCTCGGCGCTGCGGATTAGCTCTTCTGTTGTTGGTTGTTTTTGCGGGGCAAGCTCAAATGTCCATTCGTATGAATCGACGATTCTCTTTGGGTTCAGCATAGCAAAGAAATCGAACGGAAATTTATCATACCATGGCGCTTGGAGTATGCGGTGGGTATCCAAAGTTTCGTAACCTTCCTTGCTTAGCCTGACCCAATAATCGCCGTACCATTCAAACGAGGTTGTAACCGGCGAGATGCCTATTTCCTCGTCGTTCAGCACGACAAGTGCCCCCTGCGGCTCCGTATTGATTGTTAGCGTGCGTTCTACGCAGCCGGTAAGTAACAAGCTTGCAAACAGCACGAAAACTATCAGGATGAATAAACTGTATCTTTTCATATCTTTTTCCTTTTAACGGGTGAAAACTCCCAAATAAACCCTTCGACTTCGCTCAGGGCAGCCTTGGGGGCTAAATATTTCTTGAACGCCATATTATAAAGAAACGACAGGAATATAGAAATCCAAAATTTAACCAAAGGATTTTTTTGGCGCATATTATTTTATCTATTACTGTTTCAACCATCGCCGTTCTTCTCCGTAGAAGTTATACTACGAAGTCCGCTAGGGGATGCCTTACGGCAGACAAATGCCGGACTTCGACGAGCTCAGTCGAGTCGCGACGGCTAAACATTGATAAAAAAGGAATCCAAATTCATTGACAGCGATTCAGCATACGGTTAAGTTATCGTTGGATTTAGGCTATTATTCTTTAACGGTGTTTTCATTATGAAAATATTGCTCAGTTGGCTAAATGATTACATAGAAGTCGGAGCTTCTGCGAAGCAGGTCGCTGAAATCTTGAGCGATTCAGGATTTCCCTGTGAAGGAATGGACTATCTCGGTGACGATGTGGTTATCGATGTTGAGGTAACCAGCAACCGTGGCGATTGCTTAAGCTACATCGGCATTGCCCGCGAATTATCTGCTGCGACCGGCAAAGAATTAAAAATACCTAAATTTGAGCTAAATGAATCGGACAAGGATGTCACGGAATTTGCTTCTGTTGAGATTCTTGAGCCGGATTTGTGTAGCCGATACACCGCCCGCATAATTGAAAATGTCAAGGTTGGGCCTTCACCCGATTGGCTAAAAAAACGGCTCGAGGCTGTGGGCTTACGGAGTGTCAATAATGTAGTTGACGCCACTAACTATGCGATGATGGAAACCGGCCAGCCGCCACACGCCTTCGACTATGCCAAAATTAATGATGGTAAAATAATCGTCAGAAAAGCCGTTGCCGGTGCACGTATAGTCAGTATCGACGGTACTACGTGTGACTTAAATGCTGATATGCTGATTATTGCTGACTCACAAAGGCCTGTAGCTATAGCTGGAGTAATGGGTGGGTTGGATACCGAGGTCGGCCAAGCCACCGCTACTATTCTTCTGGAGGACGCCTATTTTGACCCGATCAGTGTGCGCAGGACCTCTCGCAAATTAGCCTTGTCTTCAGAGGCGGCTTTTAGATTTGAACGAATCGTGGATGCCGAGATGGTTGACTGGGCATCAAAACGCACCGCACAATTGATTACGCAAGTGGCAGGGGGTAAAGTGGCCAAAGGCGTAGTTGATATTTATCCGAAAAAACCAGAGCTTAAAAAAGTGTCTTTACGCCTTCGGCGTTTAGAAAAGCTGCTGGGCGTTAAAGTACCTTCTGAAGAAGTGGTAAGAATTCTCTCGGCCTTGAGTTTCAAGCCGCAATGCAAGGGCGATTTAGTTATTTGTTTAGTGCCTTCATGGCGTAGTGACGTTTATCGTGAGATCGACCTGATTGAAGAGGTCGCAAGAATCCACGGCTACAATAAAATACTGACAAAGAGTAAAATCGAAATTGAGGTCGTGCCGGTTGATGCCCGTCGGAAATTAACCCAGTCAGTCGGAGCGTACCTGAATGGCTGCGGCTTCTATGAAACGATTAGTGTGGGTTTTGTCAGTGATTCTATCGCTGAGCTTTTTACGGACCGAGAGATAGAAAAGCACTTGAGCGTAAAAGATGAAAGCAGAAAAAGTGCGAATCTGCTTCGGCAAACACTTTTAGGCTCTTTGCTTGGGGTTTTGAAAACAAATATTAACGCCAAGAATCGGCCATGCAGAATTTTTGAAATAGCTGATACTTTTGTGCCCCGACCCGGACGAGATCAAAAGGATAGTCTGCCAATCGAAAAGTCCAAACTGGCTTTAGTCTGTGATAGTGACTTCAGAGACCTACGCGGCGTTATCGAAGGCCTGATAAAAAGTATAGACAGTGACGCTGAGATTGAATTTAGACCTTTGGATTTAATTTGGACAGAAGTAGGTGCTGAGATTGAGTTGAATCGTAAGACAATCGGTGCCGCCGGGATTTTTTCACCGGCTGTGAGAAATAAATTTGATTTCAAAGACCTCAGACCATGCGGGGCGGAATTGGACTTCGAGCAGCTATTAGCCCTACAGACCGGCCCTATAAAACTCAGGCCCATTCCGAGATTTCCAGCTATAGAGCGTGACCTTTCGATTATCGTAGATCAGGAAACTCGGTGGGCCGACATTATCGAGGCGGTCAAGAAAAAAGCTCCAGCAGAGCTTGAGGATGTCCGATTTGTCGGTATATACTACGGCAGAGGTATTCCGTCAGGCCAAAAAAGTGTCACGCTTTCGCTGCGGTTCAGGGACAAGGACGGTACACTAACTCACGAAGCTGTTGACCGCTTCCAGGCTGACATTGTCCGGAGTTTGTCCGACGCCGTAGAAGCTGAATTACGAACTGTGTAATTTTTTATATTGTAGAAAGTACAGGGGTGCACGTAAAGTTTGTAGGTGAGGTGGACGCTATTGTATTACCTATTATCTCTATGGATAATGGTTGGTCGCCTTTTGTCACCTCGACCGAGGCCGTATGGCCGAGTGGAGAGGTCTGCCTTCAAAGCAGATTTCTCCACTTCGGCCCTGTTTCTGTCTTCGACAGAAGACACAGGGGCTACGGTCGAAATGACAGACGTTTCTTTCTGTAGATTCTACCGACAATCTTGACACGCACCCAAAGTACAGTAAAGCTTTTAATTTAGTTGCAAAAAAGCGAAAATATAATTATATCTGGCTTTTGCAGCTTAAATTTGCGTTTATAAAAGGCATTCTAAACAGCCAAAAGGTCTATAAAGAAGAAGTCCTGAGCTTAATAAGTTGCCTATATTATCGGTATTTTCCTTGACTTTTAGTTTTAGATATTGTATAAAATCATAAAATAAGATTTTATTGCGGGCTAACCCCTGCGGTGTACGTAAAGAAAGTGTACGTTTGAAAGAACCGATACCCTTACTAAGGGAAATCAGGTCTTGACGGATCGGGAACGCCTACTCGATAGGACTTTCGGACGCAAGCAACGATTGCCCACCTGGACGTAATGGGTTCTTTTCAAAATCCTTTCTTTACGGCACTTTTGGAGGAAAGCCTAGCATTTGATAAAAGGCCTGTAGTAACAGGCCTTTTTCATTTCTCCAGTTCTTAGCCTATGAGTGAGGGAAAAATCAGACAAACAAAACTCTTAAACCTGACGTTTGCTTTAAGTTTTGGGATTAAGCCTACTACCACATTTGCCGATTAAATAAGGGTTGATATATAACTACTTCTTTTATTGTTAGTAGTTGGTAAAAAAAGACTTACGTTGTAGAAGGGTAAAAATGCCAGCTGTACGTAGCTTCACAGTTCTACCGGCACTGCCGGATTCTATAAAGGACCTTGAGACTATAGCTAATAACATGTTTTGGTCCTGGAACCCTGATCTTATGGAGCTTTTCAAACGCATTGACAGCAATTTATGGACGGCTTGTGGCCATAATCCCATCAGACTTCTCGGTAATGTTTCGCAGCCTCGATTGGAAGCTCTGGCGGAAAACAAAGGTTTCTTATGTGAACTACGGCGTTGTGTAGAAAAGCTGAAGTCATACCTTAATGAATCGACCTGGTTTGAAGAAGTTTGTTCAAAAAGCACCAAACCCATTATTGCCTATTTTAGTGCTGAGTTTGGTATCCATGATTGCCTGCCCATTTATGCCGGTGGTTTAGGTATTTTAGCCGGTGATCATTTAAAAAGTGCCTCGGACCTTGGTGTGCCGTTAATTGGAATTGGTCTTCTCTATCAGAAAGGTTATTTCCGCCAGTTTTTGGATATTGATGGTCGGCAGCAAGAAGTGTACATGGAAAATGATTTCTATAATATGCCCGTCGAGCTGGTTCGCAAAGAAAGTGGCCGACCATTGACCATTAGCGTTGAATATCCAGGCAGATGTGTATTGGCTCAAATATGGTGTGTTTCCATTGGGAGGATTAAACTATATCTGCTGGATACGAACATACCTGCTAACTCGCTTGCAGATCGTATGATTACTTCAACTCTTTATGGCGGTGACATCGAGCTTAGAATGCGACAGGAAATTATGTTGGGTATCGGCGGATTAAAGGCATTGACAGCTATGGGCATCACACCTGCTGTTTGTCATATGAATGAAGGCCATGCTGCTTTTATGGCCCTGGAAAGAATCCGGCAGTTGCGAAGTGCCAAGAATATGACCTTTGATGATGCGCTGGAGGCTACAAAGTCAAGCAATGTTTTTACGATGCATACGCTTGTAAAGGCAGGACTTGATGAGTTTCCAATAGAGCTTATAGATAAATATTTTGGTAGTTTCTTTCCACATCTCGGAATAAACAGAAAACAGTTCTTGTCATTAGGCAGAATACTACCCGACGATGATAAGGAAACATTTAAAATGCCGGTGCTGGCAATGAAGCTGAGTAGCTACGTAAATGGCGTAAGTAAATTGCACAGCCAAATATCACGCCAGGTATGGTCGAGCCTTTGGCCCAGCGTTCCACTTAAAGAAGTACCGATAATAGCAATTACAAATGGTGTCCACATCAACAGCTGGTTGGCTGACGAGATGAATTCTATATACGAAAAATACCTTGGCCCAAATTGGCTTGATGGGACCTTTAGCAACTCTGTTTGGGATAACATCGACGAAATTCCAGACGAGCAGTTCTGGCAGGCGCATCAACGATGCAAAGAGAATTTGATCGTTTTCGCACGCGATCGGCTGAAAGACCAATTGCAGCGTCGAGGTACTTACCACACCGAGCTGAACCAGGCTGAGGAGGTGCTCGATCCCGAGGCGCTTACAATTGGTTTTGCCAGAAGATTTGCAGTTTACAAAAGGGCTAATCTCTTGTTGATGAAGCCGCAGCGCCTCGTACGGTTACTTAAGGATACCGATAGACCTGTACAAATTATTTTTGCGGGTAAGGCTCATCCGAGGGATACAGCAGCTAAAGAAATTATAAGGCAAATTGTTCGCTTCGCGAATCGGCACGATGTCAGACGCCGAATAGTCTTCTTAGAAGATTATGATATTGGTGTAGCCAGGGTTTTGGTCGGCGGCGTGGACGTCTGGCTTAGCAATCCACGCAGACCAATGGAAGCAAGCGGTACAAGCGGCATGAAAGCAGCCCTTAACGGTGTGTTGAACATAAGTACTCTGGATGGATGGTGGTGCGAGGGTTATACTACTAATGGAGGATGGGTTATTGGTGCAGGACAGAGTAGCCAGAACACCGAGTACCAGGATGAAATGGATACATGTGCGCTTTATAACATACTGGAAAACGAGATTATTCCATTATTCTATACCCGCTCGGCTGATAATGTGCCACGAGCTTGGATACGAAGAGCAAAAAACTCCATCAAGTGGATAGCACCTCGATTCAACACGCACAGGGTAGTTGCGCAGTACACAAGAAGGTTCTATAATCCTGCTATTGCCAAATGGCGATATTTAACCGCAGCGGCTTGCGAAAGAGCCAGAGATTTTGCAAACTGGAAGGCAAATATAAAAAAGGCTTGGCCTGAGCTTACCGTCGAAGACGTTATAGTGGAAGTAGGTAATGGCGATGGTTACGAGCGCCTAAACCACAAGCGGCCCCAGCTTAAGGTCGGCTCACAGTTGCGAGTCAGAGCATTAGTTCAGTTGGGTAAGGTTAGCCCAACGGATGTGTCGGTTGAGCTTTACCACGGACCTGTAGATATCAATGGCAATATTAATGATGGATCAGCGGTAAAAATGGATTATGGCAATGCTGATAAACAGCAAAGCAAACATTGGTTTACCGGCTTGATGTCATGCAGTAGAACCGGTCAACATGGATTAGCTGTACGGGTTTTGCCAAAACATCCCAACCTGACTAATGCCTATGAGCTGCGACTTATCCTATGGGGGGATGCAAAATAAGACGCTGGAGAGGAAAAAACAGTAGATTTAAAATCGGTTTCAAGAAGAAAGCAGCCGGGCACAAGTCGCTACTCATTTTCTTTTTTACTTAGCAGCTCATAAAGCTCCTCAGCGGAGCCGGATTTTTCAAGTGATTGTCTGAATTGTTCATCGAGCATCAATCGGCTTATTCTGGCAAGAGCTTGGATATGCGGGCCGGTCTGGTCCGTAGGTGAGACCAGTAAGATAACGATTGTAACTGGTTTGTCATCGACGCTCTCAAAATCTATCGGCTCATGTGCGATTCCGATCGCCATAACAAGCTCCTTGACGGCTTTGCACTTGCCGTGAGGTATGGCAATTCCGGAGCCGATTCCTGTGCTACGAGTTTTTTCACGCATAAATACCGCCTCTGAAGCAGCGCTTTTATCCTCCAGCAGGTTATTAGCATCGAGCAAATCCACTAATTCGGTTATCACCGCGTTTTTGTCTTTGCCTTCCAGCGGTACTTTGACGCATGTCGGTTGCAATATTTGCGTTAGGTTCATTTCATTTTAACTATATATAACATCTTTAATTGAAATTAAGACAAACCAATAATTATATTTATTGTTATATGTATTTGCAATAGCTTTACAAAAAATTTTTCACCTTGTTTAGCCCCCAGGTTTACCCTAGGGGTCGTTTGTCTCCGGCGATGATATATCCGTGATTTTCCGCTTTACATCCTGTCTGCTCCGGGTAGAATCAAATCTCGAAAGAAACAAAAGTACAATAGCGTGAAACGGTTAACCGGTCACGAGTACAAGGTAAGAATAAGAAAGTAGTTATGGAAAAGATAGAGCTATACGATACGACTCTTCGTGATGGTATGCAGGCTGAAGGCGTCAGTTTTTCGCTGGAAGATAAGCTCGCCATCGCTAAGTGTCTTGACAAGTTCGGCCTGGATTATATTGAAGGTGGATACGCTGCTTCCAATCCCAAGGAGATGCAGTTCTTTGCAGAAGCGGCCAAGCTGGATTTGAAGAATTCAAAGATTGTTGCTTTTGGCAGCACTCGCAGGGCCGACCGCAACGTCTCCGACGACGTTTCCCTCAATACAATACTTGCCTGCAAAACGGCTGAAGCTACGTTGGTTGGTAAGGCCTGGGATTTACACGTGACAGAAGTGCTGGGCTGTTCACTGGATGAGAACCTTGTTATTTGTGCCGAATCGGTCGAGTATCTAAAAAAACACAGCTTAAAGGTGATTTTTGACGTTGAGCATTTTTACGACGGCTATAAAAATAATCCGGAATATGCAATGAGAGTTTTGCAGGCTGTTGCTGAAGCCGGCTCGGATGCGTTAGTGCTTTGCGATACGAACGGCGGTTCTCTGCCTGACCAGGTGTACGAGATTACAAAAGCTGTCTGCGGGAGATTCGGCACGCTTACTGTAGGTATTCACACGCATAACGATATTGATTGTGCGACAGCTAACAGCCTCGCTGCTGTTCGAGCCGGTGCCCGGCATGTCCAGGGTACAATGAATGGACTTGGCGAGCGATGCGGCAACGCCAATTTATGCACGGTCATTCCAAATCTTGCGTTAAAGATGGGCTTTGATGTTCTCAGCCCCGAAAAAATTAGAAGCCTGACCGAGGTTTCTCGCTTTATCTTCGAGATAGAAAATCTGACTCCGGTAATGAATATGCCGTATGTAGGTGAGAGCGCTTTTGCACACAAAGCCGGCTTGCACGTGGATGCCCTGCGCAAAAACAAACGCACATACGAGCACATCAAGCCGGAGCTTGTCGGCAATGAACGCCGTTTTCTTATTTCCGAGCTGAGCGGCAAATCCAACGTTTTAGCTGAGCTGGATAAGGCAAAAATAGCTCAGGATAGAAAATTAGCCGAAAAGATACTGCGCCGGGTTCAGGAGTTGGAGAACGCTGGCTTCCAATTCGAGGCTGCCAACGCCAGCTTTGATCTGCTCGTCAAGAAGGTTATGGGCACATATAAGCCGGCTTTTGAGCTGGTAAAATATCACGTCACCGTGGAGCAGAATCCTGCAGGCGAAATGGTCAACGAGGCCACGGTCAAGCTAAGGGTTGGTGACAAGGTAGAGCACGTTGTAGGTGAGGGTGACGGCCCGGTAAACGCGCTTGACGCAGCTTTGCGCAAATCGCTTGAGAATTTCTACCCGGCTATTAAGGATGTTCACTTGATTGATTACAAGGTTCGGGTGGTCGATGCCGGAGCCGGCACCGCGGCTCGTGTGCGTGTAATAATTGAGTCGAGGGACAAGCAGTCCATTTGGGGAACGGTCGGCTGCTCAGAGAATATCATTGAGGCCTCCTGGCAGGCCCTCGTTGACAGCGTCGAGTACAAACTGCAAAAGGACGCAAAGTAATAGCCGATTTGGTGAGAGGGACTGTGAACAATGGAACACGAGGTTTTATATCGTCCGTCTTATTCTCTGCTGAAGATAAGATTGGCACCTGGAGAGACAATCTCCGCTGAAGCGGGGGCGATGGTAAGTATGTCCAGCGGTATCGAGATGGAAACCAGCGCAAAGGGAGGTGTCTTCGGCGCTCTAAAAAGAAGTGTATTAGGCGGTGAAAGCTTCTTTATCAATACATTCAAGGCTAACCAGACTGGGGAAGTTACCTTTGCACCAACACTTGCTGGTGACATTTACAGTTTAGAGCTGAAAGGCCAAACCGTTTATGCTCAATCAGGAGCGTATATTGTCTCTTCGCCACAGATCGAAATCGATACTAAATGGGGCGGAGCTAAAACCTTCTTTTCGAGAGAAGGCCTGTTTCTTCTGAAAATAAGCGGTACCGGCAACGTATTTCTATCGAGCTACGGAGCTATTCACGAGATTGACCTTGAAGTCGGCCAGAAATATACCGTAGATACCGGACACATGGTCGCGTTCGCTGAAGGCGTGGGCTATAGCGTAAAGAGAGTAGGGGGTCTAAAATCAACATTGTTCAGCGGCGAAGGACTTGTCTGTGAGCTGACCGGCCCAGGTAAGGTTATGATACAGACCAGAAGCGCTGATGCGTTTCTGTCCTGGCTGATCCCAA
>Ga0307437_1002495_pt1 | contig 11325 bp, 10 predicted proteins | sample SalMarWE160390MG_FD_202146 | JGI IMG/M metagenome (GOLD analysis project Ga0307437, IMG submission 202146) | Salt marsh sediment microbial communities from the Plum Island Ecosystem LTER, Massachusetts, United States - WE1603-90 | ecosystem: Environmental > Aquatic > Marine > Intertidal zone >...
CTGCCGAACCTTTGGAAAGGTCATCAGCATTGTAGACATCGCTATAATTCCGACCAGAATGATAACTATTCGCTTGAGGACCTTTAACTGAGTATGAATCTTGCGAGCTCTTAGATTGTCTTTAACGCCAACTTCAAACCTGCTGATGACGTAATCTTCCAGCACATACACTGTTTTAACCAACAGCCACGATACCAAAGCGATAAGCAACAGGCTAAGGATGTGATTTACATTTGTTCGTGTTTGCTCAGGTAGCGCAGAGGGCAGAATTAGACGAATCACAAAAACTACGACAATCCACTGTAATGGCCGATAGCAACGTCTGACCAATGAGTCATCGACGGCGCTACTGGAGCGTTTTGCTATATTATGCAGCACCTTAAAGACCAAGAAATGACCTACAAGGCCAAGCAATATAGGCACGCCTACAAGGTAAGCTGCTGTCGTCCAGTTTTGTACCTGTTCCGGCATTTTAATCCCTCCTGATAATTAACAACAAATAATCCCGTGATTTACCGTGGGATTTCTTCCTTATATTTATGCGGTATTTTTTTCCTGCTCAATCGCGCGTAGATGCTTTTGCGTCCGTAAGCTTAGCTCGTCAAGCTGCTTTTGATCCACCTCGCTGGGTGCATCAGTCAAAAGACATTGGCCGCTCTGAGTCTTGGGAAATGCTATTACGTCCCTGATGTTGTCTGTACCTGTCAGTAACATAATGAGCCTGTCTAAACCGAAGGCTATACCGCCATGCGGCGGAGCGCCGTATTCCAAAGCACGTAAAAAGAAGCTGAATTGCCGTTCCGCCTGCTCCTGAGAGATATTGAGCAGCTTAAAAACCTTAGCCTGAACCTTTGGATTATGAATACGAATACTGCCGCCGCCGATCTCCGAGCCGTTGACCACAATGTCATAGGCCTGCGAGCGGATTCCAACCGGGTCTGTATCAAGCTTATCCAAATCCTCTACGATAGGAGCAGTAAACGGATGGTGCAGAGAATCATAGCGGTTTTCCTGCTCATTCCATTCAAAAAGTGGAAAGCCAACCACCCAGACAAACTGGAAGCTATCCTCGTCATAAAGCTTCAGTTCCCGGCCAAGTTTGCATCGCAAAGGAGCCAGAGCCTTATTGACGATTTGCTCTTTATCAGCGACTAATAAAATCAGATCGCCGTCCTTTGCCCCGAACTGCTGGCTTATCTGCCGCTGCTGCTCTGGGTTAAAGTATTTGCCGAGACCGCCGATGAATGTGAGGTTTCCATCTTCATTTTTGAGCTTGGCCCAGCTCAGACCCCTGGCGCCGTAATCAGCAACAAATTCGGTCAGCGTCTTTTCGATATCACTTCTGGAATATTTCTCGCCGGCTGGTGCACAAAGACCTTTAACAATGCCGCCACTTTCAATGGCCGAGGTAAACACCTTGAATGTGCTCTGTTTGGCAATATTGGATATATCATGCAGCTTCATATCGAAGCGCAGGTCCGGTCTATCAATTCCATAGTCAGCCATAGCCTCCTGATAGGTTATCCGCTGCATAGGTGTAGCGACATCTATATTTAGGATTTCTTTCCAGATCTTGGCGACAAGATTTTCATGGACTCTGATTACATCATCGCTATCAACAAAGCTCATCTCTACATCTATCTGTGTAAATTCGGCCTGCCGGTCTGCCCTTGGGTCTTCGTCACGGAAACAACGGACAATCTGAAAATATTTGTCAATGCCACTTACCATCAGAATTTGCTTGAATAGCTGCGGCGACTGCGGCAGAGCATAAAAGCAGTTTTTAAGCAGCCTGCTGGGTACAAGAAAGTCCCTTGCCCCTTCCGGCGTGCTTTTAGCTAACATGGGCGTTTCAATCTCCCAAAAGCCAAGCTGGTCGAAGTAGTGCCGGACAACTTGACTAACGCGGTGGCGTATCTGCAGCTTCTTTTGCATCTGTGGCCGACGCAGGTCGATGAATCGGTTAGTTAGGCGTAACTCTTCGCCGACCTTTTCCGCACTATCAATTTCAAAGGGCGGAGTTTTCGCGATGTTGAAAATTTCCAACTGGTTTACAAGAACCTCGATTTGGCCGGTCGGCAGCTTTGGATTTTCCATACCGGCACTTCTGGGCCGAACGGTGCCTTGTGCAGCTATGACCCATTCACAGCGGACGGACCTGGCTAACTTATGGGCTTCCGGCTGGGTGTCGGGATTGAAGACAAGCTGTGTTAGGCCTTCTCTGTCGCGAAGGTCGATAAAGACAAGGTTGCCATGGTCGCGATAGGAGTTAACCCAGCCAGCCAACGTTACTCGTTTACCGGCATCTTCCAGCCGGAGCTGGCCACAATTATGTGTTCTTTTGAGCATAATTTTTCTTTCAAAATCACTATCTATACTTTAGGCCTTTTTTGCAACATAACACCACGATAAACTTATCTGCCCGGCTATGCTCAGGGCAGACCTAAGCCATCCCTCACGGTAGGTCAAAGTATCGCATTGCCAAATATTTTTGTTTAACCGCCACCTTTATGGCGCCGGTTTTTTTCTCATCTCACCATCACATTGTTAATATTTACACAGCCGTTTAGTGCAACGTAAAATAGTCGAAAAACCCTATCTCGTCAATAATGTAGCGTAAAAACCTTGTCTAAATACCCTTCTGCGGCGTTTAATTCCTTTGCACAAAAAAAGAAAAAAATTCATATTTGTTATCAAATTTGGCTTGTCATTCCTGAATTAGCATATATAATGGTAACTGGTTATATTTCAACTTGCGTAGTTTTTAAAGTAGGTTTTTTATCGGACTTGAATTGCGCGGTTGAACTTACAAACGGTTTTTTTGAAAAAAAAACCGGATAATTTGCAAATAAGAGCAGTTACATAAGCATACAACAGGGCTGAGGTTATCTCGCTTTTCCTCTCCCTCCGCACCTCGGCCCTGTCTTTTTTATGTGCACAATTCGTTGCTTAGCTCCCCAATTTATTGGGGAATTCACCATTAATACCGCCGGATAGTTTTTTGAGGGGTTCTTGTGGTTGACGAAAAAATACCACAAGACGCCGATAGGATCGTTTTGTGAAGATGTTTTTACTATGATGTGCTAAAAGGGAGAAACTGCAAAATCAAGCCTTTGTTGGCGGCATACATACTTTTTTCTCTGGTAACTAATTCCATTTTTTCAAGCTCATTCAAATCGCGCGAAAGGGTTCTTTCAGTTTTGTCTTTGTATTCTTTCCTCATAAGCAACAAAATACTATTCTTATCAACAGGCTCGTCTTGCTCTGAAATTCTAACCGCCAGCTCTCTTCTTCGTTTGATGGTATTATTGCTGTGCTGCGTGCTAAACACCTCATAAATATAGTCTCGCCAACAAACACTCACAATGTGTCCCTGTATATATTGTAATTGTTCTTGCAGACCATCAAGAAAGCCTTTGATAGCGTATGTGAAAAATTCTATCGGATCGCCTATTCTGCTTGCCTTGTCCAACCGTCTATAATATTCTGCGCGAGTCAAGTTATAATGATTGCTAAGCAGATGCGCAGCTGGCGATGGCACACCTGAATTTAGCAATATCATAAATTCCAATAGCCTTGCCACCCTGCCGTTACCATCTCCAAATGGATGTATCCATGCTATATACAAGTGGGCCGCAATAGATTTTATAATGGCAAAATGAAGCGGTAATTGCTCGTTGATAAAATCTCCTCCGTTCATCCAATCACAGAATTTTTCCAACAAGATAAACGCATCCTGGGCCGGTGGTGTTCTATACACATTGCCAACTACAACATCGTGGGTTCTGATCACACCAGGAATAGCAGCTTCATCGCGCGGGATATCGTTACTGAGAACGCAGTTATTATACTGGCAAATTTGTTCCACGGTAATTTTTTTTAAAGTGCCCCTTGAAACATCAACAGCTATCTTATTACAGACTTCTATGATATTGTTCACTTCCTGTTCGAGATATTGTTTTGAAGGCGGCAGTTTAAGCTTCTTTTCGAGCAAGTCTTTTACCTGCTCTTCAGAGAGGGTGTTACCCTCGATTGCGGTGGTAGCGTGAACTCCCTTGGCCAGATAAATCCGGTGAAGCTGCTCTTTGATATGAGGTTTAAGCGGAATAGACTTTATCTGCTCGCACTTCGCAGCACATTCGCCAAGCTTAATCCAGACGTACCATGGAAGTCTATCCAATTTGATTTTGAAATTTATCCAGCTATAATCTGTCATAGATATATAAAAATTATAGTCATATTTATGTCATAATTAATTGTTTATAATATAAGAACTTAAGTTATTATTCGCCAATATTATGTCATAACTTTATTATAATTATATTAATATTTTTGTCAAGATTTTTCTGTATTTAATACAGCCGAGCGGTGGTTTTTGCCGGGTGTTTGTAATTGATGAAAAAGTAGCGCAGAGCATCAACTGGATGGTCGTAAACACCATCCTTCAACGGTAGCTCCCGATTACCTGCAGAGTCAGGATAGTGATAGCACTGTAAAGCCTCTATCAGACGCACACACCGTGGTGAAATAATCAGCGAACTTTTGCCACTTCCATCACGAATAGCCCTGCGAATGAGCTCAATACCATCCAAAATGCTGCTCCGCCTATACCGTATAGCTATCCCCATCGCCCTCAGCTCCCGCACCACGCTCGTGCCGGTGACATCGTTGACGCCGGCTCCAGCAGGGTCGCAGAAGGTCGCCGCAACCCGCTCCTCAGCGCACGGCGTTCGGCTCTTAATCTCGTCAGCGTGCACATCAACAGTCGCCCTGCTGCGAACATACTCATCTATCACGCGCACTAAGCCATCCACATCGACCTGTATCCATAAACACACAAAGGGATTAACAAAACCAAAATCAAGGCTTCGATATAACGGCAGATTCGGATCATAATCAACCGGCTGAACATGCTCAGCCGGGTCGAACTCGTTAAAAACAACGTTATCCAGCAAAGGCTTTCTGCAGAGCATCTCAGCCTCCCAGCCCGCCCTGCTGGCCCGCTGCATCTGCGTTATGCAGTCGTCAATCTTCAGATACCCTTGAGCCTTTCGAGCTTTGCCCCGGCAATCTACCCACAATGGACACTGAGAACAGCTTCTGTCAGTGCACTTTTCAATCACCTCCCAGACACACCACTTAAAAACGGGTGTGCCTAATTGATTAGCTGAGACAGTTATCTTTTGCATTAAGCCGTAAGGGCGGTGCATGGTGCTTATCATCTCCATCGCCGCGGTGATATTATTTGTACTATGCGTAGTGAATTTTGCTGCGGAAAAGACGTCCTCATCAAAAAGCTCTACCTCATCGCAGCGGAGCTTCTGGATGTGTTGGCCACGAACGCTGGCCGGCGACTGCGTTAGAACCTCAACTATTGAGCCGTTAATGAAGCGACATCTTTCTTTTCTAATGGGACCTGCAAGGAACTCTTCATAGCCATGCTGCAAAAAACTTGTAAGGTATTGGTACATTCTGCCTGCCTGTTCGCCGGAGCCGGCTAAGATTCTGATTTGGCAGTTCGGCTTAAAGATGCAGTCTAAAAGCGTGGCAACCGCAGCCAGTTCCGTTTTCCCGCCGGCCCGGTTTGCCCAGACGATGCAATCGGCGTTTTCTCGTCGTGCGTGATGCGCCCCCTCGACTGCGCTCGGGGCAGGCATGCGTATTTCGTCACTCATCCGTCGTTCATCGTCAGTCATCTTTTGTGAATCGGAAAAATCCGCTGAGTAGGCGTGCCATAGGTAGTCTATAGGACTATTGTGCTCAGGACAAATGCTCCTATCGGGGACATCGATGCCTAAAAAGACCTTGACGTAGTTTTTCAGATCTTTTTTCGTTCGTGGCCGAGTCCACCTTAGTGTGGAATATATATGGGATATAGCTGCAGTATCTTGCATGTTTCTGTTTCCTGTATTCTTTTATGTTATAATGTCATATATGTTGAATATACTTTTCGAGAATGATAATATTATTGCAGTCGATAAGCTGGCAGGGCTAGCCTGCATCGCTGAACGCGATAGAGAAAAAGATAACCTGCACGCCCAGCTTTCAGCTATGTATCCGCACAAAATTTTCATAGTGCACCGCCTTGATAAGGAAACCAGTGGAGTAATCCTTTTTGCCAAAAACACTGCTGCACATAATCATCTTTGCCAGCAATTTGCCGAGCATACCGTTGAAAAAACCTATCTTGTTCTTGCTCACGGCCGTATCACCAGTAACAGTGGCACGATTGATAAGCCTTTGCGCCAATTCGGCTCCGGCCGAGTAGCAATAGATATGGAACGTGGCAAGCCAAGTGTCACCGAGTATAAGGTCATCGAACGATTCCAGGATTATACACTTGTTCGTGCACATCCTATCACAGGTCGTAGGCATCAACTTCGTGTGCATTTTTATAGTATCGGCCATGCAATTGTTGGTGATCCGTTTTATGGCAATAAGAACCCCCGAATAAATTCTGGGGCTAAATATTCTGTGTCGCGTTTGATGCTGCATGCAGAAAGAATCACATTTTCTTTACCGACCGGTGAACAGATGATAATTGAATCTCCGTCACCGGAAGCCTTCACGCAGTTTATCACGTCTCTGAGAAGGACCTGTTTATAACATCCAGAACCTCATCGGCTACATAAATTTTCTTTCGACCCTGCTCGATACCATCCCTCCTTCTATATAATAACCTAATCTGCAAATGCTTACGTCCTATTATACTTTCGTTTAATATCCAGCGTCCTTATTTTACTTTTGGGCCGAAAAGTATAATAAGGATGTTTAACTCTCTTCCTCGGCCAGAGCGGCGAGGATTTTGCTGGCAGTTTCGGGGGATATTTCGTCACCCGTTACTTGCCGCTCGTTGCTCTTATGCGGAATCGTGTGCATCGAAATAATGTCCAAACACGCCTTGCGAGCGGTCTCCTCTTTATCCGAAGCGGTAAGTTCTACAAGCTTGGCCGCCGCTAACGGCGCATACCGAGCGATGATCAAACGAGACTGACGGAAACTTTTTTCAACACGCTCATTAAACTGCTCAACAAAACACTCGTCGGCCAACCATCTGTTGAAAGTTTTCCTGCTGATTTTGTATTTGTCCAGCACCGCCTGCTCGCCAAGCTCGCCTGCAAACAATTCCTCTATCACGCGAAGCTGCTTTTTACTCAGTTTTCTTGCCATTGTATATTTTCATTCATTTATAACCCCCAGTGCTGTAAGGCATCTTGACGATAAAACTGTGGGCTGAATATCTTCACGCAAATTTATTTCGCCTCATGTTTTACCAAGGATTTTTCCCCTTCCAGCTAAATAAACCTCGGCGATTTCCGTCAACGCGGCAGCATTTGTAGCAGCCTTGGTTTTTAATTCTTTCGCTTGTCCGGCAAATGATAGTGCCCTTTCGATTATCTTTTGCTGCCTGTCATTTACGAAAAAAACCAGTGGATTCGCAAAGCTCAATTCTCGATGCTCAATTCTCGATGCTCGCTGTAAAGAATCTTTAAGATTAGTTAGCCGTTCGATCTGCTTAGCATTCATTGGCAGGAGCTTAGCCAGCTCGCGGGACTGCATATTATCATTCAGCCGAGCCAATAACGCGATCTTCCTGTCGAGGATGTCCGAGCCAGCGAGGCGATTGAGCGTAGCTAAAAGAACATCCGTTTGCTGGTCGTCGATTTCCCAAACCACAGCATCGACTTGTTTGTAGCCAAGTTGCGCCAGTGCCTGCCAACGGTGATGACCATTGATTATCTGAAAATAGCTCGGCTTATCAGGGCAAGGCCGAACCACTAATGGTTCATATCGGCCGGAGAGCTTAATGTTACGAACCAACTTGACAAAGTTGGCCTTACTCATCCGGTTGGGATTGTCTGGATGGGGAACAAATCTGTCGATGGCAAAGGATTTAATTTGATTGGTCATTAACGTTAAATTTTTCATTAAAAAATTGATTTAATTCTTGGTTGAACCAGATATAGTAAACGGGTCTTTCGGTTAATTTGCTAAGAATAAATCTTGTTCGGTTCAGGCCCGGCTGCATATTACGGCGTCTACCATAGCTCTGCAGAAACAACTGAATCTGTCGCTCAATGAAATCTGCTTTTGACCAGCGCAACTGTTGGAGCTTTCGATGCACCCGATTTTCATCGATAAGCTCTGCCCGTTCGATGCCGACCAAGCTTAGAGCTTCTACGAACCGAACGCACCGGGCCGGCAGCTTTGCAGTATAGGCCGTCATTCCTGCCTTTTCAAAAAACGGATTTACCAGTCCCATTACTGCCAGAGCCTCGATAATAGGCATCTGCATTTGTGGCATCGTCTCACGTACCAATCGGCTGGCCAAGCCCAAGCCACGGAACCTCGGCTCGATAATGACCCTTGCAATGCAACGGATGTTTTTATTGACCAGCGCAAGGCCAGTGCTTCTGTCAAAGCCGGTAAACATATTGTTCATGGCGATATTTCGCAACTCCAAAGCTAGCTGTGGCATTGCATAGACGATAACACCAATTGTTTTACCGAGAACACTCTTTAAGGCAAAAATATTTGTAAAAGGCCCAAGACGGCCGTCACGATAGTGATAGTGCGAAAGGTCTTTGTAATCACCAATATCACCGCTGACAACACGTAACCTTTTACAAACGGTACAATTTTCCATATTTATGTGTTTAGCCGTCGCCGGTACGGCGACGGTCAACTTTATAAATAACCTTTGTTTCGCCGGACAATTCCTTGACCACCAAAACATCAGGCTGTAAGTCCAACAGCAAATCTTCGTGACTGGACGCTAAAATAAAAACCATTCCCGTCTTCTTGGCGAACTTTTGCACATTGAATGAGATAACCGCTGCCATTATGCGGTCGAGGTTAGAGCAGAATTCGTCTGCAAATATAAATTTCTTTTCTGCGGCTAAAGCCATTGCAAGGCGGAACCGATATTTCTGTCCGTCACTGAGGTTGGCAGGTCTATTAAGGATACAGAAGACGTCGTTTAGACCCGTTAAGCTAAGAGTCTTAAGACCGGTAAGAAAATCACCTTCAATGCAATCAATCAAAGTTTTGTCGGTTGGCAGTTCTATCTGATCGAGATTTATCCTTTCCGACTCAGGGAGAGACCGCTCCAGCTCTTTCAGCAGAACGCTTTTACCCGCACCCGATGGCCCTGTAATGTACACGATGTCACCCTCGTTAATTTCCAACTTACAACTGTGGGTGATATTTCTTTTAGTAAGTCTGTCAACGGTTAAGCCGAACATACGGCAGACCTGAGCAGCTTTGCCCATTATTTGCCCATATTTGTCTGCTGGGCTGGGCAAATAGAGCGTTTTCGAGATATAGTACGTGGGCATAGTTTATATCCACTACTCAAGTTGCCTGTTGACGGAGTTAACTTGCCGGATTTTCCTTAGAACTTTGCGAACTTGGTAGTATGTAATTTGTCGTTTTCTGGCGATTTCCCTCATAGACAGGCCGGTCAAAAAATATTCTCTTGCGATGGACAATTCAATAGCACTAAATCTTTTGCTGTTTCTTAGGCATGTTATGTATTCACCATAAAGCAGACGCTTGGTGATCTTATGTATTCTTCTGGCGATAATTGTTTCATGTACACCGGCAAGTTTTGCCATTTGCCGGAAGCTGTTACCCTTCTCTAAGTACATTATCATCAATAACTTATCTTCTCCACGGAGAAGTTTTATCCTATGTCTTAGCAGGTCTGTAATATCATAACATTCATTATTATTAATATTGGAAGTTTGATAATAACCTAACATAATAGTAATATTTATATTATACTAAACTTTTGTCAAGGATAAATTTCAATAAATTACAAAAATTATTTTTTGTTTATAGATTATATAACAATCTTATTTGTATCGACAGCAAACCTTCCATACCGAGTTATCAATTGTTAATGGATAAAACCGCCAGAAACGGATAAATATTTGGAGATGAACAATTTCTATAAAAAAATTGCATTAGATAGTTTAACGGTTATACTCGTGTAGCGATTTTGAATCCCGAGTAAAATCGGGCCTAAAATAGTATTTTGCCCTAAATCTTGACTGTCGTCAGACAAGTTTATTTGTGGGTAATAAAAAGGGGTAAGCGAGAAATAAAATGACGGCAAGAACTCCGAAGGTAGTTGTAATTGGTGGTACTTACGTTGATATGGCGATAAAGTGCCCACAAATACCCACGCCTGGCCAAAGTGTCAACGGTTCCGCTCTTTCTTATACACCTACCGGCCCCGGCCCCAACCAGGCTGTGCAGGCCGCTCTGTGCGGCTGTGATGTGTATCTGGTCAGCAAAGTCGGCGGTGATCCGTTTGCACACCATGCAAAGACAATCCTGGCTGACCTTGGAGTCAACACCGACTTTATCTACACCGTCAAGGCTAAGAATACCGGCGTAGTCGTTACGCTGGTTAACGCAAAGGGTGAAAACGCCACATGCACATACCCCGGTGCAAACTGCGCATTGCAGCCGGAGGATATTGAAACCGCTGAGCAGATTGTCTCCGACGCGAACGTGTGCCTGATTCACGGCCAACTGCCCCAGGATGCAATCGTAGCCGCCATTCGCTGTGCGGAATTGCACGGGGTAAAATTGATTCTCAACCCTGCCAAGCCGATAGATCGGAATCCGTCTATGGCTGAACTGGAAGGTGACCTACCGATCGAGTATTTCTCGGCTGACGTTTTGATACCGAATCTTGGTGAAGCTGCCGACATTGCCGAACAATCTGCCGATATTCACGCTGCCAAGCTCATCGGCTCCGAATTAGTTGCGCGTGGTGCAGGCTCAGCCGTGATAACTATGGGCAAACGCGGCTGTATGGTTATTAATAGGTTTAGTGCTGATCATATACCAGCTTTTGAGGTTGACCTTGTTGACCAGACCGGAAGAGGCGACGCCTTCGCCGGCGCGCTGGCTGCATATTGTGCCGTGAAGGCTGAAAGTCCACAGTGGCGAGACGACATAAAAGAAGCAGCCAAGTTCGCCTCGGCGGCGGGTGCTTTAGCCTGCACAAAATTCGGCTCTATCGAGGCCTTGCCTACAAAGGCCGAGATTATCGAGCTTCTGCAAAAAGAAGATATTGAATAAGGACTTTCCAGGGGTGGTGCTTTCTCCAACCCGCAAAATTTCAACCAAATCAGCAGGGGGTTTAAAACAAAAATCCCTTTTTTGAAAAAATTTTTTATTTCTTTACCCGCAACTACTTAGCTCAAAATCCATCTCGAAAAAAATCATTTTTTTCGCACCAAATGAGCAGGTTCGTCCCATTTATGGAAGGCGATTGAAATCGCCACGGTTGAAAAAACCATCGCTACT
>Ga0307437_1002497_pt1 | contig 11320 bp, 10 predicted proteins | sample SalMarWE160390MG_FD_202146 | JGI IMG/M metagenome (GOLD analysis project Ga0307437, IMG submission 202146) | Salt marsh sediment microbial communities from the Plum Island Ecosystem LTER, Massachusetts, United States - WE1603-90 | ecosystem: Environmental > Aquatic > Marine > Intertidal zone >...
ACCACGGAATACCGGTAAGCCTTGATAGCCAAAAGTTAGAGCCTGTTGCCCTTGTCCAGAAGGTTCATGACCTGGCTGGCCAGCATGGCGTAGGCCGGATTGACCACATTGAAAATAGACTGGTGGGCATAAAATCGAGGGAGGTTTATGAGTCACCGGCCGCCGTGGTCCTGCTGAAAGCGCACCAGGCTCTAGAAGACCTCGTGCTGGCCAAGGAGCAGCTCCGCTTCAAGGCCAGGGTCGCCGCTGAGTATGCCGACCTCATCTATAATGGGCTGTGGTTTACAGGTATGCGTCGGGACTTAGCCGCCTATGTGGAAAGCACACAGAGATACGTCACCGGCACAATAAGGGTAAAGCTCTTCAAAGGTAACTGCCAGATAGTGGGTAGAAAATCGCCCTATTCCCTTTACGACTATACCCTGGCTACCTACGACAAGGGCGATGTCTTCGACCAGAGTGCCTCCCCCGGCTTCATCCACATCTGGGGCTTGCCAGTGAGGACCCAGGCCAGGGTACAGCCAGAACCACCCGAATGACGGTATTCTGGGGACATGATATCTAATTTGTAGCAGGCCTGATAGTATGGTGTCCCTGGAATTCGTGCCCTTACCGACGTGTCATTGCGAGCCCTAACTTGTCGGGGCGCGGCAATCTCTGGGAAACTCCAAGGGCAAGCCCTGGCATTCGTGCCGGCGATAATCACGGCCTATCCAGAAACTCCTTTACCAGCAGGGCGGTTTCCGGGTTACTCGGGAGACCGAAATGCGTTCCTAGTACTCTCCTGGCAGCACCGGGATTATTCAGAGTCGCACTACTGATGGGCACCACCGAATCTCCCCCTTGTCCGCTATCTCTATACCGTCCCAAAAACCACCAGACCCCTCCCGGATAGACTATCTGGTCATCGGTCTTTTCACAATCCGAATAAATCACCAGGTTCTCCTGCCCGGGAAGCGTCGCTCCCAGTTCCTCCTTAAATGCCATAGCCTGCTTGACTCTATCCTGGCATTCGGAAGACGGAAATTTACTCTGGCCGCTATAATACGTCGATTCCATGTCACTAACAGGGAAAGACCCCCTAAGACCCCTTCTGATAACTACCGGATGGTTCCGCTCAAAATAAAATCTATCCGGCAGCAGCTCGAATACAGAATCCAGCTGGCAAGCCATACTCTTGATCTCTTTTTCCAGATTGAGGTTTCCAGTATATCCCAGGCGATGTAAATACCATCTCCAGGCCAGGTCGCCTATCACATTTCTGAAGAAGCTCCCGAATACAGAAAATTTCATTCTCGGATGGAGAACAAAAAAGGCTTTAGGTGAGCCGAAATGCGGTGATGCAATATAGACCGTTCGACGAATTGGCGCAGAGTACAGCTTAGCTGCCGCGCGGGTGACCAGTCCGCCCATGGAATGACTTACGATGTCGGCCTGGTGCCACTGTGGATGGGCCGAAAGTATCTTTTGGATAAACTGTTCCAGCCTTTGCCCTGATCCTCGGTTACTTCGAGTCCAATCATAGGGAAATATCCAGAAATTCTGCCCGATGATGTACCCCATATTCTCGAAATAACGCAGCATTTCGTCATATACCAGAGGAAACAGAGGCTCATTCTGAGAAGTCTCTTTTTCGGCAATAGATGTTATCGCTCTAAAAGATGTTGGCTTAAAATGTCCTTTATCCCACCATCCCACCGCAGGCCAGATCTGTTCACCGCTCCCTTTCTTGAACAGACTTGAACCCAGTATGCCGGGTACAAAAATCAAAGGCGCTTTTTTAACGTTATTCAATAATTCCATAGTACGCGATTCACTGGAAGTTCTTTCAGGTGTTTTCAGAATAAACGGAGTCAGGTCCTCAGGGTTTGGATGCCTTTTGCCTGAGAGGATTTACGAATGTTTTCCCGTGTTCGGCCGCCTTCCAATCCTCCTTATCCCTACATCTCAGGTATTCGATCTTCTGCCGCCAATTATACTCCCCCGCCGGCGGATTGAAAAGCCCCGAGGTGAAGGCTCGTGATATTCTGGGGACATGATATCTGATTTGTAGTGGGCCTGATTGGCATGGTGTCCCTGGAATGCCTGTTAAGGGTTATCCTGGCACCACTTGATAACATCGGTTGACCAGATGGTGCCGATGGCTTTTTCCAGTACCGCCTTGCGCGGCTCAGGTACGTCCAGCAGCATCCGCAGGATGCGGTCCTCAAACTGGCCGAGGAACGGGCACTGTTTGCACAGCAAAAGTATGGTGGTCTTTGCTCCGCCATAGACCATGTAATTCACTGACCGGGCATGGGGCTCGATATGCTCTCTCACATGGCCGCAGACCCGGGCCAGAAACTGCTCAATCTGCTTTTCCCGGTGCCGGGCAAACCGCGCCTGCGAGGAGCCGCCCTTCTTGTGGCGGGCGTGCACAAGGCCTGTCCCCGTCTTGCTATCTACGAGCTCTGTGCCCCGGCAGACGCCGATGCTGTACGACCCCAGGCGGACCAGCACCAGAGCAATAAGGAAGTCTTGACTGAGAAGGGAACGCAATGGCCCGACATCGTAGCCGTCGGTGATACATTCTTCGGCAATAGGGAATGGGGGCAGTACCAAGTATGTTTGCTCTGGACCGCAGAACAACGCTGCTCCCATCTCCGAGCCATCAATGACCTCAGCAACACCCGGCGGTATGGCAGTTGCGGCAAACACATTTCCCAGCAGATTTTCAACCCTGGCTTGAGGCGTCCCCTGTGGGAAATACGCCGATATCGCCTGGCCTGCGGTCACAGCCAGCTCATCCAGAAAGCCGAGCATCCTTGCCCTGCCCAGGCAAAATCTCTTTGACCTAAACATAATATCAATCACTGGCCGGGCGAAACACTCCGGCTACATGCTGACTATGGTAACGCCGTCGCCGCCCTCGCCCTGCTCCCCGGGCTGGAAAGACGTGACCAGCGGATGGGAGGCCAGCATCTCCCTGACAATCTGGCGCACGGTGCCCGTGCCGATACCGTGAATGATACGGACACGGCTCAGACCCCCCAAAGACGCCTCGTTAAGGTAGCCCTCCAGCACCGGCTCGACCTCCTCGGCCCTCTTTCCCCGCAGGTCGAGCTCGAGAGAGACCCTGGGCTTGCGCATCTCCTTCTTTATCAGGGCACCACCTGTCTTCACCGCACCGGTTGGTGGTATCCTCTTCTCCACGCTGTCCAGCCTGAGGGTCATCTTCACCTTCCCGGCCTGGACTTCAATGAGCCCGCGTTCCTCGGACATTGAAAGCACCGTCGCCGGCACGCCGGCCTCTTTCAGCCAGACGGTGTCACCGGCGGCGATCGGGCCCGCCCCGGCTTCCGTTTCTTCTGTTTCGACCGCTGGTCTGGCCTGCCATACCTCGGCATCCAGCCGCTCCTGCGCCTCGGCCAGCGCCTTTTTAGCCTGTTCGATTCTTTCGCGGGACCTTTCCTTACGCAATTCCGCCGCCGCTTCACGAATTTTCACCTGTAATTCGGCAGCTTCACGGGCTATCTGGTCACGTGCCTGCTTGATGATTCTCCGTCTCTCTTCCTCCAACTGGCGGAGCCTGTTTTTCAAGTCCGCATCGCTCTGCTCCGCTTCATTCAGTTCCTTTTCCAGACTGTGGCGAAGCGACTCGACATTCTTTTGCTCGGTCACCAGATGGGTAAGCAGAGACTCGACCTCCTGGGCGCCTTGGGAAAGCATTTGCCTGGCGCGGTCCACGATCTCCGCAGACAGTCCCAGACGGGATGCTGTGGCCAGGGCATTGCTGCCGCCCGGAATACCCACCGTCAGGTGGTAGGTGGGCGTCATGGTAACGGGGTCCACATCCAGAGCGGCGTTTTCCATGCCGCCGGTAGCGTGGGCCAGCGCCTTTAATTCCGTGTAATGAGTGGTGGCTACGGTCATCGTTTCCTGTGATAGGAAATGGAGCAGGATAGAGCGGCCCAGGGCCGAGCCTTCGCCCGGGTCGGTGTTGGTGCCCAGTTCGTCTAACAGCACCAGGCTCTGTGCCGTGGCACTGTTGATGATACGCACGATATTACCTATGTGCCAACTGAAGGTGGAAAGGGTCTGCTCAATGCTCTGCTCATCACCGATGTCGGCATATACGCCGTCGAAAACGGGGATGCGGCTTTCCGCCTGGGCCGGAATGGGTAGGCCGGCCTGCGCCATCAGGCTGAGAAGTCCCAGCGTCTTGAGGGCGACCGTCTTACCACCGGTATTGGGCCCGGTAATGACCAGGACGGAGAAGTCCCGGCCAATCTCGACCGACAGCGGCACCGCCTTCTTTTTCAGCAGCGGGTGCCGGGCTTCGACCAGCCTGAGCACTCCACCCGGCTCATGTCCCTCCACCTTAGCGCTTCTGGCAGCGGCCACGATGATGGGCTCGGTGGCCTTAGCCTCCCTGGCATATCTGGCCTTGGCCAGCGCCAGGTCGATCTCGGCAATCAGCTCTATGTTACGGGAAATTTCGCTTTGGAATGCCCCGACTTCAGCGCTGAGCGTTCTCAGTATCCTTTCTGTTTCGTCCTTTTCTTCCGCAACCAGCTCGCGCAATTCATTCTGCACGTCCGTAGTCGTCCAGGGCTCGATAAACACCGTGGCCTCGGTATTGGAGACGTCGTGGACAACGCCCCTTATCTGCCGGCGAAATTCCACCTTAACGGGAATTACATACCGGCCTTCCCGCTCGGTAACAATCGGCTCCTGGATTATTCTCCGCCCCCTGGGTGAGGTGATTATGGCTTGCAGGTGAGTGAGCAGCTCCTGGCGTACTTGTCTCATCCTATGTCTCACTGACGCCAGTTTAGGTGAGGCGCTGTCCAGCAGGTCGCCGGTCGGACTCAAGCAGCCACCGATATCCTTTACAATCTGCTCCAGCGCCACAATGTCACCGGCCAGACCACTGAGCAGCGGGAGTTCAGCCGGCAGGTTTATCAGGTGGCTTTTCAACAGGTGAGCAGAGTCCAGCGTCCTCTGGATTTCCAGCAGAGACCGAGGGGGCAGGACCTTGCCGCGTACTGCCATCTTCACCGTTTCTCGGATATCGACAACTTCGCCGATATGGGTGTCCGGACTGAGCGACAGCAAACGGCGCGCCTCGGCCGACTGTCTGAGCCGCAGGCGGACCTCCTCTTCATCCGGGAGGGGGGCGAGGTCGAGGGCCAGCTCCCGGCTGGCGGAAAACGAAGTGAAGCCGGCCAGTATCTCCCGTATCTTGTGGAATTCCAGCAGTTCTAAATCCCTGTCACCCAAGGTAAACCATCCCGAGTCGCCTATAGTCTCATCGCCATATCAGTCAGCGAATAGTATAAAGCAACCACCCGAGTTTTCAAAAAATCGACTCCCACAGCCGCGGAGTGAGCCTGATTGGCACGGTGTCCCTGCGATTCCATTGACAGGAAATAAGAAAGTGTCTCATAATCTTACTTTAAATTCGTCAAGTCCTGGAGGAGACAATGAATGCCGTGAATCTCAAGCAGATGCTGGAAAAAACTGCCAGTGAGGTGCCCCAGCAAACGGCCGTCGTCCTTGGCTCTCGCAAAGTTAGCTATCGCGAACTGGATGAAACGGCTAACAGGATAGCTAACGCCTTTATCAGTCTGGGAATAAAGAAGGGCGACCACGTAGCCATTCTAATGTCCCGTACCCCTGAGTGGGTCATCAACTGTTTCGGAGCGCTTAAAGCTGGAGCTGCCGGCGTTCTCCTCGATGCCGGGGCTAAGGCGCCCGAACTTGAGCCTCAGCTCCGTGAATCCGATTCCAAAGTCCTGATTACCGAAGAAAGATTCTCTCCTATGCTGTCTTCAATTTTGCCCAATATCCCCATGCTGAACCAAGTTCTTGCAATCGATACAGACCCTTACCAGGGGATGGTGGCCAATAGCTCCTCTGCACCACCCTCTGTCGATATAGAGGGCGAGGATGAAGCTATCCTTTTTTACACCTTGGGTGTGCTGGGGAAGAACAAGGGCGTGGTGCATACTCACGCATCGTTCATGTCGATTCTGCCCATAGTGGTGGAAAAATTTGAACTGGAGAGAGACGATGTTGTCTTAGGTTTGCTCCCTTTTAACTACCTTCTGGGATTTGGGTTGGTCGTTCTCATGCCCATTTGGAAGGGAGCCACCATAGCAATCCTCCCTCATTTCAGTTCCAAGAGTCTCCTGGATACCGTAGAGCGGGAAAAAGCAACCATGCTTATCGGCGTCCCGGCTAGCTTTAATGGCCTGGCCCTTCTAGACGAAGAGACGATGAAGAGCTATGACCTTAGTTCGTTAAGGGGAGTGCTTTGTGCCGGAGCAAAATCCTCAGCCCTTTTCCTGGACATGCTTGAGAAAAAGTTTCATTTAACCGCGTGCGAAATATACGGGCTCACGGAGTTGATAATCGTCACTATAGGTGCTATTCGTGACCGCAAATTAGGTACGGCGGGGAAGCCTCTGGCTGAGCTTAGAGTGCTGGATAAAAACGGCAGGGAAGTACCCCGCGGCAGCGTAGGGGAAGCTGTTGCCAGAGCCCCCTGGATGATGAAGGAATATTACAAATCGCCTGAACTTACGGCCCGGGTCCTCAAAGATGGTTGGTTTCATACTGGCGACCTGGTCAAATTGGATGAGGACGGCTACCTGGAGTTCATAGAAAAGACATCATCCATTATAGTGCCCTCGGGGGGAGTTAAAATTCTCCCCGCGGCAGTTGAAGAAGTCCTCCTGAGTCACCCCGCGGTAGCCGAAACAGCCTGTGTCGGTGTCCTTGATGATTACAAAGGGCAAATACCCACAGCTTTTATAGTGCTTAAGGAAGGACAAAGTGCTACAGTGGACGAAATACGCAATTTTTGCCGCCAGAGCTTATCTGACTATAAAGTGCCCAAACAAATCAAGTTTGTTGACGGCCTGCCCAGGACCGGGTCGGGCCAAATAGACCGGAAACAACTCAGTGTGACAAAGGAAAGCTGACAGGGAGGACTATAACGGCCGACCAGGATGTTCTCGACGTCCAGCACAGTATTCCGCGGAAATAATACCTGACTGGTATGGTATCTCTAGGATTGCCAATTCCGAGAACTGGTACTAATCTCCTAGTACATACGACGGCTTGACAACTGCGTTATATATGTGCTAATATAGTTACTGTCCCGAGTAGCCAAGCAGGGACCTGGCATAAGAACTGGGTTTGGTGAAAGCTAAAAGGTGCAGGTAGTAGCCAGCACAAGATAGGCTAAAGGCCAGGCCGGACGATGGCAGGTGAAGGAAGTAAGGTTACTCGGGACGTCTGATTTTTTACTGGCTGAGCGTCCTTGTCACAGTTTGAAATGACCCGATAAATAGGCTTGATACTTGCGTTGATACCAGCCTATTCAAGTTTGACTCTTAACCAAAGTCCATCATCTACGCCTTTGATTTCGTGGTATTCTGGGACATAATACCTGATTTGTAGCAGGCCTGACTGGTATGGTGTCCCTGGAATTCACATTCGAGATAAGAAAATGCTACACTATACATAGAATAGCGCTGTAGGCGGGTGGTACTTGAAACTATGAAATGTCCCATGATTCCGCGAAAAATGTGCTGCTTTTGTAGACTTTACATAACCAGCAGCTGTTGTTGAAACCCATGTTAGCCATTACCATTAATCGAATATGGACAATAAGGAGGCACTGATATGGCAGAGTTAGGTTTAGGCATCCCTTTCTGGGTAATTGCTTTGATATGGTTAGCTAAAGTTGTGTTGCTGGTTTTCATCTCTGCACTTCTGGCGTGGCTCGGGGTCAGCGCACTGGATGCTCTTATCCCTCATGTCCCTTATCGCGAACGGATAGGCGAGAGCCCGGTGGCTGTCGGGTTGTTCGTAGCCGGCTTCTTCATCCTGATTGGTCTTGTTATCCACGGCGCTATTACCGCGCTGACTGCGGTCACAGCTCCAATAGTGTGGTACATCTTCGATTTCAGGACGTGGGGTTTACTGGCGATGAGCTTTGTCATAAGCTTACTTCTCGGAGTAGCCCTATTCTATATCGTGGACAAGCTAACGCCCAAAATACCGTTTGGCAGTATTAAGGAAAGCCCGGTGGCGGCAGGGCTACATATCTTTGGTTATCTCGTCTTCTTTGGCTTAATACTCCATGCGGCACTGAGCGGACCGTTATGAAGAGAGTCGGGGTTTTACTGGGTCTAATAGTTGTCTTATTAGCTGGAGTGGCGACTGCCGGTTACGCCTCGGCATTCCCGTCCGAAGGTTTCTACCAGAGAGGCGGCGATATCTTTGACGACTGGGAGATATGCAGGACCGCGGCCTTTGGGGCAGATGGTTTTTATCAAATAACTGAGACAGGATTTCGTCCGGTTATAGCCTTCGAAAGCCTGGGGGAACAGGCTGACGTAGCCTACAGCCTGGGTGAGCAGATTGCCAATGAGTATCCGGACCCGCTACTGAGGGCAGAGGCGGTATTTCGTTTTGTCCGTGATAGGGTGGAATATACCTCTGACATAGACCAAACTGGAAATGAAGAGTTTGCCCGGAATGCCGACGAGCTGGCGATGACTATTGTGGAGGATGGAATTGGGGATGGTGATTGCGAAGATATGGCGGTATTACTGGCGGTTATGTATAGAGCTGCCGGATTTCGCTCTGCCATAGTGCTTGTCCCGGAGCACACTGCGGTACTGGTTTATCTACCTGACTATAACAAAGCAACGGCTTTCTTCGAGCTGGAAGGTGAGCCAGGATGGATCTGGGCGGAAGCTACCGGCAGAAACAACCCGCTGGGTTGGGCGCCTGAGCAGTATCTCGATACCGAAATAGAAGCCTACGAAATTTCTGCCGAGATACCTGCTTACGAAATACCTGCCGAGGGAGTAGCTCCATTAACACCACCTCCTGCCTCGGAGATAGTGGTCGCCACAATCGGCCAAGGAACCACCTACCGACCGTATCTTTTTCTCATCGTAATTGGTTTTTTGTGGTTTACGTCATTGTTCAGACGGAGGCGAAGACGCTAAGCCAAACTCCCTTATTCTAGGAAATAATACCTGATTCATAGCAGGCCTGATTGATAGGGTGTCCCTGGAATTCAGATGCTCCAGAACTAAAGGACTTCTTAGATATAGGCCAAAGGCACGTTTCACAGGATCATGGAATAGATTACAAGCCGATCAACGCCAAATCCGGCATGCTCAACCAGACCAAGTAAGCTCTTGTCTCGGTAATCTACTCCTATGCGCATCACCTTTATGCCTTGGGACCGATACTTGTCAGCCAGAGCGCGGACAAGTCTGCCGCCAATGCCCCTCCGGTGATAATCTGGATGAACCCCTATCATCTGGATTATGCCTATTTCGGTGGCGCTCTCACGCACACGTGCTACCTGGCCTAGGACAAAGCCGCGAACCTGGCCATTGACTTCTGCCACAAAGCTCAGGTTCAGCAATGGTGCTGCGTCTCCGGTAAGCGACCGTATGTAACTGGCCGGGCTTTCCTGAGGAGGTATTCCTCGACCGGCAGAGAATATATATTCAGCGGTCAAGTTACGATAAGTGATGACATTTCCCGACGCCCTTATTTCCCTGTCAATGGAAAGTATAGGGTCGATGTCTTCCAATCTGATTGGTCTGACCTCTATCTTATCCTGTTCACTCACACTAGCCCCTCAATTCGAGCGCTTCCGTATAGCTACCATTATATCATGTAGCTAAGAGTCTGTAAAAAATGCAAATAGCGGCATTCTGGGAACGTAATACCTGATTTGCAGCAGGCCTGACTGGTATGGTGTCCCGGGAATTCGTGCCCCTACCGACGTGTCATTGCGAGCCGAGCACTCATGGCGTTGAGTGCTCGGCGTGGCAATCTCACTGCGGAACCTGTTCCAAAGCGTAAATGGGAATGTAGTGTTGCGTTTATATGTCTACATGTGCTAGAATGGTATCAGGTACAAACAATAGATTGTGTGGGGGTATGCTTATGGTAATCACTAAAGAATGGTTTACAGTCGAGGAAGCCGCTGAATACCTATGTGTATCGAGAAGAACCATCTACAAACTGACCAAGGAGGGGAGACTGCCCGCCTTTCGTATTGGCAAGGAACGTCATCGCCGGTTTCGCAAAGAAGACCTGGATAAGGTGCCCCGCCCGGGCGAGGAAATTGCCAATGTAGAGGCGCTTTTGAAGTTGTCTGCGAAAGCTGACCCGGTTCTTGCCGAAGTCTGGGATAATGACAAGGATGCAGCTTATGACCGGGTATAAACGCGGAGATGTAGTCCTTGTCAGGTTTATCTTCTCCAATGGAACTGGAGAGAGGCAGCGCCCGGCAGTCATATTAAGCTCAGACGCTTACCATCAAAGCCGCCAGGAGGCTATAATCGCGGCAATCACCAGCAGGACTGACCGGATATTGGTGGGCGACCACCTCATTAATGATTGGGAAGGTGCCGGACTTCTTTTTCCGTCGGTGGCGACGGGCATTATCAGGACGATAAAGCAGGGCATGATAGCCAGGAAGCTTGGAATAATGCCCCTGCCAGATATGAAAAGAATTGAAGGCAATCTACGAGATGCCCTGGGACTCAAGTAGGGTATTCTGGGGACATAATACCTGATTTGTAGCAGGCCTGACTGGTATGGTGTCCCTGGGATTTGCCGTGTACTCTCTTAATATGGACAAGAAGGCACGTTGCCTGAAAAGATGGGGACTATGCCTGACACGCCATTCAGGTAAATCACTCTAGATAACCCTTCAGTTTTCGACTGCGGGAGGGATGACGTAGCTTGCGTATAGCCTTGCCTTCAATCTGCCGTATTCTCTCTCGAGTCACATTGAATTCTTTACCCACCTCTTCCAGAGTTCGAGCATGTCCGTCTTTAAGGCCAAATCTAAGCTGGAGAATCTTTTTTTCCCGTTCGGTAAGTTCGTCGAGCACTTTATCTATTTGCTCTTTGAGTAGCTGCTGTGAAGTGGCGTCAGTTGGTGCTAAACTGCCGCGATCCTCAACAAGGTCACCTAGACAGCTATCAGCATCTTCGCCAATGGGTAGGTCTAGCGACATTGGCTGACGGAAAAAGACAGCCATGACTTCTTCTACTCTTTCTGGCGGTATATCTAGACGGCCGCCAATTTCCTCGTAACTCGGTTGGTGTCCAAGTTCTTGAACTAACTGCCGCATTGTGCGTAATATCTTGTTAATTGCCTCTACCATGTGTACCGGAACGCGGATGGTACGGGATTGGTCAGCTATAGATCGAGTGATACCTTGCCTGATCCACCAGGTGGCATAGGTACTGAACTTGTAGCCTCTTCTATACTGAAACTTCTCTA
>Ga0307437_1002499_pt1 | contig 11306 bp, 8 predicted proteins | sample SalMarWE160390MG_FD_202146 | JGI IMG/M metagenome (GOLD analysis project Ga0307437, IMG submission 202146) | Salt marsh sediment microbial communities from the Plum Island Ecosystem LTER, Massachusetts, United States - WE1603-90 | ecosystem: Environmental > Aquatic > Marine > Intertidal zone >...
TCTGACTGTTTTAACAAACATGCCCCAAATATAAGTGATGGGGATGGGGATGTCAAGTGAAAAAATAATAATGGGTCACCACATCAAGAATTCTGCAACTAAGATATAGAACTTAGTTTACCTTTCCCTTAAAATTCCGCCTATTTTGAGGGTCTTTCACGGTCGTTGTGGTGAACTTGGGTTAGTAAGCGAAGGGGGAACCCATAAATTAACTGGCTTACACAACCTAATGATTGTGGCCCCCCTATTTTTAGGCCTTTTGCCAAGGAGTGGAATATGAAGTGGATCACTCGTTCCCATGTACATGTAGATCGGGTCGCCTGTCCATGGCTCATCACCCGCTTTATAGACTCAGATGCCGATTTTTTGTTCGTGTCTAAGAGCCAGGTAAATCAGGTGGCCGAGGAAAGTGGCGCGATACCCTTTGATGCGCCAGGGGTTGAGTTGGGACATCACGACGGCAAATGCTCATTTGAAACGATTATCGAGCATTTCAACCTCACAGACAAAGCACTACTCCGGCTGGCAAAGATTATCCACAGCGCTGATGTAAGGGCAGACCGCGACCTTGATCCCATAGCAAGCGGGTTGGAAGCCATTGCTGTGGGATACAGCCTACGTTTTCCTGATGACTTTGAAAACTTGGAACGGCAGTTTGAGGTTTACGATGCGCTTTATGCGTGGTGTCGTTTGCAAGTGGGCAGAGAAGGGTAGTTTTTAGGTTCCCCCATTATTTGCGGGAACAAGCGTAGCTGGGGGTTGCATAGCGGGCAATCCGGCGACGGTTAGAGGTAAACACCTATGTATAACTCCGTCTGTCGTCGACCTGCTTTTGGCTTAGGTGGGCAGGGCGCGAAATTGCCAGTAGAGGGTAGGTTGCTGGCCAGGATGCTCTGCGGCCACCGTGGGGTGAGCGCACAGCCGTTAGCAGCCATTAAATTGGGAGAGCGCTTATCTAACAATGGAGGTATGATGAAACCAAGGAAAATTAAGGAAAACATTTACTGGATGGGTGCCGTGGATTGGGACAGACGTCTCTTTGACTCCCTCATCCCTTTGCCGGACGGGACAAGTTACAACGCCTACCTGATTAAGGGTAGTGAGAAGACTGTTTTAATTGATACGGTTGATCCACCTATGGTTGGTGAACTGCTGGCCCAGCTTGAGGATGTCCCCAAACTCGACTACCTCATCTCTCTTCACGCGGAACAGGATCACTCAGGCAGCATCCCCTCCGTGCTCTCCCGCTACCCTGAGGCCAAATTGATCTCCAGCCCCAAGGCAAAGGGGATGCTCATGGATCTGCTCTATATACCTGAAAAGTCCTTTATTACCGTTAGCGACGGCGAGACAATCTCCCTCGGGGACAAGACGTTGGAGTTTGTGCATACGCCTTGGGTTCATTGGCCTGAGACGATGGTGGCCTATTTAAGGGAGGATAAAATTCTCTTCAGTTGTGATTTTTTCGGCTCCCATATTGCCACGACTGATCTTTATGTCTCGGATGAAGGGCGGGTTTACGAGGCGGCAAAACGTTACTACGCCGAGATAATGATGCCCTTTCGGAATGTGATCAAGAAGGACCTGGAGAAGCTCGCCCCTTATGAGGTGGGTATCATAGCCCCCAGTCACGGGTCCCTCTACCCTCGCCCGGCCTTTATCCTCGATGCCTATAAGGATTGGATAGATAATCCCCCACGCAACTCAGTGGTTTTGCCCTACATCTCAATGCATAACAGCACAAGGCAGATGGTGGATTTTTTTATCTCAGCGCTTGTGGAGAATGGAGTGGGGGTTGAGAAGTTCGATTTGACCGTAGCGGATATAGGAAAACTGGCGATGGCCCTCGTTGATGCCGGGACAATAGTTATCGGCACCCCAACTGTCCTTGCCGGCCCTCATCCCAATATCGTCTATGGCGCCTTTCTGGCCAATGCCCTGCGTCCCAAGGCCAAGTTCCTCTCCATCATTGGCTCCTATGGGTGGGGAGGGAAGACCGTAGAGGTCTTGGCGGGGATGGTACCCAACCTCAAGGTAGAGGTTTTGGAACCCGTTTTGGCCAAGGGCCTGCCCCGAGAGGCCGATTTTAAAGCTCTCGATGATTTGGCCAAAACCATCGCCAGGAAACACAAAGAGCAGGGATTGAAATAGCCAGAGAAGCTTTGCCTTTAAGGGGGGAGCCCTACCTGAAGGGGATAAGCGACCAGTATGGGCCAGCCACCCACAGCGGTTTAACGCCGCGGTATGCTGGCCTCTGGGTCCGCTTGGCGGCCATCGCCATCGACGGCCTGCTCCTGAGTGCCCTTTTCTTTCCGGTGACCCATCTGGTTTGGCTTATGGCTCCCGGTGATCACCGCTGGGTCTCTGGTTGGTTTATATTCGATCCGCTTTGCCTTGGTTTCCTTATTGCTATGTTTGCCTACTTCACAGTCTTGGAAGGTCTCCGCGGGGTCACTGTGGGGAAGTGGCTCCTCAGGCTGCGAGTCACCAGTATTGACGGAGGAGCCCCTGGCCTTGGCCGGGGACTGGTGCGCAACCTTCTGCGGCTGGTGGACGGATTGCCGGCCCTCTCCATATTGGGAATTGTCTTAATCGTTACATCGGCCGAGTGTGCGCGGTTTGGCGATCGGGTAGCGGGCCCCCGCGTGCTTTGTGGGGGACCCTGAGATCTTCACTTTTTCTCTACCTGGCTTTAGCCGGGGTGAAATGTAGGGGTCGCATTTATGCGACCCGAACGGGCTTGATGAATAAGCCCCTACAAGAAACCAAGGGATTTACCCAAACCGACTGTGGCAGAATCGGGGTTCTGCCACCTCAATTTTGAACCCTACGGGTAACGGGCTACAATCCCCGAGCCATGATGGTTTTTTGATTGCGGTTACGCATATTTGGGGTTAACCCTTTTCGTCATTCGCCATTAGGATTTCCTCATTGACTTACCTTAATCTCCCTATCTTCCCATCCTCCACCCTTTCCCTCCATATTTCCCCTTGACTTTAAGCCTATCAGCAATAATAATGTTTGAAAAGGATGCTTGAGGAAAATGTGGGAGAACCTGCGGATAGCAAGATATAGCTTTACCTGTCAGGCCAGGGAGGAAATTGAGCTACCTCTGGGTCCCAGGCGAAAAGGAGAGGGGGGAATACAGGAAATTGGGGAAGAAGGTAGCCAGGGGGTATTGGGCTGAAAAGAGATTGCCAAATTCGGTTGCCTTCTGAATTGTAAACCACTATATTAGAGTGTAGTCTGTTCTCTAAGAGACCTCAAAGCACATCATCCAAGGCGATTTTTTAAAGAGACATTGTGGAAAAAGCTAATATCCCAAGTATCTGAGAAAATGGCTGGGAGTGAACATCCAAAAAGCTTTTGCAGGAGTCTTTATTAAAATGGCAAGAAGAATTAAAAATGTAGGTCCAACTCAAACTGCTTTGCCTCTCCCTGGAATTCAGAATGCCTGGGAAACAAAAGGGATCTTTTCTGAACATTACATCCGAACCAGGCTAAAGAATAGCCTCTATTGGCCAAAGGAAGAAGAGGTAAAATCCCTTTGGGAATTCTGTGCCAGCTTATGGGATAAACGCTATCTTGGGTTAGCCAGGGGGAACGAAGCAATCACAAGGCAGGAATTTTTGGATAAGGTGCTTACCAAGTTGGGGTTTGCATATCTGCCAAATACTCACTTGCCAGTTGGAGAAAGACGACGGGAACCAGATTATCTGTTGTTTGTCGACGAGGCGACAAAGAATGAGGTATTAGCGCAGAGCAAAATGGCACAATATGCCGCGGCACTCGCTCTGTTAGAGGCAAAAAAGGTGAACCATCCTCTGGATGCCGTATCACGGCATGAAACACCGGGGCGATTTCCACATCAACAGGTGCGCGATTACCTTCAAGCGGCAGCAGACTATTCTGGTAAGCGGTTCTTTAACTGGGCAATCCTAACTAATGGCAACCGTTGGCGACTCTATTGTCGGGATGCCCATCCTGGAAGTTATTTTGAATACAACTTTGAGATTGGAGTAAAATCTCTGCAAAAATTTATGGTATTTGTTACCCTCTTTAGACCTGCCGCCTTTATTCGGAACTCCGAAGGTAAATGTCCTCTTGATTACTTACGGGCTGAGGCCTTGCAATATCAAGGTAAACTTGAGGATGATCTCCGGAAAAGGGTTTTTAAGATTCTCGTCAGATTGGCTAATGGTTTTTACCAGCGGTCTGAGAACAGAATTAGCAGAACTGATTTGGACGAATTATACCAAAATTCCCTTATCTTCCTCTATCGTCTGCTCTTCGTCCTGTATGCAGAAGGGCGAGGTCTTTTGCCTGTTAAAACCGGAGTTGGAGGGAATAAGAATTATCGAGAGCGTTACAGCTTACAAAGACTGTTGCCCCAACTCAGCGCTTCTCACCATTTTCCTTCGGATGAATTTACGGAGCTGTATGAGAGCCTACTTGGCCTATTTCACTTAATCAATGGTAATCAACCCTCTCGCAATAAAGCGTGTGATGTTCCTCGTTACAATGGTGGACTATTTGAATCCAAAGAATATAAACTATTAGAGCGGTGGCGAATAGGCGAAAAAACCCTCGCTGATGTCTTGCGAGGACTTATGTTTAGTCCTATTCCGGCCGGGAAAGGTGAGCAAGAGGAATTTGATTTTGGTGAAACCATTGACTATGCTGATTTAGAAGTTAGACAGCTTGGATCAATATACGAGGGACTGTTGGAAAATCATCTCGAACTTGAAGGCGATTCTCTTGTTCTGCGAGGTGATAGAGCCGAACGAAAAGCTACTGGGACATATTATACACCCGACTATATCGTTCAATACATTAAAAAAAATACATTGGGACCCCTCTGTGCGGAGATTAACAAATCATCAGAAGTTCAAGGTGCAATTAAGAGAGAGGTTAAAGATAACTCCTTCGCCGAGGCGGTGCTCAAACTTAATATCCTTGACCCCGCAATGGGTAGCGGGCACTTTCTGGTCAGAGCAACTGAATTTTTAGCCGATGAGATTGTAAGACATCCAACAACGGAATTTCAGACTCAACCGATATCCTCCCCACTTTCACGGGAAGAAATCATTTCACAGGGTAAGGTGCCTGTGACTAGAGGGCTATCGCATGAAGAAGCTGAAATTTCTTATTGGCGGCGCCGGGTAGTAGAATCCTGCATCTATGGAGTGGACCTTAATCCATTGGCAGTTGAGTTGGCGAAACTCTCCCTGTGGTTAACCTGTATTGCTACAGATCAGCCACTTAGTTTTCTTGACCACCACCTTCGTCCGGGTAATTCGCTCATCGGGGCAAGACTGAGAGAGCTTGGCGCTTTTCCTGAAAAGAAAAAGACCAGGCAAACCTCTCTATCTTTTGGTCCTGACCTCCCGAAAGCAGTGAGCGAAGCTATTCGGGCACTGAAGGAAATAGGAGAGACGGAAACTGTGGATATTTCCACTGTTGAAGAAAAGAAATCCCGGTGGCATAAAGAAGTATGGAGCCGCCTTGAACCGTATAGGACTGTTGCTGACCTATGGACTTCCACCTTCTTTGGGACACAAATAAACGAAACTACTTACCAACATCTGGCAAAGCTGTTGGCGCTAAATCCAATGTCACGGACTAAAGAAGCGAGAGAACTGAAAAAGAAGATGAAACCTTATCTTGTTTCTCTGGGAGCTGCCCAAAATAAGGGAAAGTTTTTCCACTGGGAGCTTGAATTTCCCGAAGTTTTCTTCAATGAAGACGGGACTCCAAAAGAAAATCCAGGTTTTGATGCGGTAATAGGGAATCCACCGTATGGGGCTGAATTTGATGAACTGGAAAGATCATTTATTGGATTCCGTTTCCCATTCAGTAAAAATAATAAGAACAGTGCAATGGTATTTACAGAAAAGGGATTGGAGACAAAGAAGGTGGACGGATACCTTGCGTACATTGTTCCGAAATCTCTATCCTTCAGTCAGAAATGGTCAAGTGGTCGTAAATTGATATTGCACCAACTCGGGACAGCTTTGGATGTTAGCAAGGCCTTTGAAGGCGTTTTATTAGAGCAGATGGTTATTATTGTTTCGGACCATTTCACTAATCAAGATTGCTATGAATCATCGGTTCTTACAGAGAGCAAGAAAGTTACTTCATTCCCCATCAAAAAAGAGGTAGTTAATCTAAACGACACTCTGTTATTGGGAATTGATGACGAAGAACTGAAAATCTTTGAAAAGATTTCGGGTTCGAATTTCTTTTTGAGAGATATTAGTGAGAGCTCAAGGGGCCTTCCCTTTCAAAAGTTTGTGAGAACTACATCAACGGACGTTCCAATATTTCGAGGGGATCACATAGCCAGATTTAGCCTTTTTGACAGTAGTGAGACTGTACCGGAAGAAGTCCTGGGAAAAGCCAAGAGTAAAGTCGATTTTCTTAGACAACCTAAGGTCTTAAGTCAAAATATAATCGCTCATGTGTTACAGCCTACAGACCACATAATCCTGATGTCGGTCTTGGACAAAGAAGGGATTCTAACTTTAGATACTGTGGAAAATACAGTTTTGACGGATAAGAGGTTTTCTCTGGGATTCATCACATCCTTGATGAACTCGAAACTTTTCTCTTGGTACGCATATAGATTTGTATTTGGCAAGGCTATAAGAACAATGCATCTTGAAGATTATCATATAGGGAAATTGCCTATATCTCGGATTGCCTTTGTAACACCGAAGGATGAGCGGCAGAGACTATTGGAGAAACTGAAGGCAGATGTGGAAACGGGTAGGCTCGATGAAGTTTTGGCAATGGTTGACGATTGCTTGTCTAAAGACGAGAAGGGCAATTTTATTACAGAAAGCGCGAAATCCGATGTTGTTCACGACTTGCTTGCCTTTCTTGCAAAGCAAATGATCGAAATGAACAAGAAAAGGCAGAAACTTGTTAAGGAATTCTTGACTTGGCTGGAAAGAGAAATCGTGAAAGGATCAATAGAAGGATTAAAGAACAAAACTAAAATTAAGGAATTCCATGATTATGATTTTGATGCACTAATTGAAGTTCTCAGACAAAACCGTTTGTTACCAAAGCTTATTGCCTTTGGTGATCAGCGGCAAGAAGCGCTGAGAAAAGCCTACGAAGCCACGATGTCAAGACTTACGCCATTGAAACAGAAAATTGCCGCCACAGACAGTCTCATAGACCAAATTGTGTATAAACTTTATGGATTGACAGAGGAAGAAATCAAAATTGTAGAGGGAGGGTTGGGAGATAGTTGAGATGTTTTCCATACTGTTCAAAGACTTTTGTAAGCAGAAGTTACAATTTGAAAAGGGGAAAGAGTGGGTGAAATAATATCGACAAAGGGAATGGACATAGATCCTGAATATCCCCTGGTTAAGGCTCGCATCATTAGAAAAGTTGACAATGACTCGTTGGTTAATCAAAGATACAAAGAAGGTTGGAAGGGTCTTGAATATTTGGAATACTGTCTGGCTAATTTCTCAGGGACTCAGAATTTTCAAAATAGGATCGACATCTTTATAGCTAAATATAAGCAACCCAAAGATTCAACGAATGACCAAGAAGGACAACTCCACAATGATATTGCCGAATACGAAGCGGCTTATTTGATGCACCACTCTTTGGGATGCAAAATCTTAGGCTGGGATATCCCCTACAACATGCTAAAGCAGAGTAAAGCTATTTCCCCACCAAACTGTGATCTTCTGATAGAGAAAAATGGCAAAAGATTTCGCTTAGAGGTTAAAGATAATTCCTTTGAGGAATCTCAAGATCCACCGCCAGCTCTTTCCAAAATCTTAAGTCAAATCGCGGAAGAAAAACACAAGATCGAAATCGATGGGCATTCCAAAATTCTATGGCCAGGTGCAGTTGAATTGGGTAATAAGGAGATAGACCTCAGCAGGAAAGGAGATCTTAAAAAGAAGATGATTGAGGAGATAAGGCGAAAGGCAAAAATTTATCGAAGAAGGTTTAGGTTTGGATATTCTGATAAGGATTTTGTTGTTCTCTTTCATTTGTTAGGTAAGCATGAAGTGCCGTCTTCATACTTGGAACCCGTTTTCATTGAGCCTGTTTCCATCACAGACATTGACAAGTGGTTGTTCGACCGCTCAACGGGAAAGAAGAAACCGATGATTGATGCATGTAAAAGGGAAAAGGCAGATTATCTTATGTGCAGAATTAGTTACTGGCAAAACGAAGCTGAAGACATTAATAGATTTGTGCTGAAACTGTTCCGCCAAGTTTTGTGCAAGGATAAAATCTACCATGCTCTGGATGATAAATTGGGGAAACAGCTATTGGGGATCATATTCTTTGAAGAAAACGAAAACATAAGGTTAGTGCATAATTTAAACTATTTCTCCAAATATCATCTTTGAGCTATTCTCTGAGAGAAGAAAAGCTAAGAAGGGAATATAATTACCCAAAAGGTCATCTTCTTTAACTTTTAGAGGCTGTTTAAAAATAAAATTTCCCTCCTGGAATTGGAGGTACCCATTTGGCATTCAGGCCTTTTTTGAAAAAGATCAAGGCCCTGAAATTGCTGCTCTTTCACATATATAATGTGAGTTATAGGAGGAGGCTGCATCGATGGCCTCATCATTGATGAATTCATCCAACCGCTCTAAGTCAGGATCAACCCGTTTATCATAGATCCTGACGAATGATAGTTAATGTCTTTTAATCATTCTTCTTTAAAAACTTGACTTTGTTGGCAATTAACAAGCAATAATACAATCAAATTTACATCAGACTTAACCCTTTTTTAGGGTAAAAAGTAGATTTTTTTCAAAGAACTCCTCTGAAATTAAGAGGTTAACTCAAATTCAGAGGCAATTTTTAAACAGTCTCTCGAGAAATTTAAGAAAGATGAGGCCTTTATGAAAATGGACCCTCTTTGGATACAAGCTATATCTACAGTTGTTTTGGCAGTCATTACTATTGTATATGTTTTCTTAACTCATAAACTGGTTCATGTTAAATTCAAAGCTCTTCTAAAACCAACATCTTTCGGCCTTGAGCAAAAACATGGTAAGTTGTTTACTATGCAATTGAAAAACTTTGGCCCTGGAGTAGCAACACATATACAGATAAAAGCACTTGTAAGTCTTAAATGGGATTCATCTCTGGAAAAATATTGGTCTACAATAAAGAATATTAACCCAGAAGGTCCCTTCGCATTAGAAGCATCAGAGCAAGCGGAATATTCGTTTGACGAAATGATACATTTGCACTATCCAATTCTGCTAAAATGGAAATCAATAAACGCGAAGAAACAAAAGTCCTGTTGGTATATCGGTAAAGGTGATCAGTTTATACCACTTAATTTGTTGAGTAGAATTCGATTCAGTTTAAAATGGAAATTCAGTTGGTTTTTCAAGGGTAAAAACTCTCCTTTTTACGACACTCGAAAACTGTGGCGCAAAAAAACAGTACTCTAGATTCAAACAAGAAAATAGTTTTGCTGTGGGTAAGCTTCACACTCCGTGTTAGTGAAACGATCTTTTCGTGTTAATCAAACGAGAGGAAACCTTTAAGAGAATGGAAACCTCTCCAGCTATTGCCAAGATTTGAAAAAAGGGCAGGAAAACTACTAGAGAACAATGGGGAAGAAGTTTTAACAAGGATTAAAAAAACAGAAGACAAGAAAAAACTCCTTGCCTTCTATAGTGGTCAGGTTTATAATTAAACCTAAGCCACCCCGTTAATTACAAAATAATTCCATCAGAGAGAAAAGTCAAGGGAAAAATTAACGGGACCGCTTCCCGTTTTTTATTTGAGGTAAAGTAAAACTCGACACAAAAGAGGAAATGGAGCGAGCGTTCCTTTACTTCTTTGCCACCGCTATTTTAGCAATGGCCTTTTATGCCATGCGAAAGGATTGGCATAAGACATCCTTGCTCTTTTTAGTGTGTGCTGTTATACTTGCAATCACTGGACAGGAGTGGGGACGTGGTTTCATCAAGACCCAAGTACTTTCAATGATCATAAACTATGGGAAAAAACTCGAGGGATTCCACGAAACTACGTCACGAATCCAAAACCAGCTGACAGAAACCCAGGACAGCATCGAGGCAGCTCAAACTCGACTGGAAACTCATCAGGAAAAACTTGAAAATCTCGGTCTACTTATTAAAGACATCTTCAAGAGGATTCGAACAGAAAGCTTCTCTAACGATACCGCAAAAAACATCATCATTGTTAGTAACGGCCCCACGAAGGGGACGATCTTTGTGAGGCTGGCCGACGAACCAATTGTAGAAACCGTCACTCTATTCTGGTTTCGAGTCTTCTTCGCCCCGGGGGACTATACCTTTCATCACAACGTCATAATCATGCCCTTTGATCAGGACGTAAATTTTCTCAAACAACATTTAAAAGAATACAAACTATCTGTGACATATATCGCAGATCTAACAGCCAAAACTCTGCCGCTCAACTTAGTTAAAAAAGGGAATCAGGTGTTTGCCGGCAAAGAGCTCTTGTATGACGGGGAACAGACCTTATGGCCAAATGACCTTAGTGGTCCGTCCGGACCAAAGGAATAAAATTCACGCCTACACCACTTAATTCTTAACTGTGGATAGGATTTAGGGTTTGTGTTAATTAAACGATATTTTTGTGTTAGTCAGACGATATTCTCTGAGCCTCAACATACGCTTCGTGTTAATGAGACGATATCTTCCAACCTCTTGTATTTAAGAAACCCTGTTTTCAACTTGACAACAACTTTTGATTTCTATACACTTCATATCAGGTACTAACTTAATATGAAGTGGATATTACCACAATCATACTTAGTTCATACCAAGTAACAACTCAATATGAATTGAGTATTAACTAATCTTTTAGACCATTAGCAATCTTATGAAAAAAATCTGTATCACCAACCAAAAGGGGGGGACCGGAAAATCCACAGCAGCCATTAACCCTGCCAGTTGTTTAGCTTCTCTTGGTAAAAAAACTCTACTTATAGATATGGATCCCCAGGCCCACTCTACCATTGGCATTGGCATAGATCCCAGCAATCTCGAAAAATCATGCGCAATGTTATGATTACCCCAAAATTTGCTTTGAAAAACGTTGTCATCCCTTCCTACTATCAAAGACTTTTACATCCCGAATTATTCATAAATTCGCCTAACATCTCTAATCCTCAGTGATTTTTTATTGTAGATTTCCTAAGTTGAGTCAAGCCGTTTTTTGGAAAAAATCGTTCTTTGAAAACCCAGTTTACCCCCGGTGGCTCTAAGTGCCAAATTGACTACGACTGATAGCCCTTACCTGTATGCCCG
>Ga0307437_1002502_pt1 | contig 11302 bp, 13 predicted proteins | sample SalMarWE160390MG_FD_202146 | JGI IMG/M metagenome (GOLD analysis project Ga0307437, IMG submission 202146) | Salt marsh sediment microbial communities from the Plum Island Ecosystem LTER, Massachusetts, United States - WE1603-90 | ecosystem: Environmental > Aquatic > Marine > Intertidal zone >...
AGAGCGTTTTATTAGTTGCGGTAGTCACTTTCTGTCCTCTGGGATTTTTGGGTCAGTTGAGTTGAAGCGATTTTTCCCAGAGACACGAGGGTTTTCTTATCAAAAACGTAAATAATTTAACATTTTCTCATGGTGAATCTTGCTTAAAATTCTTTTATTTAGCACAAAAATTTCAAACATAGGAATTGATTGTGCAAAGCGGAAGATACGCTCAGAAACGTTTAAATAAAGCGGTCCGTGTGAACCATAGGTTTTGTGAGGGGAAAAGGGCTTTTGCATAGAATCGGTCACGTCCTTCACGTAAGCATTACAAAAAACATGATTCTTAAGGCGGAAAATATTCCCCGCATCGGCGACAAAGTGGCGAATGAAAATCTCAAGCCCGTGGGAACAGTTTTTGACGTTTTCGGTCCCACATCCTCCCCCTATGTGGCTGTTAAACCCCACATCCGGAACCCAGAGCAGCTTGTTAACCACGTTCTTTACGTAATCCCCTCTAAAGCGGGAACAAAAAAGAGGAAAAAAAGATGAAAAAAGAAAACATCCAACAACCTCCGAGGATTCGAAGGTGCCCCGAATGTGGAAGCAATCGTCTCATGCGAGACTACGAATGCGCTGAAATAGTCTGCATGAACTGTGGTTTCGTCGTTGCCGCCAAACTCGCAGATCAAGGACCAGAGTGGCGTGCCTTTGACGATGAGCAGCGCGCTAAACGGGCCAGAGCCGGCGCTCCCCTTACATTTACGATTCATGATAAGGGCCTCTCAACCATGATTGACTGGCATGATCGGGACGTTTACGGCAAGAGGCTTGCTCCGGGCCAGAAGGCTCAGATTTATAGGCTGCGAAAGTGGCAACGGCGCATTAGGGTCTCCGACGCCACGGAGAGGAACCTTGCTTTTGCCCTTTCTGAGATATCCAAGATAGCGAACAATCTTAATTTGCCCAAAAATATTCTCGAAACTGCTTCGGTTATCTATCGTAAAGCGGTTAAGGAGCGTCTCATCCGGGGAAGGTCTATTCAGGGCGTAACTGCCGCCGCTATTTACGTGGCTTGCCGACAGTGTGGAGTGGCTAGAACTCTGGACGAGATCGCGCAGGCTTCTACTGTGAACAAAAAAGAGGTTGGACGGAGCTACCGTTTTCTAATAAAGGAACTTAACTATTTCATTCCGCCCCTGAAACCCAGTCAATACATAACCAAGTTTTCTAACCAGCTAACCATGCAGGGAAAGGTTGAGGAGATCGCTCACAAGATCCTCGCTGCAGCCAAAGAGCTGAAGCTTACGTCAGGAAGGGGCCCAACAGGCATAGCCGCGGCAGCCAGTTACATCGCGTCGGTTCTGACTGGAGAAAGAAAAACTCAGAGAGAAATCGCGGAGATTGCTCAGGTGACAGAAGTAACAATAAGGAACCGCTATAAAGAATTGGTTGAACGCCTCCAGTTTGTCATCTATCTCTAACAATCATTATTTTTCGTTTGAACAGTCTAGTGATTAGCTGAAGAACTGAAAAAATAATGTGCCAAATTCCATAACTGACGAGCCAAAAAGCAGTTCGTGTTTAGAGGAGTTACTGGTTAACTAAAGTGAACTGTAGAGCGTTAAAAAAACTTTTAATGAATAGCCTCAACTAATATTGAGGCTTGCAGTTGTCAGTGTGCCCCAGATGTGGAACCGAGGTAACTAACCCAACCAAAACGTGGTCTATGGTTGGCAGACCCAGCAAAACGGGTGAACGATTCAAGCTTACGTTGGGACTCTTCACGTGTCCTAAATGCGAAAAAAGATTCCGGAAAGTTGTGGGGAAAGAAAAAGAGAGGGTAACTCTTAAAGGCATGGTTAAGGAGATTAAGGGAATTGAGAGGAGGCTTGTGCAGACTTTGGGGGATTTAAGGGAAAAAATTGAGAAACTGAAAGGCGAGAGAGCTGAGCTTCTGGATGAAATAGAGGGACTTAAGAGGGCGGGAGAAGAGAAGGCTGGCACTCTGGAGAAAGAGGTAGCCTCGCTTCGAGAAGAAGTGGAATCTCTGAAGGAAATGTTAGGCGACCTCGAATAACAATAGTGTAAAGAAATCCAGCAGGTCTTGAATGGTACCGTTTCTATCAACTAAACAGTTTTGAAGCTCTGCTAAAAGAAGACAGTTTGCTCATTTTAAAGAACGAGAATTAAGAAAAGGGTAGAAAACACAAATCCACGGCGAAGAAGACTGATTCTGGCTATGAACTCTTTTTGTGGCGCGAATCAAGCAGGAGATGTTTTTTTATCAGGTCCTTAACTTCTTCATGGAACTGATAATCTTTTTCCAGTTTCAGGAATTCATTGCTGAATTTTTCGAATCCTGTTGGAATCTCCAAGCTCAAGGTAATGAAGGGTTTTCCCATAGCCATCTCAAATTTTCTCTTAGCCTCTTCATACTCGGATTCAGGTTTTCTGTCTCTAGATTCTAGCCATTTTTTAACCAAATTGTTCACACCCATAAATTGAATCGTACAATTAGATAAAAGCTTGCGAAGCCTAACTGAATGAGTGATGTGATTAGACCCACTTTTGTGAACTCGGTGAAACTCAGAGAGATCCCCTCGCGTTTGAGGGCTCCTATGCCCATCATGATTACAGCACCACTCAAAGGGGTAGTGGCTCCTCCCAGATTCGTTCCGAGAACCAACGCTGACCACACGGCTGCTGAGTTTAATACGGTAACTCCGCTGATTATCGGGGAAAAAGTTAGGGCAATAGCGATGTTACTTACCGCGCTGCTTGCAAGACCGCTAGCCCACAGAGTGGCCATGCTTGCCCCTAATGGGCTTTGTCCAACTGTTTGGAAAAGTGAAGTCGATATATCTCTCAAGAGTAATGTGCTTTCTAGACCCCCAACCACGAACATGAAGCCTGCGATGAAGAATATGGTTTCCCAGTCTAGTTTTTTGAAAATCTCTGTGGGGTCAGCACCGCTCAGAGTCAAGGCAAGTATAGCGCATCCTATGGCAACAGCTTCTGGTCCAACTCCAAGGTTTTCCAGCGTCAAAAAGAGTCCTATCATAAGGAGGAGGATTAGGATGGAACGGTAAAAGAGTTTTTTGTCTTCCACGCTCTCCCAAGGATTATATTCTGGCAGTTCTTTTTTCTCGCCGAGTCTTGATTTGAAGAGCATATACAAAACAAAGATAGTTATTCCCCAGAGGGCAACTTCACAAAGGCCTAGGTATCCAATGAAGGCTGTGAAGCTTATTCCCGCTTTAGAACCGATTATCATGTTAGATACTGAGCCGATCAGAGTGCTTGTTCCTCCCAGATTAATCATTATCATGGCAGAAATGAAGTACGGCACTGGATCGTAACGTAACAGCTTGGTTATGGTTGCCATTGCGGCGGCTATGAGCAGCATTGCTGTTGGGTCGCTGAGAAACATTGAAACAAGGGCAGATGTCAAGCAGATAGAGACAAAAAGTATACTAGGATTTCCACGCGAAACTTTGACGGCATACAAGGCTCCGAAACGAAAGAGACCACTCCGCTCAGCCACTTCCACCACAATCATGACGCCTATCAGCAGAGCGATTAGGTCCATATCGATGAACCCAAAAACTTGGTCATATTCGAACACACCATAGAGGAGACCGAACCAAGCAGTAAGTAGAGCTCCAATCATGGCAGCGACTGACAGGGGAACAATTTTGGTAGCCGAAAGGAGAATGGTTAGCAGGTAGATGAGAATGAAGATTATTTGAACCGGTTCCATGTTACTCCCTGTTCTTCCTTCTGTCAGCCATTTTGGCGAGACTGTCTGCTACAGATTCGGCTTTTCGTTCAACTATTCGATAGAGGATTCGCCCAATATCGTAGATTAGAATGAGGATTATTGCGAGAGCAACATAGATAGTAGCTTTTGTCAACAGATCTTTGACATTCGGCTCTAGAGTCGCTATTAGAGGTTGAAGAGCTGTTGTCACCAGAAGGATAACGATAATGTATATTGCGTCTCTCGCAGCTCTCCTCGGAGACCTCTCTTCCTTTATTCCCAACCGTTTTACAAAGATGTCTGTCAAAATGTCGCTCAGCACCAAACCATCTGCCAATGCCCGTATCAGAAAAATGGCTGTGAAGATCAGCGCAATAGTCGCAACTAGTGTGCCGGCGTTAAGGTTGATGCCGGGAAGCATTATGTCTCCCATCAATGGTGGGACAAAAATGTTTACCAAATAGAAGATAACCGCCATCACCAGACTCATCGTTAACCGAGGAAATCTGCGCCGAACCTCCTCACCAATAGGCTTCCCCACCAATCGTCTATCCCCCAAGAATTTCATCGTATGTTTTAACACTCCATGAATATTAACACTACGATATTATCCAAACAAAATAACCAAAAACCTCAGCAAAAATCTTGAAAAATGAATATGAATTGCATGCACCCCTTTGCTGACACAAATGTTTCAAGAATTCCAGCTCTTACATTAGATGTAAAAAACTTAAAACTGCGTGATTAATTGTAGCCATTGTTGAAATTTCTCGATGGAAAATTGGCGGTTTTAGTTAAAAAAGAAAGTTTGATGGAACCGCTTTTGCATAGTTTGCTGAAACTTTTTGTTGCCAGAATCGCTAAGAGACAATTTTTGTGCATTTTCGAGGGTGCCAAAGCTTTTGTGCTAGAACAGACTTACATTCCTTTTAATATCTATCATATAAATGGGGTTCACCGTGGAACAAGAAGAATTGAAGAGAATGGCCGTTGTGCTGCAAGAGTTGGGGCTAAGTTACACAGAAACTCTTGAGGTCATAAAAGAAATGTCTAAGGATGTAAACAACGCCAAAAAGTTATGGAGAGACGGACACAAGTCTAAACTCATCAAACTCGCCATTACTCTGATAACTTTTCCTGAACCCACCCCCATAAGCGAAACTATGGGCGCCGCAGTCCTAGCGGCTGGTCTGATTCAGAACAGAATCAAAAAGTCAACATTGCATATGGAAGATGTTTACAAAACGTTCCAAGACGTGAACAACGACATACTAAAAATCAGACAATTTAGAAAATAACAACTTTTAACTTATTTTGAAAAGGCTAACAGTCAAGAATGAGGTTTTTTGTCTGGAACCAACTCCTTTAGCTTTTCTTCTGGTGCGCCCAGACAGTAGAGGATTCCAGCAAGATTGTCCTTGGTTATGACACCAGATGCCACTTTCTGAAGAACTTCTTTAGGATAGAGGGCAATTCCTAGCCCTGAATTTTGGAGCATAAACCTGTCGTTCGCCCCATCACCAACCGCAACCACCTGCTCCATCAAAAGATTTTCTTTCTCAGCTATCTCCCGCATCAACTCAGCCTTTCGCTCCGCATCAATTATGGGTTCCACCAACTCGCCGGTCAATTTCCCATCTTCGATTACAAGCTTGTTGGCGTAGACATAGTCGATACCGAGTTTTTCCTTGATCTTTTCAACAAATTGAATGAAACCTCCAGAAATAAGGGCTATTTTATAGCCTAGGGCTTTTAGGGCGGTTATCAGTTCCTCAGCGCCAGGGGTTACATCCAAGTTTTCGACTATAGATTCAAGAACCGTGACATCTAAGCCCTTCAGGAGCTGAACTCTTTCTTTGAGTGCCTGTTTGAATTCGATCTCTCCGTTCATGGCTCTTGAGGTGATTTCGCTGACTTTTCCGCCGACTCCAGCAGCCTTCGCCAGCTCGTCAATCATCTCAGCGTCTATTAGTGTGCCGTCTACGTCGAAGACTATCAGCCGCTTGGGTCTCCGGAAAACTGTGTCCTTCTGAAAAACAACATCCTGTCCAACCGCCTTGCACTCTCTACTCAAGGCTTTCTTGAAGTCTTCGATAGGAATTTGGACATCGTTGATGTCGATGAGTATCTCCATGGCATTCAATTCTCCATAGGCGATCATCCGTATCCGTTCTATGTTTGCGTTGTTCTGAGAAAGAAAACGTGAAACCTTTGCCACGATGCCTGGTCTGTCCTTTCCAAGGGTTGTTAAAAGCACAAGTTTTTTGCCGCTCTTTCGTCGTCCAGCTGGGAGGGGTTCTATTGTGACCTCCAAGCCTATCTTTTTTCCGATGTCCATGAGCTGAGTTCTAAGATTCTTGAAGGGTATCGATATGGCGCGGCAGTCCACTATCATGAAGATGGCGAAGAGTCCCCTCATGCTGAAGGCTTCGATGTCAACGATGTTCCCTTTTGCCTTGGCGATCGATTCTGTTATCTCAGTTGTCAACCCCGGTTTGTCTTTTCCGGTTGCTGTAATCACAACGAAAGGCTTGGACATGCTGGCATTTCCCCTCAGAAGAACGGCTTTTCAAATCAGCGAATAGTCTCGCTCTTCAGTTAATAAATATAGCTTTTGGCAGCATTATCAGTTTTTTCTGCAGACTCCGTGATTCTAACGGATCAGATGATGATTTGGAACAGTAGGTATGTCACTAACAGGATTACGCCGCCGATTTTGGAGATTCCGCCTCTTGTGAGAAAACGCCAGAAGATAACGGTGGTTATCAGAAGGAATGGAAGAAGTTCTGTGAAGATTGTCATGTCAACTGCAAAGGGGGAAGCTAGAAGGACCAATCCCAAAACAAGAGTAAGATTTGTGAGGTTAGAGCCGATGATTCCTCCGATTGCCAAGTGAACGCGTCCCCTTCGGACAGCCGTAAAATCGGTGGTAAGCTCTGGAAGAGAGGTGCCTATAGCAATAATTTTTGCCCCAAGCAGGATTGGCGGAGCCCCAAGAAGGGATGCAATGCTGATTCCAGACGAAACAACGAGACGAGCAGCTACAATAACACCCGCTAGGGCAACCAACAACATTACAATAACTTTTGTTCTGCCTTTCCTTTCAGCAGGGGCTTCTGACCCGTTGGATTCAACAGCAGGCAGCCTCTTTTTTGCCATGAAATAGGTGTTCGCCACAAAAGTTGCCAACAGAATTATGCCGACAACGGGACTTGCCACCTTGAATATAACTAAAAGCAGAGGTATCAAAGACGTGATGAAGAGTATGTCGGTGAGTTCAGTCAAAAGGGTTGTGCAACATGTTTTAAGGTAACCAAGCAATCCTAATAGCCCTAAAACAGCCCCGATGTTAAAGACGTTTGATCCTAGAATATCGCCTATACTTATTCCAGGTTCTCCTTGAAGAACAGCGAAGAGGGCTACAATTATTTCAGGCACCGAAGTTAATGTGGCGAGAAGTATAAATCCGGTAGACATCTCGCTTAAGCCCGTGAGTTCAATAAGTTTCTCTATGGCTTTTATAGCGTAATGACTGGAAAAAGCCAAGATAACTAATGATGCAACAAGGATTAACAGTTGGACTATGAGATCATCAAGCACAAGATTAAACCCAGATTAATCTGTTAATTGGAATTACATATGTTTTGCTAAAAGCTCTATCTGGTTATAAAAAGGAAATTTTCCAGCAAAAACCTAACGTAACAAAAAGTTTTCCAAAAAAAGAAAAGGGGGAGATTAGGTTCTGGCGGCTGCCTTCTCCAGAGCAACAACTCCGGGCAGTTGCTTCCCCATAAGAAATTCTATCAGGGCGCCTCCTGCAGTGCTTACGTAGGACATTTTGTCAGCCAGCCCCAATTTTTCCACGGCAGCAACTGTGTGTCCTCCGCCAACAAGAGAGAAACCTTCAGAATCTGCTACTGCCTCAAGAACAATCTGAGAGCCCTTCTTGAACTCGGGATTCTCGAAGACACCCACAGGACCACTGACCACTATTGTTTTGGCTTTCAGTATTATATCAGCGAATTTCTTTGCGGTTTTTGTTCCGATGTCAAGGATGGGATAGTTTGTGGGAAGGTCGTCAACAGTTATTTCCTTTCGTTTCTGGTCCACTTCCATAGCCAAGTCCACGGGAACAATAATAGCGCCGGGATATTCGTTCATGAGTTCCTTTATGCCTGGAACAAGACCCATCAGCTCTTTCTTTTCCAAGAACTGCATGTTCGGTTCCCCTAGGTCCACACCCTTGGCTACCAGAAAAATGTGGCCTATAACCCCGCCGGTTAAAACGTAGTCAGCTATGTCATTCTTTAGCACATACCGTGATATGTCCAACGAGTCGTCGCCTTTAGCTCCACCAATCACAAAGACTGAGGGCTTCTCAGGAGCCTCCAGAACCTTACCCAAAGCCTTGAGTTCCCGTTCCATTATTCTACCAGCAGCACTGGGCAAAACAGCGGTGAAACCAACCATCGACACGTGAGCCCTGTGAGCCGCAGCGAAGGCGTCATTAATGAAAACGTCCGCCAGAGGAGCCAACTTCTTCACGAACTCGGTTTTAGAATGCTCTTCAGGTGTTCCCTTATTTTGTTCGTTTGAGACGGTTCGAACGTTTCCTAAGACCAGAACTTCTCCGCTCTTCAACTCTCTGATGGCTTTCTGAGCCTTCTCTCCGAAAACATCGTCAACATATTTCACTGACATGCTTAACGCTTTACCGAGAAGCTCGGCATGCTGATTTAGGGGAATGAAATCTGGTTCTCCCGGTCTGCCCTGGTGGGCTAAGATCACAGTTTTTGCGCCTTTTTTGACCAGTTCGCTGATGGTTGCATCTGCATGGGCACGAATTCTTTTATCATTAATGATCTGTTTAGTTTTCGGGTCGAGTGGCGAGTTAAAGTCTACTCTAACAAGAACTGTCTTGTTTTTTAGGTCCAAATCATCTATTGTTAAGAATTTTGGCATATTGTCACCTCTATAAAAAAGGAAAAGGGTTGGATTTGAGATTTTTGTTGTTTGCTGGTTTAGGCGGCCATCTTGCAGATTTTTTCGATCATCCGCGCCATCTTAACTGAGTAGCCCCACTCGTTGTCATACCAAGCAAGGACTTTAACCAAGTTTCCTATGACCATGGTTGAGTTCCCGTCTATGATGGCTGAGTTATTATTATCTATCAAATCCGATGAAACCAGTGGCTCCTCACTATATTCTAGGATGCCTTTCAGCTTTCCTTCGGCTGCCTTCTTGAAAGCCGCGTTGATTTCGTCTTTTGTAGCCTCTTTTTTCAGTACCGCCACCAAGTCAACTATAGAGACGTCGGGTATTGGAACACGCAAAGCCATACCGTTCAGTTTTCCATTAAGCACAGGAAGGGCTAAACCAACTGCTTTGGCTGCGCCGGTCGTTGTGGGAATCATGTTGAAGGCTGCTGATCTAGCTCGTCTCAGGTCACTATGTTGCATGTCAAGAAGTCTCTGATCATTGGTTACAGCGTGAACTGTAGTCATTAGACCTTTATCGATTCCAAAGGTATCATTGAGAACTTTAGCCACTGGTGCCAAACAGTTAGTAGTGCATGAAGCCAAAGAGATTATGTTATGCTTTTTCGGATCATATTGATCATCATTTACTCCGTAAACCACTGTTAGGTCAGCGCTTGTTGCTGGACTCATGGGCGCAGAAACAAGAACCTTCTCTGCTCCGGCTGTTAGGTGTTTTCCGGCTGCATCTCTTGATCTGAATCTTCCTGTTGATTCAACTGTAACGTATACGCCCATTTCTTTCCATGGTAGTTTCGCGGGGTCTGGTTGTGCCAGAATTTTCAGCTCTTTTCCATCAACTATGAGAGACGTACCTTTGACTTTTACGTCGAAGGGGAATTTGCCGTGGACTGTGTCGTTTTTCAGCAGGTGTGCTAATGTTTTTGCATCGGTTAGATCGTTGACTGCTACAAAGTTTATGTCTGCGTTTTCTTCAAGGGCTGCTCGGTAAAGGAGCCTCCCAATTCTTCCAAATCCATTTATTGCTGCATTCACCATTTCGATCACCTTTATTCAGGGTTGCAACTGTAAGGAGTTTTGCAATATTAACTTTATTGCATTCTTTTAAAGTAAGAAAAAAGAAACGTAGCGGGAGCAAAAACCCGCGAATGCTTGTTGCTTACGCGATTTTTTCGAGAACTTTATCAGCCTTTATCTTGTGGCTTCTAAGCGCCAACTCCTCAGGGTCTACACCCAGAGCCAAAGCCAGAAGTTCCGAATAGTGAAGGATTGGCATGTCATAGACTTCGTTGAACTTCGACTTCACTTGGAGCTGCCCTATATCCAAGGCAACGAAACAGAAGGGACAAAGAGTACTGATGCAGTCAGCACCTGCCTTTGTTGTTTTTACTACTTTATCTCTAGCGAGACTAAGAGCTGTATCGTCAGAAATGCCTTTCAACAGACCTCCACAGCACTTCAACTTGTCTCGATACTCAACGCTTTCTGCACCCAGAGCCTCCAACAGATTTTCGAAGATTGTTGGTCGCTCAGGGTCGTCTAACTGTAGCAGTTTGCTGGGTCTGAGGGAGTGGCAACCATAGAATGGCGCTACTTTCAGGTTGCTTAACGGCTTAACGACTTTTTCTTTGATTTTTTCAAGTCCAATATCGTCCATCAAAACCTGAAGGAAATGCTTCACTTCGATAGTGCCTTTGAACTCTTTACCGACTTCAGCTAGGACTTCGTTAATCTTTGCCTTCAGTTTCTTGTCTTTCTTTAGAGCCGCGTTAGCCATTGCAAGAGACTCGAAACAGCCGTTACACAACGCAACAATATCCAATCCAGCCTCTTCAGCCAAACAGATGTTGTATGCAGCTACGGCTAGGCTGCTTTCCAGATTTATCGACTGGATGGGCGGAGGACAACAGCAAGTCAGGTCATCTAAGTCTACAAGTTCGACTCCTAACTTAGCAAGAGTTTTTCTCGCTGACAGTTCATAGTTTGGTTGACGTGCAGGTATAGTGCATCCGAGAAATATGGCGTAGCTTTTCATTGTGACTCCTCCGTCTTTTCTGGTTTAGTAAAGCCTGTTGCAGAGAGAATCTTATTCAGCGCGTCTACGCCCACAGGTTTGAGGGGCGGTAAACCATATTCTTCTCTCTTCTTTTCCACGAACTTGGAAATCTTAACAATTCTTCCTTCAGCAATGAGAGCCGACGCGAAATCGGAATATATGTTTGGAGAGTGACCCGCTTCTAGTGCGATGTTCCTCAGCGCATAGATTAAATCGGCTATCTCAACCTTTTGAGGGCACCTTTCTTGGCAGTTGAAGCATGAGCAGCACAGCCATATGGCGTCTCCGGAGAGCACCTCTTCCTTCTCGCCTAAAAGAGACAGCTTGATGATTTCTCTGGGATTAAAGCTGGAATCGAGTTTGGCTACTGGACAGCTACTGGCGCATGTTCCACATTGGTAGCATGAGGTCAATGTTTCGCCGCCATGACGACTCGTAACCTCATCAGAGAATGACATTGTAGTTTTTTCCGTTTTTTGTGTCATCATAATTCGCCTCTCTCAAGAA
>Ga0307437_1002505_pt1 | contig 11277 bp, 10 predicted proteins | sample SalMarWE160390MG_FD_202146 | JGI IMG/M metagenome (GOLD analysis project Ga0307437, IMG submission 202146) | Salt marsh sediment microbial communities from the Plum Island Ecosystem LTER, Massachusetts, United States - WE1603-90 | ecosystem: Environmental > Aquatic > Marine > Intertidal zone >...
AGGATGCTCAACAGACTAACAGGCGTATTCGAATCGTTTCAACGACATGACGTTAGATATCTTGTGATCGGGGGTATCGCCTCTATCCTCTACGGTGTGCCACGGGCTACCTTTGATTTAGATATCCTCATTGAGACTACCCCAGACAATGCAAAACAATTACTTGATGCACTCCTCGATGCAGGGCTGGGGACCGCCTCGCTGACGAATGTCAAAGAACTCCTCTCCAATGAGATCACTGTTTTTAAGGACTGGGTACGTATTGATGTACTAACAACCGCTCCAGGCATCAATTTCCAAGAGGCATGGGAACGGCGCGAAACGATGGTGTATCAAGGGCAGACATTCTCGGTGGTTTCGAGAAAGGATTTGATCTCTTCCAAAAAGGCCTTAGGCCGTGCTGTTGATCTTGAAGATGTACGGTTGCTCGAGTTACCAGAAGACAAGTAGTCAGGGGAGCTCCCATTGTACGAGCTGGATGCGCCTGCGCCCCGGTTATTCTATTATTCATTAAGCGTGATCAGCCCAGAATGATGAAAGGGGAGTGTATGGACTGGGAAGGGCTTACAAAAGAATCCATCCAATTAGGGTTGCCCTTGTTGATTATCAAGGGATCGAAAGGGTTTTTGGGGTGTGGGTATATTACCAAGCTGAGTGGTAGCTCAGCTCGGCATTTGCGCCGCTGTTGTCTTTTTATTTATTTTGCTATTTTTACGACTGCCCACTATGTCCGCATTCGTTTGTTGTAATGGGGCGGCACGAACAATGTCGAGACGTGCGACAAAACAGGTGAGGTGTGTGCCATTGTGACCGGGGTCAAGACCCATGACGAAATGCTGTCTGCCGAGATCACAGCGGTTTCTCAAGAGGCAGCAAAGCTCGGTGTGCGCGTCGGCATGCAGGGGGAGGAGGCATTAGCGATCTTCCGATGATCTCGTGTCCTAAAAATTGAAATAAATTGATACTTATGGTATAGTTATTACTCAGTATGTTCGGCTCTTTTTATGATGAATAGAGCCGTTTTACAAACTTTCGCGCAGAGGAGCATATATGGACGAACTGGATGCCCTCAAGATAGATAAAACAAACTTCTCAACTACCTCTCTCTCCGCTCCTTCCGATGACAAAGGGTATTGGCACGCTCAATCACCGTACGAACGGCTGCGAGCCGTCGAGACCTTACGAAAATTAAACTATGGCCTCGGTCAATCTACCGCCCGACTTCAAAGAGTTTTTGAAGTTACTCAACGATCATGAGGTTGAATACCTCCTGGTCGGCGGTTATGCGGTTGCCTATCATGGCTATCCACGGGCGACCGCTGATATGGATATTTGGGTCGCCATCCATCCTCCTAATGTCCAAAGGCTTGTCGATGCAATCAGGGAGTTCGGTTTTGATATGCCCGAGCTATCACCTGAGGTGTTTCTGAAGGAAGATCAGGTAATACGCATGGGTGTGCCGCCAATCAGAATCGAGGTTGTGACCAGTGCCTCCGGCGTCGATTTTGAGGCGTGTTATGCGGCGCGGGTAGTCGATGAGCTGGACGGCGTTACCGTTACCGTGATCAATCTTGAGCATTTGAAGATCAACAAAAAGGCCGCGGGCAGGCACCGGGACCTGGACGATCTGGAACATCTCCCCTGATCTTCGGCATTCACGAGGATCATTCTGCTCAAAATCTGGTCCGATCCCTCCAAATCCCTTTTCAGCTTTCCCATCCTTGCCACCTATGCTTTCTTTTTAAAACGTGCTTAGAAAATCGAACCTCTAGTTTTCCTCTCCCCTCGGGGAGAGGATTAATCTCGCTCCGCTTTGTAAAAATTAGGAAATATGGGATGCCGCAAGGCGGCAGGTGAGGGGAAAAGTCATATATATCCACCCTCACCCCAGCCCTCTCCCGCTGGCGGGAGAGGGGGTCTCTATATACCATTTTCATCGTTCGTGGATGACGATGCCGTCATGCCGCCGCCGAAGGTGGCCCTTTGGCCAAAGGTGACCCTTTGGTCAAAGGTGGCTCTTTAGCCAATGGATTGCATGGATAATCTCGCTCATCATTGTTGCCGGGGTTATTCTGGGGGCACATCGTGGTTTCCTTAATGGTTGACAAGGAGGGAAGACTCATACTATAGGTATACCATCCTATCCTCTCAGAAAGGAGGAGCATTGATGGTTGGGAAAAGAGAGCACTGGATAGGCAGACCTCAGTTTTTACTGGCGGCGATTGGGTCTGCCGTCGGACTTGGAAACATCTGGCGGTTCCCCTACGTCGCCTATGCGAATGGTGGCGGGGCCTTTCTCATCCCGTACTTTGTGGCCCTGATCACCGCCGGCATCCCCCTGATGATGTTGGAGTACGCATTGGGGGTGCGGATGCAGGCAGGGCCACCGATGGCCTTTTCGAAGATCAAGAAGGGTCTGGAATGGATTGGGTGGTGGTCCATCTTGGCCGCCTTCGTCATCATCACCTATTATGCAGTGATCATGGCCTGGTGCTGGAATTATCTCTATCACTCCTTTACGTTGGCCTGGGGTGCAGATGCCGAGTTATTTTTCAATTCACAGGTGTTACAAATAACAAAGGGCCCGGGTGAGCTCGGCAATCTTGTTGCGGGGATAGTGCTCGGGCTGTTGCTCACGTGGGGGGTCGTCTACTGGATCATCTATAAGGGGATCGGCAGGGTCGGAAGGGTGGTCATGGCGACCGTCCCCCTCCCGCTCATATTGATCGCTATCCTGGTCGTCAGGGGCATCACCCTGCCCGGAGCGGCAGAAGGTCTCAACTTCTATCTCACCCCTGACTTCTCCAAGCTCCTCGACCCGCACGTCTGGCTGGCGGCCTATGGACAGATATTCTTCTCCCTGAGTCTTGCCATGGGGATCATGATCGTCTATGCCAGCTATCTGCCGAAGAGGAGCGATGTGACCAACAATGCCTTTATCACCAGCTTTGCCAACTGCGGCACGAGCTTCTTCGCCGGCTTTGCCATCTTCAGCACCCTCGGTTACCTCGCACACGCTACTGGTGTTGATGTCTCTGAGGTGGCCAGATCCGGCCCAGGGCTGGCCTTTGGCACCATCCCCACGGCCATCTCCAAGCTGCCTATTGCCGCCGCCTTCTTTGGGGTCATCTTCTTCCTGACGCTCTTGACCCTGGCCGTGGACTCCCTCTTTTCCTTGGTGGAGGCCAATGTCACGGCCATCATGGACAAGTGGGGGTTCAGTCGTCCGCGGGTTACGTTTATGGTCTGTTTTGCGGCCTTCATCATCGGCCTGCTGGTGTTTTCCTCGCAGGCAGGGTTGTACTGGCTCGATATCGTCGATCGCTGGGTAAGCAGTTACGGCCTCGCTGCCATCGGACTGGCAGAGGTAATCGTCATCGGCTATGTCTTCGGCACCAAACCCTTCAGGAAGTTCATCAATTCCGTCTCCGAGGTAACGGTAGGGGTATGGTGGGACATCATGATCAAGGTCGTGACCCCCATAATACTTGGTGTCTCGCTTGGTTACAGCTTTTACCAAGAATTTACCAAGCCGTATGGCGGGTATCCCGGCTGGGCGCGTATCGCAGGGGGATGGGCCGTCGTGGTTGCGCTCGTTATCCTCTCTTTCATCTTCATGGTGAAAAAGGTGAAGGGAAAAGGGAAGACACGGACAGGGGCGTCAAGAAGAGCGAAAGGAAGGAGGGGGAAACAGCGATGAAAACCGGGGCCTGGATTATGTTGGTTTTTGGTTGTGTGGTGCTGTACGGTGGTCTGGTATGGAGCCTGGTCAATACCAAGAAGGGTCAGGCAAAGGCCGGCACGCAACACACGAGCAGGGGTAAACGGAAACGATAGGATAGAGAGATATCGCACAAACAAAAAGGGGCTTTATAGCCCCTTTTTTCTCTCTTCAATAGCGACGGATCGGCCCTCACATCTTGATGGTGATCTCATAGCTCCCCACCCCTACTTTGCCGGCCAGACCCTTTTGCAAGACCAGGTCCATGACCTTGGGTCTCTGATGGTTCGGGATCATGAGGATGAGCTTGGCACCCAGGTCCGCGAGTTCCTTCCAGTGCTCGGCCCGCTCAGGGGTGATGCTTTCCTCGGTCTCCACCTCCATGATGGCGAGCACCATCCCCTGATTGGCCAGGATGAGGTCGGGATAGTGGCCGTTGAATTCGTGCCTTTGCCCTTCTCCGTTTGCCTTAATCTCTTTGTAGTCCCTTGCCAGCCTCCCCTGGAGATGGGAGACCAGCCAGTCGTGGAAGAATGCCTCTTTTGTCATCACCTGCCCCTTTCGTGAGGGCCTATTGTAGCAGCAAAAGTGTCACTTTGCGATCCCCCACTGTCGTCTTGCGACAGAGGGGGTCTCTCGATGAACATTTGACAAACCCGGGCTTCTCTGATGGAATAGGGCGATCGATACCGTGGGGGTGAGAAGGATGTCCAAACAAAAGACGATCTTTATCTGCCAGGCGTGTGGCTATCAGGCCCCCAAGTGGTTGGGGCGCTGTCCCGATTGTCAGGGGTGGGGGACCCTCGTGGAGGAGATTATCGGCGAGGAGGTCCCTGCGGGGGATGTCCGCCAGCAGTGGGGGGCGGTGGAGGCCCCCCGTGCCATCGGAGAGGTGCACGAGGAGGAAGAGGGCGCACGGCTCTCTACCCGTCTGGATGAGTTCGACCGTGTGTTGGGGGGCGGGATTGTGGCAGGTTCGGTAATCCTGCTGGGCGGTGATCCGGGGATCGGGAAGTCCACCCTCATGTTTCAGTGCCTGCACAACCTCGCCTCCCAGGAGCGGAGATGCCTCTACATTTCCGCCGAGGAGTCCCTCCGGCAGACCAAGCTGCGGGCCAAACGCCTGGCGGCCGTGAGCGCGGAGCTCTTCGTGGCCGCCGAGACCGCGCTCGAACGGATCATCCAGGGGGTGGAGGACATCCAGCCCCAGGTCCTGGTGATCGATTCCATCCAGTCCATCTACACCTCCCAGCTGGGATCGGCCCCGGGGAGCATCAGCCAGGTGCGGGAGACCTCGGGGAGGTTGACCTATTTGGCCAAGGGGCTGGGGGTGGCGACCTTTCTGGTGGGGCATGTTACCAAGGACGGGGCCATCGCCGGTCCGAGGGTCCTGGAGCACATTGTGGATACCGTCCTGTACATGGAGCGCAGCGCGGACAGCCCCTTCCGCATCCTGAGGGCCGTGAAGAACCGCTTTGGCTCCACCAACGAGATCGGGGTCTTCGAGATGAAAGAGGGAGGGCTGCAGGAGATAACCAATCCCTCGGAGATCTTCCTGGCCGAGCGGCCTCAAGGGACCTCAGGGAGCACGGTGATGGCGAGCATGGAGGGGACCCGACCCATCCTGGTGGAGATCCAGGCCCTGGTCGCCCCCACGGCCTTTGCCGTCCCCAAGAGGATGGCCATGGGGGTTGATTACAACCGGCTCTCCCTCCTGGTGGCCGTTATGGAAAAAAAGGTGGGGATAAACCTCTCGCATCAGGACATCTTCGCAAATGTGGCCGGGGGGTTGAGGATCGAAGAGCCTGCCGTCGATCTGGCCGTGGTGGTTGCCGTGGCCTCCAGCCATCTGGACCGGGTTATCCCGTCGGAGATGATGGTCTTCGGCGAGGTGGGGCTGGCCGGGGAGGTGCGGGGGGTGAGTTTTGGTGAGCAGCGGGTTAAAGAGGCGGCCCGCCTGGGCTTCAAGAGTTGCATACTCCCCCGCAGCAGCGCACATGGCATAAAGCCCCCCAAGGGGATGGAGCTCATCGGGGTGCGTGATTTGCGGGAGGTATGGGACAAGCTCTTCTGAGGGAATGGGGATGACGGTGGAAGGACTGAGGCGGATCATAGACCGCATCGACGGCAGGGGGTATAAGGCCTATAAGGAAATCAAAGGTCATTATGCATTCGACCTCTATACACTCATCATCGACCACGTCCAGGGGGATCCCTTTGCCGCCCCCTCCCGGGTGCGGGTGCGGCTCCCTATCGAGCGGACCGGGTTTCCCCAGGAGCTTTGGAGTAATCCAGTGCGCCGGATCGCCTTCTGCGACTACCTGGCCCGGGGGTTTCATGGGGCCATCCGCCGCTGGACCAAGGGCAATCGCGGCATGGGGAAGAGCGGCCTGGTGGAGATCGACAGGGGGGGACAGGAGATCCTGGAGCGCAACGCGGTAGTTCTCGATGGGGGGGACCTGGAGGCCCGCTTTGTGATAGGGCTCCCCGCGGCAGGCCGGACCATCCTGGGGAGGGAGGCCCTGGGGGTCTTCTGTGAGGAGATCCCAAAGATCGTGGAAGGATCGCTCTTGTACCGGAGCATCGATCCCGAAGAAATCCGGCTCCACGTCGAGGTGGCGGAGGACCAAGAGGTAATGAGGAAGCTTTTAAAGGATAAGGGACTGGTGGCCTTTGTGGGTGATGGGTCCGTGCTCCCCCGGCGCAGCGGGGTGGACGAGAGGCCCTTAGGCTCAGCCCTAGACTCAAAAGGCTCTGGGGCCGTTCCCTTCCAAGGGCCCCGCGAGCTCGCAATCGAGCTGGAGCTCCCCCATCGAGGCACGATCCAGGGTATGGGGATCCCCCAGGGGGTGACCCTCATCGTGGGCGGCGGGTTCCACGGCAAGTCCACCCTGCTGGTTGCCATCGAGCGGGGGGTGTACAACCACATCCCCGGCGACGGGCGGGAGTACGTGGTGACCACCGAGGCGGCGGTGAAGATCAGGGCGGAGGACGGCCGCCGGATCGAAAAGGTAAACATCAGCCCTTTTATTAATAACCTTCCCCTCGGTAAGGATACCACACGGTTTTCAACCGAAAACGCCAGCGGCAGCACCTCGCAGGCGGCCAACATCATGGAGGCCTTGGAGATAGGGGCCCAGGTCCTCTTGATCGATGAGGATACCTCGGCCACCAACTTTATGGTGCGGGATGAGCGGATGCAGGAACTGGTGGCCAAAGAAAAGGAGCCCATTACCCCCTTTGTCGACAAGGTGCGCACGCTCTTTGCCGATCAGGGGGTTTCCACCATCCTCGTCATGGGGGGATCGGGCGACTACTTCGACGTGGCAGACACCGTCATCATGATGGACAGCTATCAACCCCGTTCCGTTACGGAACAGGCCGTCGAGATCGCACGCAAGCACGCCAGTTGCCGGGCCGATGAGGGGGGGGATGCCTTTGGGGAGGTCACCCCGCGGCGCCCCCTGAGGGGGGGCTTTGATCCGCGCCGCGGCAAGCGGGAGGTCAAGATCGACGCCAAGGGGCTCAGGACCATCCTCTATGGCACCACCACCATCGATCTCTCATACCTGGAGCAGCTGGTGGATAGGAGTCAGACCAGGGCCATCGGCCTGATGATCCATTACTATGCCGAGCACTATCTGGAGCGATCCACATCCCTGAAGCAGGGGATGGAGCTGGTGATGCGGGCAGTGCAGGAGGGGGGGCTCGATTGCCTCCTCCCCTACACGGTGGGGGACCTCGCCATGCCGAGGCCCTTTGAGCTGAGCGGGGCCATCAGCCGCATGCGCAGCCTTCAGGTGGAGTAGAAAAAAGGGAGGGACATACTTTTATTCCAGGAGTGGATTTGATCTGTGCAAAGGAGAGAAAGGACTACAATGATACGGGGGCGCATCCGAGAATCAAGATTTTTACCATTTCCTCTCCCCTTTGGGGAGAGGATACAGGTGAGGGGAAAAATTTATATCCACCCTCACCTGCCGCCTTTCCCGCTTCGGGATCCCGTAATCCTTATCTCTATATTGAAGAGCGGGAGCGGCATCTCCCGCTTGCGGGACCCCGCATTCCTTGTTCTGTGCTGTGGAGTGGGGCCGTCTTCTCTGATTTATGCAAAGCGGAGCGGGACCTGCCCTCTCCCGCTGGCGGGAGAGGGGAATCGTTACGTGTCCATCGTTTAGGGATGACTAAATTCACAAATACATCTATGATCGTTGCCATGTGAGGAGGTGCTAGCATGTTTAGACAAATAAAGGAGGTGGCTAGCAGGTGAACGGGATCGTTGTTGAGACCACATTTCCTGAGCTTCAGCTGTTCAAGCGGGGGAAGGTGCGGGATGTCTACGAGATAGAGGATAGGCTCCTTATTGTGGCCACTGATCGGGTATCGGCCTTCGATGTGATTATGGCCGATCCTATACCGGGAAAGGGGCGGATCCTGACCGAGATCTCCACATTCTGGTTTCAGGCGATGGAGGATGTGATCCCCAATCACCTGATCTCCACCCGCGTACAGGAATACCCGCCCTCATGTCAACAGTACAAAGCGGAATTGGAAGGCAGGAGCATGTTGGTGCAGCGCACCGAGCCCTTTCCTGTCGAGTGTGTGGCCAGGGGATATCTGGCAGGATCGGGGTGGCAAGAGTACCGGGAATCAGGTAAGGTGTGCGGGATCAGGCTTCCTGCGGGACTGGTTGAATCAGCCCAACTGCCCCAGGCCATCTTCACCCCCGCCACCAAGGAGGAGGTGGGGGATCACGATATCAACATCACGTTTGAGGAGATGGTGGATCGGATAGGAAAAGACCTCAGCGAGCAACTGTGTGAGACCACCCTCACGATATATGATCGGGCCAGCCGCATGGCCGAGACCAAGGGGATCATCATCGCTGATACCAAGCTGGAGTTCGGCCTGCGTGCAGGCGAGGTCATCCTCATCGATGAGCTCCTCACCCCGGATTCCTCCCGCTTCTGGCCTGCCGATGGGTACAAGCCCGGGGGGGCGCAGCACAGCTTCGACAAGCAGTTCCTGCGGGATTACCTCCTCACCCTCGATTGGGACAAGAGCCCCCCTCCCCCTCCGTTGCCGGAGGATATAGTCGAAAAGACGAGGGAGCGGTACCTCGAGGCGTTAAAACGGTTGGTCGGTTAGGATTGTCAAAACCCTTCTCCCCTTCAGGGCAGAGGGGTTGCGGCGAGCTCAGCCGAGCGGTTGGGGGGAGGAGGGTTGTCAAGGCTTTGTGCCGCGTGCAATGCCGTCGATCATCATTATACGGTACCCTCCAAGATGCTTTCAATGACATGATGCTTTGAAGAGTGACCGCCTGTCATAGAGAACATGAAGTCTTCCATTGCACATTCAAAGGTAATGTTCTATGAACCCTTCCTATGCCGTTCCAACCAGTCGCGCACGGCATGACCAGTTCCAAATGGCCACGGCTTTAATTTATGGACAGGGATCATTTTGCTTTCCGCTAATTCATCACCTAATTGTATTGCTCCCGTGGCAGAGAGGTGATAGGCGATAATCAGTTGATTCTGTTCAAAAAATGAGTAGAGCCCGATCAACTCGATTATCTCGGAGTCAAGCCCCAGTTCTTCTTTGACTTCCCTCTTGACGGCCGTTTCCGTTGTTTCACCTTTTTCGAGAAATCCGGTAATAAGCCCGAACATCTTCTCGGGCCATTGTTTATTGCGCGCGAGCAGTACGTTGCCGTCCATTTCTATGAGTGCGGCAACTACCGGCACCGGATTGTCCCAGAAGACATAGTCACAGGAATGTGACATGCAGCGAAGGACTTCCTTGCCGTCCACCGTACTTGTTGTGAGCTTTTTTCCACACCGTGGACAATATGTAAATGCGCTCATGCGATCTCCAGTCGTATTTTTTCAGCGTTACTTTGCGTGTGCGATGATAATCCTGTAAGGGGCATTATAAAGTATTTACGTGGCGTTTAAAAGGTGTTGGAGGGCGGTTAGAAGCTGACGCTGATGGGTTTGGTTTGTTGCCGAAGGAGAGTGGGGCGATGGTAATCGTGACCATTACGGCTGCATGGGCAGGTTAGAAGATAGCCATGTTACTATTTACGTTTATCCTTTATGTAAACCGCCTTGGATTGACCATTTCCCACGAGACGCTCTTCTATTTCAAAGAGTTTTGTCGCGGCAACCAGCTCGCCGAGCTTCGAGTAACCGTAGTTCCGCGGATCAAAATCCGGGGCCTGCTTGGCAATGTTGCTACCCATCGGTGCGAGATGAGACCATCCGCTATCATCAGATGATGCCTCTACCGCATTCCTTAAGAGGGTGACCAGCTTCGTATCCTGCTTTAATTCATTAGTAGATTTTCGTTTTATGGGTAGAGTGTCATCTTCTTTTGATGCCAAAACCTCGGTATAGATAAATTTGTCACACGCGGAAACAAAGGGTTCTGGTGTTTTCCGCTCACCAAATCCATACACAACCAGGCCAGCTTCCCTGATTCTCGAGGCCAATTTGGTAAAGTCGCTATCGCTGGAAACGATACAGAAACCATCAAATTTATTAGTATACAATAAATCCATTGCATCAATTATCATGGCGGCATCAGTGGCATTTTTCCCTATGGTATAGCGAAATTGTTGTATCGGCTGAATTGAATAGAGCAGCAAGACCTCTTTCCATCCCCTTAAATGAGATCCGGTCCAGTCTCCATAGATTCTCTTGACGTTTGCGGTCCCATATTTCGCTATTTCTGCCAGCAACCCCTCTACGATTGAGGGTTGGGCATTGTCTGCGTCAATTAATACGGCTAATTTTTCTGCTGGTCCATCCATCATCGTTCCCCTCTTGCTCAATGACTATTTTCTTTCCTGAGCATTGTTAGGCATTATACAGCATTTAATGGGGATTTAAAAGCTTATCGAGTTTATTGTTTTTTGCGTTATTTTTTACGGTCAGTGTTCTGATGTGCTTTGGTTCTTTCCGGCACGGGCCTTTTTAAGAAACTCGGAAATCAAAAACGCCAATTCCAATGCTTGATTTGCATTGAGGCGGGGATCGCAATGGGTAACATACTTTTCAGTTAATTCTTTTTCTGTAATACCTTGAGGGCCTCCGATACACTCTGTCACGTTTTGCCCTGTCATCTCACAATGAATACCTCCGGCATACGTCCCTTCCGCATAATGAATCTCAAAAAAATTTCGAACCTCTGCCAGTATACTCTCAAAGAAACGGGTCTTAATACCACGAGACGTTGTAACCGTATTGCCATGCATCGGGTCGCTACTCCACACGACCGTGCGGCCCTCGTGCTTAACGCACCGAATCAATGGCGGCAATTTTTTGGCAATGCTATCTGCTCCCATACGGACAATAATGGTCAGACGGCCCGGTTCATTATGGGGATTTACTCTATCAATCAGACGTAATAATTCATCCGAATCGATAGAAGGTCCTGCTTTAACGCCGATTGGGTTCTTAATTCCCCTGGCAAATTCTATATGGGCCTTGTCCAATTGGCGGGTTCTTTCTCCGACCCACACCATATGGGCTGAACAATCGTACCAATCTCCCGTT
>Ga0307437_1002506_pt1 | contig 11271 bp, 11 predicted proteins | sample SalMarWE160390MG_FD_202146 | JGI IMG/M metagenome (GOLD analysis project Ga0307437, IMG submission 202146) | Salt marsh sediment microbial communities from the Plum Island Ecosystem LTER, Massachusetts, United States - WE1603-90 | ecosystem: Environmental > Aquatic > Marine > Intertidal zone >...
ACGAGCTCACGGAGGATACGCAGTGCATGGGTTCTGTCCTTTTTGGGAGGGATGATTTTTTCGAGGGTGTCGGAAAACAAAATGGCACCGACCCTGTCGTTGTTTTCCACAGCGGAAAACGAAAAAAGAGCCGCGAGTTCGATCATCATGTCCCGCTTTGTGCTGTTCTGTGAACCGAAGAGTGTGGAGGAGCTTGTGTCGAAGAGAATAAACACCGCAAGCTCTCTTTCTTCTTCGTACACCTTTACGAATGGCCGATCGAATCGCGCCGTCACGTTCCAGTCTATCGTACGGATGTCATCCCCGTAACTGTATTCCCGTACTTCACTGAACTCGATGCCCCTCCCCTTGAAAATGGAGTGATACTCTCCTGAGAACATCTCGTTTACAAGAAGCTTTGTTTTTATGTCGATCAATTTGATTTTTTTTATGATTTCTTCGGGGAGCATCAGGGAACCTCAACACCCATGAAGATCTTTTCGATGACATCCTCTGTGGTAATATCTTCAGCCTGAGCCTCATAGGTCAGGATCAGACGGTGTCTGAGAATTTCATAACCGATCTCCCTGATATCGTCAGGGAGTACATATCCCCGGCCGTCGAGAAATGCATTGGCCTTTGCGCAGATTTTCAGGTAGAGCGACGCACGAGGGCTCGCGCCGTATGAGATGAGATCCTTGATCTCGACGAGATTGTATTCTTCTGGGGTGCGGGTCGCAAACACGATGTCAACGATGTACCGCTCGATTTTCTCATCCATGTAGATTTCATGGATGAGTTCACGGGCCCTCTCGATGTCGGTTTGATTCAGTACCTTCTGCGCAGAGACGATTTTCCCTGAGCCGTGTACCTTCATGATAGAGTGTTCCTGCTCCTTTGAAGGGTAGGTCAGTTTCAGCTTCAGCATGAATCGGTCGATCTGTGCTTCTGGGAGCGGGTATGTTCCGTGCTGTTCAATGGGATTCTGCGTCGCGATGACAAGAAACGTATGTTCGAGCGGAAAGGTGGTCTCTCCGATCGTTACCTGCCGTTCCTGCATCGCCTCCAGGAGTGCGCTCTGTGTTTTTGCAGGCGCACGGTTGATCTCGTCAGCGAGGATTATGTTGGAAAATATCGGACCTTTTTTTACCTGAAACCCGCCGCTCTTCTGGTTGTACACCATGGTTCCGATGAGGTCGGCAGGGAGCATGTCCGGTGTGAACTGAATGCGTTTGAAATCAGAATCGAGTGCCTGTGCGAGCGTGCTCACAGTGAGGGTCTTTGCAAGCCCGGGTACACCTTCTATGAGGATGTGGCCGTTTGCGAGGAGACCAATGAGAATTTTTTCGATCATGTCCTCCTGGCCGATTATGACTTTACCGATTTCTTCTTTGAGCGGTGCGAGTGTTTTACTTTCCTCTGCTATCCGCCCCTGCATTTCTTTGATCTCGTAATCCATTTTTTCCCCCGGCGAGGTATTCACACTGTTTTACAATAAGATATTTCTGGAAGTGCGTGAAGGTCAACAATGAATCGAAATTGGTGAAAATGTGCGGCTGGAGTTTTTTTATGCAAAATAGTAAAATGATGCTGTGGGTGTTATATAAGATCGAAAGGGAAGAACAGTATGCCGAAAACAGTAATCGTCTATGATTCGGTGGGGAACAGTGTGAAACAGATGGCGGATTTTCTCTTTTCAGAGTTTAAAAAACAGGGAGCGACCTGTGACCGGGTTTTTATTGACGATTTTCCAGTGCGCACTCTTGTTGAGTACGACGGAATATTTATCGGCACACCGAACTATTTTGGGGGAATGACGAACAAGATCAAGAAGCTTTTTGACTTGGGCGTCAAATTTTACAAACAGCTTGACGGAAAAGTAGGAGCCTGCTTCTGCTCTACAGGGGTGATCGGGGGAGGAGGTGAAACGGCGATCATGGCGGTGGTCAGGGCGATGCTCGTTCACGGAATGATCGTGCAGGGGTGCCCCGAAGCCGGTCATTATGGAGTACTGTCCATCGGAAAGCCGGACGCCCGTGTCGAAAGAGAACTCAAAATATGGGCCCGAAGGTTCATCAGTCTTCTGGAAAAGATCGTGCGTGTGCCGTAGCTCAGAGAATAAACTCCTGCCCTCTCTCGGCGATGATCACCTCCTTGTGAAATGTTTGTTTCGCTTCCTGTGCGCTGAGCGGTTTTTTATATTCAGGCATGATGTGAGTGAGAACGAGCCGTTCTGCCCCGCACTTTGCGGCAAACGCACCTGCCATTGGAGCGGTCATGTGCCCCATGCCGACAAGTTTTTCATCCGCAGACTGAAAGGTGGCTTCGGAAAGGATGAGCGTTGCCTGTGCACTAAACTGAACGAGCTCTTCGAAGAATCCGGTGTCCGATGTGTAGACCAAAGAGGCATCTTTTTTTTCTTTCTGTGCGCCGCCGGATTCACTGTTCTCCTTGGCGTCGAAACGCATTGCGTAGGCAGGTATGGGGTGCTTGGTTCTTATAAAGCTTACCTTCAATCCATCGAGTTCGACATGTGTTTTTTCCGAAAGAGTTTCCAATATGAATTCCCGCACAATGTTTTTTTTGATGAATCTGTGGATGTCCTTCGGGCGTTTCGGAAGGTAGATCCTCGGTTTGTGGGTCATGCCTTTTTCTTTCTGGGCGATGTACACTCCGTATCTGAGGGTGTAGATGTCCGAGACATGATCCGCATGGAGATGGGAGAGAAAAATACAGGAGATTTCGCTGAACCCTATAAAGTTCTGAAGCGCTGACACGCATCCTGAGCCGGTATCGATGAGATAGTGCTTTTCTTTGTGGCTCAGCAGATAGGAGGGGCAGCTTCCATTCTTTCCCGCATACGCGGCATCTGTTCCGAGAATCGTGAGCTTCAATTTACGCCTCCCGGGGGTTGGAGTCAAGTGTGAAACTGCAGGTAACGGATTTCGTGTCTTTGTAAGGAAACTTCTGTACCCGCACGGTGGCGGACTTGACGGGGTATGTGTCCATTATGTGATGCGCGAGCAGCGCGGCCATGGTTTCGATGAGTTTGCACCGCGGCTCTTTCAGAAGTGCCTTCACGTCCTTTCGTATTGACGAGTAATTTACCGCGTTTTCAATATTGTCGTCAATCTCTTCGAACTTTACCGCCGGCTCTAATTCGATGCTGACGGAGAGGCGCTGTTTTCTTGCACGTTCCTTTTCACTCACACCTATGAATGTACGAACCCGGATGTCCTCGAGTATGATTCTCTGCATGAGTTTCCCCTTTTCGATTCTATACTCTAACATACTCTCGGCTCATTTTTTGATCAATCATGATTTGTGAAATGAAAACAGAAGACACGGAAATAAAACTGTTGCAATGCATACTATTTTCTATTATGCTTAAGAGCATAATTTTTAGGGGAGACCTTGAATGGATGTAAAAGTTTCTGAGGGTGAAAAGTCGGTAAGCGTTACACTGAAGGGCGATATTTACGTTGAGCAGGCCGACGAGCTGCTCGAGATTTTCAACTCGATCATCGAAAAAGGACCGGAACAGGTTATAATAGACTTATCCGGACTGAAGTCCATTACAAGCTCCGGAATCGGAAAGATAGTCCTCCTCTATAAAGGCCTCCAAAAAAAGAATGGAAAAATAAAGATTGTTGGTGTAAACAACACGATAATGCAGATATTTAAAATTGTGAAATTGAACAAACTCGTTGAGATAGAGGGTGTGTGATTCTGCATATGCCTGGTTTCCTCTCCGTACCTGCAGACCGTACGGGAAAATGAATATTTCCTTTTTTCATGAAGTGTGTTATAATTGGTTTTGTGGTGTGGTAATGAATTTGTGGTCTTTACATCCCGATATCTCAAATGTATCAGATGATTTCATTTTCTGGATAACACATCATGTTCTGGAGAAAGAAAAAGATTGCCAGGGAGTGGAACGATATCTCCCATATTATGAAATCATGGGAGTATGATTTCAGAAAGGAGATGATGGTAAGACGGGTTCGTGGCATTGACCGCAGGATGAAGATTCAGATGCGGCTCGACCTGGGAATCCTTCAGATGGAGGAAGAAGGGAGACCAGACGGCAGGAGACCACACGGAAAAGAATCTCTCCTCGAATACTTCGAAAGCATCATTCAGAGGATGAAGAGAAAATACGGTACTGCCTCAGGCTTTACGATTGACAAGGACGACTGCTCCGCACTCCAGCAGGAAGGGATACAGTATTATTACCGGTATCTCTGTTTCTTTCAGCTCGGAGACTACAAGCGGGCAGAGAGGGATACTGCACGAAATCTCAGTCTTTTTGACTTCGTGAAAATCTATGCAAAAGACAAACAGTACATAGAGGAGTTCGAGCAGTACAGGCCCTATGTGATGATGATGAATACACGGGCAAAAGTATTAAGCGCCCTGCAGGCTAAGGACTCATCCCGTGCGGTAAGCGAGATTCAACGGGGGATCAACAGGATTGAGCACGTATATGAAAAGGGAGAACCTGGCAAGCCGTTTTCCGGCACAGAAATTACGTTTCTGCAAAACTGGGCTGAAGAAATCGTAAAGAGATACACACCGTCAAAGAAACAGAAGCTTGTCGAAGAATTGAAGGTTGCGGTGGAGAACGAAGAGTTTGAAAGGGCCGCAAAAATCAGGGACAAGCTCAACAGAATGAAAGACTAAGTTCCCTCCTTTTTGAACTCCATGAAGTAGATGTTTTTTCCCCGTGCACGGAGCCGCTGCTCGAAAAGCGTTTTCGGGTAATCGGGAGGGTAGAGAGTATACCCCTGTGTGTGAGTATTTGTGAAGCAGCTCACCTTCCTGAACTCATCGATGATCCAGTCCCTGTAGCCCTCGTGATCGGTCGAAACCGATACAGTCCCTATATCCACGAGCCTGGTTCCCATCATGCGGATGAAAGGCTCTGCCAGCAGACGGTGCTTGTGATGCCGTTTTTTGGGCCACGGGTCTGGAAACAGGATGATGAACTCATGTACACAACTTTCGTACAGGTACTCCCATACAAATTGCCGTGCGTCACCCCTTAACACTGCAATGTTGCGAAGAGAACGTGTTTTTATCTTTGCATGAAACTTTCGGGTACGGCCGTGGAGGATCTCTGTACCGATGTAATTCTTCAACGGGTTGTTCATCGCACACTCGACGAGAAAGTGGCCGTTTCCAGACCCGATCTCGACAACAAGCGGGTTGTCGTTTCCGAATATTGTGTGAAAAAACACCTGCATCTGGGCCCGATTTTCCGGGGGAATCGTGTCTGTGAGAAGATAAAGAGAATCCATTGTGCGTGATAATGAAATGTAACACCTACGCAGAGTGCATGAAAAGAAATTTTCCCTTTTGCTGTTGATTTCACCGTAAAGCAGTGATAGAATCAAACCTTGTTGAAACGGTTGTCCCTCCCGTAAAGATCCGGAAATTCGTTCAAAAGGTTCTGTGATATGGATCCCAGACCACTGATGATAAAACACTGTACGCTTCTCGACAGGCCGGAGGACACGGGAACGGTCTCAATTGCGTGCAGGCACGGCATGATTGCAGAAATAGGGAAACATACCGGGCGGACCAGAGGTGAGGTCATCCTCGATGCGGAAAAAAGGATACTGATCCCTGGTTTCATTGACATTCACGTGCAGGGGGCCGGAGGAGCTGATGTGCTCGACGGGACACACAAAGCCCTATGCACGATTTCAAAAACATGTGCCAGATTCGGTGCAACCGGTTTTCTTGCCACCACTGTTTACAAAAGAGAAGGCAAAAACCAGCACCTCGACACCGCTGCATCCCACGTGGGGAGGCAGCTCGGAGGAGCCGTTCTTCTTGGCATCCACCTCGAGGGGCCGTTCATCTCCATGAAAAAACGGGGAATGATTCATCCCGAATGCATCGAGGATCCTTCTGAGAAGGTCTTAAACGACATTTTAGAGCGGACAAAAGGGACGCTGAAACTCATGACCATCGCACCGGAGCTTCGCGGGAGTCTTCATTCTATCCGTTCTCTTGTTCGATCCGGTGTCATCGCGTCTTTCGGCCATTCGAATGCCTCCTATGAGGAGACGCTGAAGGGGTTTGACGCAGGGATTACCCATGTCACACATCTCTTCAATGCAATGCCGTCCCTTCATCACAGGGTTCCGGGTCCGCTTCTCGCAATCTTCCGGACTGGGGGCCCGAGCGTACAGCTTATTCCCGACGGGGTGCATCTGCATCCGCGAATATTGAAATTTGCACTGGACATCCTGGGGACGGATCGCGTGATCACCATCACCGACGGAATGAAGGCCATGGGGCTGCCGGACGGAATATACGAGTACAATGGAAAGGAATACGAGTCGAAAAACGGCGCTGCCCGGTACACTGACGGTACCCTTATCGGAACAACTCTGGGGATGATACATCTTGTGCTCAGGTTGATGGAGTACACCGACTGTGCCCTTGGAACAGCGATAAAAACCGCTTCTCGTAATCCGGCACAGCTTCTCGGCATCGAACAGCACAAAGGCTCCGTTGCTGTCGGTATGGACGCGGACCTGGTTTTACTTGACCATGACTACTCGGTCTGGACAACAATCGTTTCAGGAAAAATTGTTTATCAAAAGGGATGAGACGGTCGATGGTACGCTATCGAAATCTTACGGACAGTGAAATTGAAGTGCTTCACGCAGGGGGATGCCGGGCGCAAAAATGGGAGCTCGTCAAGGTCTCAACCGGCTTTGATGTCTCGCGCATCACTGACGTTTCCTTCTTCGGTGAGGTAATGCTCGGAGAAAACACCGGTATGGTGAAAATCGACGGCATCGAGAGGCCATGCGGCCTTCACCACGCTGCGTTCTCCGGCTGCATGATCGGGAAAAACGTTCTCATCTGTCACGTTCGTGTTCCAATCACAAATTACACAATCGAGGACAACGTTGTGATCGAGGACGTTTCGCAGCTTGTATGCGAAGAGCATGCGGAGTTCGGGAACGGTGTGCAGGTGCGGGTGCTCAACGAGGCGGGCGGGCGCGAGGTTACCCTTTATCCGGAGCTCTCAGCACAGCTTGCCTATTTTCAGAGCGTGTACAAACACGACACAGAGTTTCAGAAGAGGCTGAACGCACTCATTCACGACTCGGTGCAGGCTGTCTGCCGGCAAGGGGGAGTGATCGCAAAAGGAGCGCGGATCAGGTTCTGCGGCATACTCCGGAATGTCCGCATCGGACAGCACGCCCGGCTGCAGGGTGTACTCGAGCTCGAAAACGGGACTGTTTTGAGCGGTGAGGAATATCCCACAAAAATCGGGGCCGGAGTGATCATGAAGAATTTCATGGTTGCGGAGGGTGCCGAGGTTGCAGGCGGTGCGTATGTGAAAAACAGCTATGTGGGCCAGGGCGTACAGGCCGGAAAACAGCTCACAGCCGAGCACTCTCTTTTCTTTGCCAACAGCGAGGCGTTTCAATCGGAAGTCTGTTCCGTATTCGCTGGCCCCTACACAGTTACCCATCACAAGTCGACTCTGCTCATCGCAAACCTCTGCTCGTTTTTTAACGCCGGGAGCGGTACCAACCAGAGCAATCACATGTACAAGCTCGGTCCTGTGCACCAGGGAATTCTTGAACGCGGATGCAAGACTGGGTCGTATGCCTACCTCATGCAGGAGTGCCATATCGGGGCGTTCACCGTGGTCATCGGAAAGCATATGGCAAACATCAACATCCCTGCTTTTGTGTTTTCCTACCTTGTGGAAGAGAACGGAACATCCTATCTCATGCCGGGGATCAACCTCTTCTCCACGGGAACGATCCGGGATGACGGGAAATGGCAAATCCGCGACAGAAGAAAAACGCCCGTTCCCAGGGATCTGGTCGTATTCGACGTGTTTTCCCCTTACACGATAGAGAAACTGCGGCAGGGAAGGCAGATCCTTCGGGAGCTTTCGGACCGCAGCTCGCGGGAGCAGGAAGTAGTGATTCACGAAGGAGTGAGGATAAAACGGCTGTGGCTTCGGAAGGGTGAGAGGTACTACACAATGTCCATCGAAGCGTATGTTTTCGGAAAGCTTGTGTCGGTCCTGGAGGACGAGCTCGCACGCGGGTCTTCCTGGTCCGCTCTCACCACCCGTTTCGCGCGTTACGGGAAAAAATCACTGAACCGGCCCTCTGAGTGGGTTGATGTCGGCGGTCTGATTGCGCCCCTGGAGAGAATTGAGGCTGTTATTGAGGATGTCCGTGAAGACCGGATCGACCGCATTCAGGGTCTTGCTCAACGGCTGCAGAAGGTGTTCGCCTCTTACAGAGAAGATGAGCTCACATATGTGTGTTCTGTGTATGAAGAGGAGTTCGGGGTTCACCCGCGCGGGCAACGCCCTGAGGACGCCCTGACAATGGTGGAGCGTTGGGAGAATTTAGCGAAAACACTCAACAATATCGTGGTAGAAAATACACGGAGTGAGTTTGCGCCCCGTTCGATGATCGGGTACGCGGTAGACCACGGTGAAGAAAAAAGAAAAGACGATTTCACCGCGGTCCGCGGAACATTTGAAGAGAACCCCGTGGTGAAAAAGATACTCGGCGAGCAGGATATCATCCAAAGACGGGCGCAGAGGCTCAAAGAACAAATCGCGCGTGTCGGAAACTAGAAAAGCCTGAAAAAAAAGAGGAAGGAGAACAATTGGCCGAGTACGACCTTCAGGATATATCAAACCCGCACTTCATGAAAGCAATCTTTCCCTACAGCAGGCCGCCTGCTATTCGCTTTGAAGCGCCGATAAAGGAGACCATTGAAGGAACAGAGGTCGTCTTTGATCCTGAAGATATGCTGACCAGAGATATTCACGTCACCGACACGACCTTCAGGGACGGACAGCAGGCGAGGCCTCCCTATACTGTGGAGCAGATAAAGCGAATATTTCGTATGTTTTCCGAGCTCGGCGGGAAAAACGGCGTGGTGAGACAGACGGAATTTTTTCTCTACTCGAAAAAGGACCGCCGGGCAATGGAAGAGTGCATGGCTATGGGGCTTTCCTATCCCCAGATCACGGGGTGGATACGTGCGAGCATCGGTGATTTACGGCTCGTGAAGGAAACCGGCCTGAAAGAAACAGGAATTCTTACCTCCTGCTCGGACTACCATATCTTTCTCAAGCAAAAACAGACTCGAGGGGAAGCGTTGGCAGACTATCTCAGAGTGGTGGAGGCAGCGCTCGACTGCGGGGTCCGTCCGCGTTGTCATCTTGAGGATGTCACAAGGGCGGACATCAAGGGGTTTGTCCTGCCCTTTGTGCAGCGGCTCGAGCGGCTGTCAGAACAGCTGCCCGTGCAGCAAAAGGTGAAGATTCGTCTCTGCGACACAATGGGATTCGGGCTTTCCTTTCCAAATGTTGCGGAACCGCGCTCGATTCCAAAGCTCATATGGCGCGTGCGCGAGGAGTGCGGCATTCCCTCCCGCCGTCTCGAGTGGCACGGGCACAACGATTTTCACAAGGTTCACATAAACGGAGCAACGGCGTGGATTTACGGAGCGGATGCGCTCAATACGACTATATTCGGGTTCGGGGAGCGCACAGGGAACCCTCCGCTGGAGGGAGCGCTCATCGAATACGCTGGCCTCAAGGGATCTCTCAACGGGATGGACTTACGGGTAATACGGGATCTCGCACGCTATTTTCAGAATGAGGTCGGCGTCGAGATTCCTTCGAATTACCCTTTTGCAGGCAGGGATTTCAACACCACTCGTGCAGGGATCCACGCGAAGGGACTGAGAAAACACGAGGAGATCTACAACATATTCGACACCGGGACGCTTCTCGGCCGCCCTCCGAAAGTGGCGATCACAGACAAATCAGGTACTGACGGTATCGCGCTCTGGGTGAACAATTTCCTCGGGCTGAAGGGATCGAAGCGACTTACCCTCACAAGGGTTGCAAAAATCCAGCGCTGGGTCATGGACCAGTATGAAAAGGAGGGAAGGCTCACGGCGATATCTGAGGAGGAACTCGAACAGCAGGTAAAGATTCATTTTCCGGAGTTGTATAAAAGTCGTACAAAAAAGGAAACGAGGAGAGATGAGAATGCTTGTAGTGATAAAAAAGAATTATGAGCAGATGAGTAAGGAGGCAGCCCGGGTTATTTCCGAGATTATGCGGGAGAGGCCTACAGCCACGCTAGGCCTTGCAACAGGAAGCACCCCTCTTGGGGTCTATCGGGAGCTCATACGCATGCACAAGGAGGAAGGGCTCGATTTCTCGAAAGTTACCACGTTCAATCTTGACGAGTATCTCGGGCTTCCGCCCTCACACCCGCAGAGCTATCACTACTTCATGTATGAAAATTTCTTCAACCACATAAACGTGAACGAGCGGTTCGTCCACATCCCGTCAGGAATGGTGGATGTGAACGACCTCCCCAGAATCCACAAATACTGTGACTGGTATGAGGACAGGATCAGAGAGGCAGGAGGAATCGACCTCCAGCTTTTAGGAATCGGTGTAAACGGCCATGTCGGGTTCAACGAACCGGGGTCGTCGCTAGGCGCACTCACACGGATAAAGACACTGGCGGAGAATACACGGGCGGCCAACTCACGATTTTTCGAGAACGACATCAAAAAGGTTCCCAGATACGCAATCACCATGGGAATCGGAACGATCATGAACGCACGGCTCGTTCTACTGATCGCGAGAGGAAAGGAAAAGGCCCGGGCAATCAAGATGACCGTTGAAGGACCGATCACCGCTCAGGTGCCCGCGAGCATGGTGCAGATGCACAGAAAGGCGATTTTGATCGTTGATGAGGAGGCAGGTTCGAACCTCGACGTGCATTATGATCGGATCGTCACCGACCTGAATTAACATGAGGTGAGTCTCGGGAACGGTGTTTTCGGTCTGCACGGGACGGTATCGAAAAAAGGAAAATAAAGAGTGAAAAGAAAAAGGTGCCGGAAAACCGAATCTTCCGGCACCTTTTACAGTGCGAAAAAGGTTACAGCTCCTCCTGGAAATTCCTTTGCAGCTTGTACTGCGGATCTGCGTTGTTTCGCGGAGATCTGTTTTTTTCAAAGCCGACGAAATCTCTTCGATTTCGTGGACAATTGTCGAAATCGAATTCACCACTGTCGCGCATTCTGTTTCGGTTCCACGCCATGCGATCACCTTTGCCGCTCCAGAGCGGGCGCCCGTCTTCAGAGCGGAACGCATAGGTTACTTCCCCCATGGTTATGCGATACACCGCGATGTTTTTGCCGGTAACCCAGCCTTCTACTGTAACTGAAGCGTCTTCGGTGAGATCTGCACCCGTG
>Ga0307437_1002515_pt1 | contig 11239 bp, 9 predicted proteins | sample SalMarWE160390MG_FD_202146 | JGI IMG/M metagenome (GOLD analysis project Ga0307437, IMG submission 202146) | Salt marsh sediment microbial communities from the Plum Island Ecosystem LTER, Massachusetts, United States - WE1603-90 | ecosystem: Environmental > Aquatic > Marine > Intertidal zone >...
TCCCCCGAATTCTTGTCAATACAATAAACTTCACCGACTGTTCCTTCAGCTCCGGTAATAAATAGTTTATCGCCCCATATTATCGGTGAGCTTTTTCCAGATTTGGGGATCTTCAGTTTCCATTTAATATTTGTTCCCTGTTCTCCGTCCCATTCTGTGGGATATCCCGATCCACCGGCAATACCACGGCCATCCTGGCCTCTGAAGAACGGGAAATTGAACTCATGAGGTATAAAATCTTCTTCGGGAATACTATAATTCTTACCACCTTGTTCAGAAGATGATCCTGAAGCTCTCTTTTTATTTGTAAATAATCCCGAAACGATCTTATTACCTTGTTTTGATATTCTTATTTCCGGCAAATTGTTCCTGAGCAGGAATGACGATACTATTGCACCGGCAGTGATCACGGAAGCGGAAATAAGCAATAACTGGCGTCCGCGTTTTTGTTTAAGCAAAGGATCAGGTTTTTCACCAGGGACAGAGGGGATTACCTTCTCTTCTCCTGTAATAAGCCTTTGGCAAAAGATAAAGACAACTGCTCCTGCTAATAGCAGGTATGATCCAATTTCTATCTGCCGGCGTGTGGCAAAGTAAGCTTTTCGTGCCATGAGATCCATAGCCCTTATCTGTTCAGCCAAATTGGCATTATCGGGGTCTCTGTCATATTGTTCCTTGAGTTCCAGCAATACCGGATTGTCCAGAGGATCAATTGTCTTTAACTGGAGCAGGCTAAATATCATCGTTATTGCTACGACTAATGTAAAAATCCCTGCTATCTGGCTTATAATCGTAAGGGTAGATATATCTTCTTCTGGCAGCTTCATGATTTATCACTCTTATTTTTTGCTTCAACAGGGCAGTACTTAAAACAGCGTCCACAGCTGTAACATTTTCCCTGGTGTGGCTTATATTCAGTCCGTGTTTTCCTTATTGTCATCCCAAAAAGACTGATTCCCAGGGATAAGCCCAGGAATACTCCTGCCCAGGGCGAGGCTTTTCTAAACCTCGATATTATAGTAATTTCATTAGCAAACAGTTCCTCTTCTGTCTGTCCTGATTCCTTAAATGCAGAAGCTGCCTCTGATACGGCTTCAATACCTCTTTCCTGCTCAGCTCTTATCTCCCGGGCGAGTTGTACATCTCTGTTAATAGTAGCAAGTGCCGGCGCCGCATTATATAAAATAAGTCCTCCTGCAGCAGCAAATACCGGAATTAAAAGAAAATATGCTATAAACCGTTTTCTCGATTTAACAGGTTCCTCAACAGGCTGATCAATATTGGAAGGTAGTATTGCATCATATGGACATGCATCTTCTTCGCAAAGTCTGCAATTAGTACATTCAGCAGGAGTGATGGTCAGGTGTTTTCCTGCAAACCTTGAAAAAATATTGAGAAACACACCATAAGGGCACAGATACCTGCAATATGGCCGGTTTATAAATATCCCTGCAAGAAGAAGAAGTACTCCAAAGATTATCATTGTATACTTGGCATCCAGCCGGAAGATCCCCACAAAAGGATCATACTTGCAGATAATGAACTGGCTTTCCATCGCAGCAAAAAGAACTGCCAGGGCAAGATATATAAAAGGAACTGCTGCCATGACCGATTCAACAGCCTTTGGTAGTTTTACAGGCTTAAATCCTGTAAGTTCCTGAATAGCACCAAGAGGACAAACGCCTGCACAAAAGACCCTTCCGAAAAGAAGTGCAAATATCAATGGTATGAGGAAAAAAAGAAGAGCTGTCAAAGGTATGGCATAACTGTCGTTAAAGAGAGCCAGAGCTACATTTTGCACTGATCCTACAGCACAAATACAACCTTCGCGGAAGAATCCGAAATATGCAAGCGAGAATACCGACATCCAGATGAGACCCTGTCGTGATCTTTTTTTAAGAGCCAACCAGGAAGTAACAGAAAGTGCTGCTATCAAAACCCCGATATCAATGTATTCCCAGGTTTGAGATCGCTGCAAAGGCATCTGATTCTCGGGATAAACATAATCTGTTTGAAATTCAGGACGCGGGAACCTTTCCTGTGCAAACAGAACAGCGTGCCAGAGGAGCATTACCAACAAAAGGATATATGGTAATTTTTTCTTCATAATAAGATCAGATCGTGTTCAGTGTTCAGTGTTCAGTGTTTAGCGTTAATCAGATTCTTTGTCTTTCGGAATATATTGAAAATCAGCAGGTACCCTTGAAACTGCCTGTGCAGGACAGCTTCGGGCAATTGAACATTCGTTGCAGTTAACACAGATATCCTGCCTGATCTGCATATACAGGGACCCGTTCCCAAAGTCCCTGCATCCTTTTACGCACTTTGCACAGCCATCGCACAGATCTTCATTTATTGTATATTCAAAAAAAGGGTCCTCAACAAATTTCCTTGTAATTGCGCCGGTAGGACACAACTGGAGTTCAGCACCGGTGCCAATTTTTTTTGCTCCCTCCTTCAGATATCCACCACAGAGATCACAATAACCACACAGGGCAAATGCATGCACACATTTTGATGCTGAAGGAGTGAGAACACAATTTGTTTTACACTGTCCGCAGGCAATACATTTGAAAGGATCTATCTGCCAGACATACCCTTTGGCCGATGTCTTTCTGGAAAGTATAAGTGGCAGGCTAACAACAGGTGCCACTGCAAGTATCTTTCCGGCTTTCTTTACAAAGTCCCTTCTGGACTCAAACTTGTTTTTTTCTTCTTTCATTTCTTACCCTTTAAATACTTACTGCAATCTACTTCACCCTTACATATACCCTTTCCCGGACAATTATTACAATTCCTGCCTGAAACTGTGCGGTTACCTAATGCCAGTGCAATCACAGCCAGAAAAGAGACTAACAGAAACCTGATCAGTTTCTTCAGAAAATCTGTTCTCGTAATACCCATATTATCATCATATTATAAAACATGTCAGCCCCCAGGGGAGATGGAGTTCATTTTCTCTCAAACACATACAGTTTCGAATCGCCCGGATTTGCACCGTATATTGTCTTCCCGTCTGCCGATGCTATATCAAGCGGGGCTGAAGCAATAAAATCATTTACCGACGATACGTACTCAATAAATCCTCCAAGTGGTCCCAATATCTTTATTCTGTTTATTCCCTTTTCAGCCGTAATAAAACCCTGTGGTACAACAGTAAAATGGGCCGGATTACAACAGCCGCAGAAAGCTTCAGGGGTTGATCCCGGTTCTCCGAATGATGAAATGAACCGGCCGTCAATCGTCCATGTTTCAATTCTGAACTTTCCGGTATGTGCCATGTAAAGCCTGTTGTCTTCAGTCAGGAATACATCAAAAAAAGGACTCGGAATAAGTAATTTTTCTCCAAAATGGCCGATCATAGAAATTACTTCGCCATCTTTTTTAAGTATAAACACTGTCTTGTTCCCTGCATCAGCAATTGCCAGATAATCTTTATTAGCAGATGCTGAAGTGATTAAGCAGTTTGCCTCATAAGGTCCCCATTCACTGATTATTTCACCACTGGAGTTGACGAGATAAATCACCTCCTCTGAGGCTGCAAAAAGAGTATCACCATTCATTGCAAGAGCCGTGATTCTTGTCGGTGTTTCAATTTGCCATAGTTTATTCAGATGACTGTCGTAACGGGAAATGAACGATTCTCCTCCGGCATATATATTACCATCTGAAGTCGCTGTAACAGCCTTCAATCCTTCATCAACGTCAATCACCGCAGATATGTGCCATTTATCACCGGGCACTGTATCGTTAATGCTGATGACAGTTTCTGCAGGCTTTCTGTCATCTTTTATAGTATCATATACAATATATCCTATAAATGCCAGGATGATCAGCAGAGAAAAAAGAGCCAGAAACTTCTTTTTATCCATAATTATCCGTTTTTACCAATATAAAGTGAAACCATGTTCCGCGCATCCCTCATTATGAGGTAATTACCTGCCAGGGCCATAGGACCCCAGGCTTCAATTCCATCCAGTATCTTATATTCCGAAACAAGCGAAGCACCGGATGATCCCAGTTTAAATATATGCAGGACTGCATCATCATCCAGAAGAAACAACCTGTCGCCACTTATGATATATGGTCCCAGACCACGGCCGTACCTGTTCTCCTTACCGCTTGTCCATACCGGTGTGGTGAGATCTGATATATTGTAGCATACCAGTTGTTTCTTAAGTGCTCCGGCATTTTCCGGCATTACTGACCAGATAAGATCACCGGTAATCACAGGTGTATGCTGATCACTTGAAAGGCCCTCCATAGCCTTATGCATTTCAATTACAGTAACAGAAAAGGATGATCCGTCATAGTTTATTCTTATTCTTGCTCCGCCGGCTCCGTAAGCACCAAAAACAGCTATCTCATTGTTACCAAGAAGAAGGGGAGAGGCGGCAGTTGTTGAAGGATTCCATTCAGTTGTTTTCCAAAGCAGTCTGCCTTTATCATTACCTTCAGCCGATACTCCGCATACTCCGCCTATAGCATTATAAACATACATTTTCTTTCCATGTATGATCATAGGCATTATTGATCCATGCGACATCCTCAGGGTATCGGGATTCGGTGTTCTCCATAATTCCCTTCCCGTGGCGCAATCAATACCTATCATAAGAGCTTTTCCGCCTGGTGCCAGCACTGCAACTCCATCATGTATAAGCGGGCATTGTCCTGTATACCAGTCGGGAGTTATTTTCCCTTTAGTGGTTCCCGGGATACCGAACTCCTTTTCCATATCAAGAGTCCAGAACAAATCACCTGTTACAGGATCGACACACATAACATGCGACCTCGGACCAATAGAAACAAGATATTTGTCAGTTACTGCCGGAACAGTCCTGGAATACCCGTGATTTCGCTTAAGATCAACATAATACCATCGTCGCCACAATTCGGTGCCCGACTTCAGCGAGAAGCATCTGAGCATATCTGCTTTTGTTCTTTCATTATAATCCAGAACATATACCCTTCCGTTATATACTGCAGGCCCTGCATATCCTTCACCTACTGTAATCTTCCATGCCACAGGTGGTCCTGCCGAATCCCATGACTCTGCCAGTGGAATGGTATCATGGTTAATGTTGTCGAACAGGGCTCCCCTGAAGCGTGGCCAGCTTCCCGTGATGTATTCGTCTAAAGGATTCATGTTATTAAAAAACTCCCCTATGACAACAGTATCAGGTCTGGGTTCGATCTTCGGCCTGTCATCCATAGCCGGGATCCGCATGATAATTTCCGCAGGATAATGATTACCGGTAAACCACCAAATAAGGGGCACGGCAAAAAGAACTGCCGTTATCCCTATTATGATATGTCTATTTAATTTCCCGGAAATCATTTCCATGTTGTTATTATCAAAGGTAACTTACTTCTTTATATCAAAGGCTATCAGGGCTTCACCGTGCCTGATATAGAGAACACCATTATTTATTACAGGATGTGCCCAGTACGGACCGGAACCCTCTTTTATCCGGAAGCTACTTATCAAATCAAATTTCTCTGTATCAGGTCTGAGCAAGCCGACATTTCCATGCCGTTCATCATAAATATATAGAAGACCTTCTGCAGAGATTATTGATCCTTTTTTATTCCATTCTTCCTCCCACATCTTCTTGCCGGTATTCCACTCAACGCAGCACCAGTATCCTTCACCATTGTTTATCCAGTTTGCACCGTAAATATATCCGTCAATAAGGACAACACCTCCATGATGAACATCGAGAACCTTATCGGTCCATACAACGGTCACATCAGTTCCATCATCATTCATCGCAAGCATTACAGCTCCTGTATCATATCCTCCGGTAACATAAATCTTTCCATCCTTATAAAGGGGAGTTACACATTTTATTAGTGGCAATGTGGGCCACTGATTATGATATCCCGAATGGTCAACAGTATCTTCATGCCGTATTTTCCACAGAATAGTACCATCTGATGCGTCTACTGCAAAAATATATGACAGTGAAACATTTATGATCATTTTCTTACCGGCGTACTCTATCAATATAGGAGAAACATATCCCGGTTTGGAATCAAGGCTTTCTGATTTCCAGATCAGTTCACCGGTGGTTTTATCAAGTGCAATTGTCATTGTTTCGGGCCCACCGGGAGAAAAATAAATCTTTTCACCGTCAATAATCAGCGATTCCGCTATTCCCCATTGTCCATAGGTTCCTTTATATATCTCACTTGCTTCCAGGGACCATATGATTTCGCCTGAAATACCATCTATGCAAGCCAGATCACCAAACCCACTTGAGACATACACCTTATCTCCTTCAACAGTAGGAGTACAGCGGCTTTCAGGATCCGACTCCATCCAGGGACGGCCGTATGATGTTTGCCATTTTATTTTTCCATAAGAGTCGAGAGCAATAAGGACATCATTCTCACCGTCGAAACCGGTAGTATAGATTGTATTATTACCGAAGGTTACTGATGAATAGCCTCTGGGAAGCTCTGTAGTCATCCATATCAGCTCAGGACCCCCTTCCGGCCATGATGTCAGCAGTCCGGTTTCTGCAGAGACACCGGTCCTGTTCTCTTCCCTCCATTCGCTTATCATCTGCCGGCTGTTATCAATTAATACAGAACCAGATAATTCAGCAACAGAAGGATCAGACTTAAAAACTACAAAAACGACATAGCCTATTACACCAATTATTACCAGTGACAATACAATCAATAATATTTTTTTCATTGAATATCATTTTTATTTTTCGTAAAGCATAAAATATATTTCATCTTAGTAAATAAACAGCGAGGTAATCACCATGTCTTAAAAAGAGCCTTCCTTTGTCTATTACAGGATGAGCCCAGTATGGTCCTGTTCCTTTTTTTACCTGAAATTCGCTTACAACCTCAAGGTTACTGCTGCCAGGTTTAACCAGTCCGACATGTCCCCACCTTTCCTCATATAAATAAAGCATACCGTCAGCGGATATTATTGATCCCTTGTTGTACCATTTTGTTATCCACATCGTTTTTCCTGTAGTCCAGTCTACACATATCCATCTCCCCATAGAATTATTATCATGTGTGGAACTGTACAAATAATTACCAATAAGCACCATCCCTCCGACATGAGGATTGATCTCCGGATTTTTCCAGACCAGTTCAGGATCCCTGCCATCGTCGAATAACTTGATTTTTGCTGCAGTTTGACCGTACCCGTTGGCAGCGAATAAGAAACCATCCTTGTATATCGGTGTTTGAATGTAATTTTGGCCGTTTCCCGGATCATCATTTACCGATTTAAAATTGAATTTCCAAAGTATTTTACCATCTGCTGCATTTACTCCGATTATCAATGTCGGAGTATGTGTTATGATTACCTTCTTGCCATTTCTTTCGATAAGCAGGGGATTTACATACTGTGATCCTTCATTAACCGATTCGGTTTCCCATACTACTTTTCCATTATCAACATTGAATGCCACCATTGCTGCTATATTGCCACCCGGCGTGACAATTACCTTATTGTCTACAACAATCGGAGATTCAGATATACCAAAACGCGGAACCGATGCCTTGTACTTCGTATAATAATCTACCGTCCAGAGTATTTTTCCATTCGTGGAGACGCAGGTAAGTTCGCCTGATCCGCTTACAGCAAAGATTTTGCCGTTTGAAAAAGTAGGAGTACACCGGCTTTCGGGATAATTTTGAACCTCTAACATGGTTCCATATTCCACATCCCACTTTTTCTGTCCCTCCTGTGTAAAAGCCGTAAGTACATCTTTATCTCCTCTGACACCGGTAATGTAGACGGCATCATTAGTAACTGTAGCACTGGAATAACCAATCCCTGTTCCAGATGCTTCCCATAAAAGTGCCGGGCCATCTGCCGGCCATTTCTTCATCAATCCTGTTTCTTTGTAAATACCTGTTCTGTCTTCTCCGCGAAAGCCATACATAGTCTGACTCCATGAAGTGGTAACTGGAAGTGAAACAAATAGAATTACAGGAAATAATCTAAATATTATTCTCTTCATGACTTTTCAGTTTTAAAATGAACCGCAATATAAAAAAACCATTTGTTTTTCAATTTTTCATATGCAGATTCGCTTACCTAAATTTTAAATATTAATAATTTTTAACAACAATTATACTTATAAAGCTCTAAAACGAAAAAAAGAAGCTTATAAACGAAAAACATGCATTTATAATCTTAATAAATGTAACTTTTATTTAAATTTTTATTATCTTTATTAATATATATTTGCTTTTTATTTAATAATATTTATTATAATTGCAATTTTAATTAATATAAATAAAGTTGTATGTGCGGAATTGTAGGAGTATTTGATCTGAAGGTAAATAATCTCGATCTTAAAGCAGGCGTTCTTAAAATGTCAAAAAAAGTCAGGCATCGTGGTCCTGACTGGTCAGGCATATTCTGTTGCGAAAAGGCTATCCTGGCACATGAACGTCTCTCAATAGTTGATCCCCAGTCGGGAAAGCAGCCTTTGAAAAGCAAGGATGGCAATCTTATTCTTGCTGTCAACGGAGAGATATACAACCACAAGGAGATAAGAAAACGGTATGAGGATTCATGGGAATTCCTGACACATTCCGACTGCGAAGTCATACTGCCTCTTTACCACGACAAAGGACCTTTATTCCTTGAAGAGATGAATGGTATTTTTGCCTTTGCTTTATATGATCAGGCAAAAGATTGTTATTTCATTGCCAGGGATCATATTGGGATTATTCCTCTCTATACCGGTCGTGATAAGTTTGGTAACTTCTATGTCGCTTCTGAGCTAAAAGCTTTAGAGGGAGTATGCAACACAATTGAGGAGTTCCTGCCGGGTCATTACCTCTACAGCAGGGATGGAGTAATGAAAAAATGGTACCAGCGCGACTGGATGGAGTATGAAGCTGTTGAAAAAAATACCACATCTATCCCTGATCTGAAGAAGTCACTTGAAGCATCTGTTCACCGCCAGCTTATGTCCGACGTCCCTTACGGGGTACTTCTCTCAGGTGGTCTCGATTCATCTGTAGTATCTGCAATAGCCAAGAAATTTGCCCCGAAACGTATAGAATCGGATGATTTGATTGAAGCATGGTGGCCCCGGCTCCATTCATTTGCTGTTGGACTGCAGGGCTCTCCCGATCTGGCTGCCGCCAGGAAGGTGGCAGATCATATCGATACTGTTCACCATGAAATAAACTTTACAATAGAAGAGGGGCTTGATGCTATCCGTGATGTTATATATCATATTGAAACATACGATGTTACAACTGTTAGGGCCTCTACTCCAATGTACCTGATGGCCAGGGTAATAAAATCAATGGGTGTTAAGATGGTTCTTTCAGGAGAGGGCGCCGATGAGATCTTCGGAGGTTACCTTTACTTCCATAAGGCTCCTGATCCCCGGGCCTTTCATGAAGAAACAGTAAGAAAACTCAGCAAACTGCATCTTTACGACTGCCTCAGGGCAAATAAGTCACTTGCGGCATGGGGTGTTGAAGGACGGGTGCCATTTCTTGATAAAGAGTTCATGGATGTGGCTATGCGGCTTAATCCCGTTGACAAGATGATCACAAAAGAGCGTATCGAAAAATGGGTGGTCAGAAAAGCCTTTGAGGATTATCTGCCGGCAAGCGTGGCATGGCGGCAAAAAGAACAGTTCTCGGATGGCGTGGGTTATAACTGGATCGATACACTGAAGGCTCTTTCAGAAAAAGAGGTTACTGACGAACAACTGGCAAATGCAAAATACCGTTTCCCTGTTAATCCTCCGATTTCAAAAGAAGAATATTTCTACCGATCGATATTTTCAGAACATTTTCCTTCCGACCAGGCTGCAGCATGTGTTCCTTCTGTTCCCTCAGTGGCCTGCAGCACCGCCGAAGCTCTCGCATGGGATGCCTCTTTTAAAACCATGATCGATCCCTCAGGCCGGGCTGTGAAAAATGTCCATGTAGATTCATATAAATAATCCGGCAATTATCTGTTGATATAGTGGAGGCGATGCATGCATCGCCTTTACAATTTTTATACTATTTTTATAGCCACCTAAACCTGTTTTATTATGGAAGAAGAAAAATTTGACACCTTTAAAATCATACTGTGGATAATTCTTTTCCTGGTTTTCGGTATAATAATCATTACATGCAAGCCACAATCCTCAGATTATATAATGACAGTTAATGATCCTGTTGAACCTTCCGTAATAGGACGTTCACTAGTTCATGAGCATATAATGGTCGATTTCATCGGTGCCGACAGCACAGGTTTTTTAAGGTGGAACAGGGACTCTGTGATGCTATGAGTCTCCTCTGTATAACTCTATGTAAAAAAAAAAATGAAAATGATTAATCTGAAATCAGCAATCAGCCTTGGAGCAGCGTCAGTATTTACCATAAATGCTGCAGCACAGAAAGCAACCCGGTTTACACAATCCACACCCAATATCATCCTGATCCTTATGGATGATATGGGGTATGGCGATATTGGACGAACGGGAGCCAACCAGTATGAGACACCCAACCTGAACCGCCTTGCCAGTCAGGGTATGCAGTTCACACGGTATTATTGCCCGCAGGCAGTCAGTAGTGCCTCACGGGCGGGACTTCTGACCGGTTGTTATCCTAACCGTATTGGTATTACAGGTGCACTAATGCCATATTCTAACAATGGTATTAATGCTGATGAAACCACTATAGCCGAAATGTTAAAATCAAAAGGATATCATACCGGTATAATAGGGAAATGGCACCTCGGACATCACAAACAATTTCTGCCATTACAGCATGGTTTTGATGAATATTACGGTATTCCCTATTCAAATGATATGTGGCCTGTGGATTTTGACGGCGTTCCGATACATCTTAAAGACAGCACCGACTATAAGAACCGGTATCCTGTTCTTCCTCTGGTTGAGGGCAACGAAAAAGTAGGAGAGGTATTGACCCTTGCCGACCAGGACAAACTCACAACAACATATACTGAGAGAGCTGTGAAATTCATAGAACAGCACAAAGAGGAGCATTTCTTCCTCTATTTTCCTCATTCTATGGTACATATACCTCTTGGTGTATCTGAAAAATTCAGAGGAAAAAGCAAACAGGGTATGTACGGAGATGTAATGATGGAAGTTGACTGGTCGATAGGAGAGATCATGAAAGCTCTTGAAAAGTACGGGCTGGAAGACAATACCCTGATAATTTTCACAAGTGATAACGGCCCCTGGCTCAATTTTGGAAATCATGCCGGATCAACAGG
>Ga0307437_1002516_pt1 | contig 11238 bp, 13 predicted proteins | sample SalMarWE160390MG_FD_202146 | JGI IMG/M metagenome (GOLD analysis project Ga0307437, IMG submission 202146) | Salt marsh sediment microbial communities from the Plum Island Ecosystem LTER, Massachusetts, United States - WE1603-90 | ecosystem: Environmental > Aquatic > Marine > Intertidal zone >...
CTGTTTCCTCCCGGCTGCGATTTAGATGGAGACTAGCTCTCTCACCTGACTCCGCTGACAGCAGCCCGGCTTATCTAAGATTCTTAGCTCTGGCTATACTTATACCCTATTTCCTATTCAATAGCGGCTTCATAGCTGAAGTTAGACGCCCAGAACCGTATGTACCCAATGACATACCACATTCCCAGGCTCTAAGCAGTTACAGGTTAGATATGCGAGTTTTTAACCAGAAAGAGGCTGATGCTGTTGGGTGGCTGGCGGAACGGATAGATGGCGATACCCTGGTGTATGCTGATGAGTGGGGGAAAGCGCTACTTTTTGGCAGGCTCTATGACCAGGTTGGTGTAATTCGTGGGGAGGTGCCCAACGATGCTTACATCTTTTTGAGAACATGGAATGTTGAACAACAGGAGTTACATATAGTCCTGCGTGAAGGGGCTCAGGGGAGGCATGTGCAAGTGAGCTTGGCCAGGAGGCCAGCATTGCTCGAGGGGCGCAGGCTAATCTACGACAATGGTGGGGCTCAAATCTGGTCACCCCACACTATGACTGATTAGAGGATATGCCGTTGGAGGGAAAAGACAATGAATGTAGCAACAGTGCTTGTCGCGACATTTGACCAAGATTTTGCTGAGAAACTAGCCTGGGCAAGACCTCTGGCAGATAACTATGGGCATCATGTATATATTGTAGGTCGAGTTAAAGAAGCATGGCTAGCTCCTGATTTGTTACCACCGGGTTACTGCAAGTCGCTTTCGTTGGTATGTATGCATGCTTCTCCTAATTTAGATTTGAACTACGATAGTTCGAAACAGAGGGAATTGGAAAGCTGGCTGGGTGTGTCTTTCAAGTACTTGAGCTCGCTAGATTGGAGATTCTTTGACAGAACGAACTGTAAAGATGCTAGGAGATACAAAGATGTGTATAACTATCTAGCAGCTCTAACAGACTACTTCAGGGATTTTCTTGTGAGTGAAAACATCGAAACTGTAGTGGTTGGTTTGGAGATCTTGCCATGGAGTCTCATATTCTACTATACAGCAAAACGGTTGGGAATTCCAATCATCACGATGGTCTCTTCAAGATTCCCAAGGCAGGGGGTGATGTTGTGTAAGGAAGATTACGCAGACCTCTGGGAATGGAATGGGAGTGAAGGAAGCCAGTGGCAGGAAATGCTCTCGCTTTACAGTAATAAAGTCAGGGGAGACCGGAGACAAGTCAAGTTGTTGAGATACTGGCGTCCGAAGATTATGGTTGACATCCCCAGAAGGATGCACCGTTACACATCTATTAGGAGTTCCATGATTCGAATATGCACGCACGAAAGGTGTGCCATACCGCCATTAAGAATAGACATCAAGAGAGTCATAGAAGCATCATTAAGGAGAATCCTGAATACTGTGTTCTACCAGAAGATGAGTAGCAACGACCAGTTCTTTTTCTTTCCGTTACACTTTGAGAATGACGCCCAACTCACTCTCAGGGAGCCTTTTGCCAATCAGTTTAAAGTAGTGACTACCATAGCTCGCTGTCTGCCACAGGGCGTCTGGCTATACGTGAAACCTCACCCTCATTATGTGGCGACAGATGTCAGGTTTCAGGACCTCCGCAAGATATCAAGATTGCCTAATGTAAGAATACTCAACCCGCTCGTTCCCTCTATCAGGGTGATAAGGGATAGCATCGGCGTGATAACTCTCAATTCCACCACTGGTTTTGAGGCAATGATACTTGACAAACCTGTGATCTCTCTAGGACACGACTTCTATTGCCGGGAGGATTTGTGCTATCTTATCCGAGATTGGAACGAACTCCCGGCAGCTATATTCAAGGTGATGCAGCAAGGAAAACCTCCTTCCAGCACTGAAGAAATCAGGGATTTCGTGAATACTGTTTACAAGAACACGGTGTTTACCACCGGCCAGATTTCAGAAGCGTCTGATAATTGCTTCACGGCCGATGATGGCAAACGCATAGCATTTGCACTTGATAAGGTGCTCCAGAGAATTGGATCAACTGGTGGATAAGGGAAAACGACGAGACAAGGCTATACTGGCGACTCCGCCAAACCGCCTCGGTGTCTCTGGTATCCTGGTTTATAAGATTCTTCTGGAATTAGCAAGCTTGTCGCAGCGAGGGCGTAGAAGAGCGAGGGCGTAGAAGAATGTGCTCTTAATTGCTAAAAGATAGCAAGAAGGAGGTAACAGGTATGACCGAAAAACAAAAAGGAAGACAGTTCAGGTACTACCTTATCTATGGGTTTCTGATAGCCGTTGACCAGGCGTTCAGCGCGCCATTTGAGGCCGAATATAGCAGGTTTCGGCTGGACACCGGGGGGACACACCAGCCAGACTTGTTGATCACGCGGGCTAATGGCTGCGAGGCGTTACCGACTAGGCAGCGTGGCGCTAAGAATGGTATGCTCCTGCCCTTGGGAGAGGGTGACACCGAACTCATCTGCGACGACGGGGTGGCTGCTGACTTTGTTTTCTCTATGGCTGAACCTTGTATAGCCTGGGATGATAAGTGTTTCATACATGCTGGGGCGGTGAGCAAGAATGGCCGTGCTATGCTTTTTCCCGCGGTGATGGATACTGGCAAGACGAGCACCGTGATGCAACTGCTCCACAGGGGATACGCCTATATAGGCGATGAGTGGGTGGTGGTGGATACAAATGCCAAAGCCTATCCATTTCCCAAAAGGGTGCACATTATCAACCATAACCTTGAGGGAGATAAAGCCATGGTACTCCGCGCCCTCAATGGGAACCACGCTGCTTACCAGCTGTACCTCTGGTACTTTCGCATATGGCTCCTCTTTAAGCAGCACTTTCCGGTTAGGCGTGTGCGGTCGCTGCTCGGGATATTCCGGCCCATCCTCTGCTGCGACATCCAGGCGTTGTTACCCGATGTCACCATCGCGCAGCCCGCAGCGATTTCCTATGTGTTTTATCTCCAGCGAGCAAACGTGGCGGATATCACCATTGAAGAGATGGACGGCGGTGAGGTGGCCCGGAGAATGGCCTCCTGGAACCAGTTTGAAAAGCGCGAGTTCATCAAAGAGTATCACGTCTATGCCGCCACCGGAATCAAGCCAAACCACAGGATCGAAGGGATGCTGGAGCGCGAGACAGGAATAATGCGTGCCGCCTTTCGCAACGCCAAGGTATTCAAGGTTTCCCTTCCGGACAGTATGCTTTCAAAGGAAACCTTCCGCCAGTTAGCCGCGGCAATCGACAGTCTGTTCAATTCGCGGTGCCAGCTACCGGCCTCACACTCAACGGCGGAGGATCTCCGACCATGAGCACTGATTCCCTCAAGGTTCTTGCTTTACTACCCGCTCGCAGCGGCTCTAAAGGGTTACCTCGCAAGAATGTCAGGCTGCTGGGCGGTAAGCCGCTGGTAGCCTACACCATCGAACATGCCCTGCGGGCAAGATTGGTGACACGCACGATAGTGTCGACGGATGATGCCGAGATCGCTGACATAGCCCGGCAATACGGAGCGGAGGTGCTGATGCGGCCTCCAGAGCTTGCGACAGATACCGCCAGTACCGAATCGGTCCTTCTTCATGTCCTGTCTGTACTGGAGCAAGAGGAAGGATACGTGCCTTCGTTGGTCATTCTCTTACAACCCACCTCGCCGCTGCGGCAGCCTGACGATATTGATAACGCCATTGATACCCTGAATGCCGCCAGTGCCGATTCATTGTTTTCCTGCTACCGTTCGCACACCTTCTACTGGCGACTGCAAGACAGTCAACCAGTATCAGTAAACTACGACTACTGTCATCGCCCCAGAAGGCAGGATATGGCGCCAGAGTACATCGAGAACGGTTCCATCTATATAACGAAGCCCGAGGTTCTCAAGCAATATGGGAACCGGCTGGGAGGCTGCATCTCTTTCTACGAAATGGGCCTGCTGGACTCATTTCAGATTGACACCGAAGAGGATTTTTTACTAATAGAACAATTGCTGCATCTGCGATATCGCACCTTAGCGGTTAAGAAGCTCAAAGGAGTCAAGCTCTTGGGGCTGGACTTTGACGGTGTCATGACCGACAACCGTGTATTGATATCCCAGGATGGTGTAGAGTCTGTGGTGTGTCATCGGGGGGATGGGTTGGGGATAGAGAGATTAAAGAAAGCGGGTATTCCCGTGGTCGTGGTCTCTAAAGAGTCTAACCCTGTCGTCTCGGCACGATGCCATAAACTGGGTATTCCCTGCTTCCAAAACGTGACCGACAAAGTGGCCGCGCTCAAGCAGGCAGCAGAAGCACACAATGTTGAGCTTGACAAAGTAGCCTATGTTGGCAACGATGTCAATGACACAGCTTGCATTGAGGCTGTCGGTGTCGGTGTGGCTGTCGCTGATGCCCATCCAGAGGTAAGAGCAGTGGCTAACATTGTTACTCGAGCTGCTGGGGGTGAGGGTGCCGTGCGGGAGATATGCGACCTGATTTTAGAAAGCACGAAACTACAATGAAGGAGGATAAGGACCATGGCTGTTTTTATAACGGCTGAAATAGGGATAAATCACAATGGAGACCTTAACATTGCTAAAAAGCTAATCGATGTAGCTTCTTTTGCCGGCTGTGACGCAGTCAAATTTCAAAAGAGAAACCCCAAAGTTTGTGTCCCCCCCGACCAGGCTAATACAATGAGAGAGACTCCGTGGGGCACGATGACATATTTGGAGTATCGTTACCGGCTGGAATTTGGTGAAGAAGCATATGATGAAATCGACCGCTATTGTGCAGAGAAAGGTATAGAATGGTACGCTTCATCCTGGGATATTGACAGTCAATTATTTTTAAGGAAGTATAACCTTAGGCACAACAAAATCGCTTCATCGATGTTGACTAACGTGAAGCTCTTGGAAACGGTAGCCGAAGAGAAAAAGTACACCTTCATTTCTACTGGGATGAGCACAATGGCTGAGATTGAAAAAGCTGTAGATATATTTAGAAAGCATAATTGCCCCTTTGAGCTTATGCATTGTAATAGTTCCTACCCGATGAAAAATGAGGAAGCCAATCTACGCTGTATCATTACCTTGCGTGAGAAATTTGGGTGCAATGTGGGCTATAGCGGACACGAGACGGGATTGCAGATAAGCCTAGCTGCAGTGACTCTCGGTGCAACTTCCTTAGAGCGACATATTACACTTGATAGAGCTATGTATGGCTCAGACCAGGCGGCATCGCTTGAACCCCTGGGCTTAATGCGATTCGTAAGGGACGTGAGAGTAATTGAACAGGCTCTTGGTGACGGAATAAAATGCGTATATGAAAGTGAGAAGGCTAATTTGAATAGGCTACGCTACAGTGAATGAACAATGTCAACGTTAGAGATAAAGCGCCGCAAAGCATGGTGACTGCAGTTGATATCCATTGCCGAACAACTATGGCTGGAGAGATGCTTCCGCTGAGCGGCTGTTAAAGTCGGATTAATGACACTACAAGAACCTTTTCAATATCTTCTTAATCGGTGTGATATTTACACCAACTCTATTCTCTATTACAGTAAGCATCATTATGTCCTCTCGGTCAAAGCTTTTGCTGAACAAGCTTGCTACAAAGTATACAGCATGACCAGGGCACACTTCAAAGCACAGGCCGCACTCGTTGCACTTCTCCTCATCCAGTTGAGGAATGTAAATCCGATATTTGTTCAATAGTAGCAAAATAGCGGAATGTTCAATCCTCTGGTAAAGCCTCAAGCTACTCCCAAAATCCAAACAAGTTAGAGACAGGCATCTGAATATCAAGAAGGGGGTATGCCCTTTGGATTGGGCTATGGACTCAGATTCACGCTCTCGACTAGGCTGAATATCCCGGTCCCACCATCACGGTACACATTGACCGTTGCTTGATTACTGCCCACGACGACATCGAAGTAGGTCAGGCCATCACCAGGGTTGTTTCCGGCGTTACCGACATCGAGCTGCCAGACATCGCCGACATGACTCTTGTCGCCTTGGTGCTTAGAGTAGTAGTGAGTGTGGCCACAGAAGAAGGCTTGAACATCCTCAGCCTCAAGCAGGCTCCAGAACACGTCCCGGTTGGCTGTGTACTGGTCCAGGCTGTCACCCACATGACGAGTGTAAGGAAAGGCTGGCTCATGACCGAAGACGAATACGAACGATTTGATGTTGGCTGTAAGATCTTCCGCCAGCCAGTTGTACAGAGCCGGCACGATGTCACCGTCAGTGGCATTGTCGCTGCCGAGTGTTGTCCCGCCATCCCAGTACTGGTTCAGTGCGATGAAGTGCGCGTTACCGTAGTCCCACGAGTAGGTAGTCTCAACACTACCAGTTGGGCCGTCTTGGTTCGTGTTGAACTTAAGTGCAGTTCTGCCGCTATTACCGGTGTTGTACTCTGCTCTCAGCCACTCCATATCGCTCGGGGTTTCAGCTTCATGGTTGCCGATAATTGGATACCATATCGCTGTAGTGCCAAATTTATCATCGATCTGTGCACGATTCTCTGGGATCGCATCATCTATGTCCCCTATGGAAATATGGAAGACGCCGGGGCCAGGCCCGTCATTAATGGCTTGCAAAACATTCCCGAACTCGATGTGGTAGCCACGCATATCGGCCGTTATGGTAAAGTGAAAGCCATCGGCGAGTGGTGTGTTAGGAACGCACGCCATTGGCCAGCCCGCCACAGCCATCACCAAAACCAACAGAGCCACGGGCAAGACCAGTGTAAATCTTTTCATAGGCAAATACCGAGCAGAATTCGGATCTCGCACTTTATCTATTTATTGTATCCTTTGCTATATCAGGCTTCAACCCTCCGATAAAGCCTCAGGCTATTCTCAAAATCCGAATTGGTCAGAGACAGATATCTGAATATCAAGAAGGGGGTATGCCCTTTGGATTGGGCGATGGACTAGCCTCAAATCAAAGTTCAGAAATTGGTGTTAATTTGGTGTCAAATTGTCTAGGACGGTCCGATACAAAAGAGGACTCTGTGAACAAAACAGGATTTTGCGCGTGCTCACCTAATTTTACCGCAAAACAAAGCCAAAATATGCCCTATTGTTGTGACTATGCCAATAGGATGCAGGATGTGAACAAAAGCCTGTTTTGTTACCTCAAACTCGGACCCTGAACGGCAAAAGTTCTATGTTATTGTGTCCCCACAATCCCCTTTCTTGTGCTCAATCACCATCTCAATAACATCCACGAGGTAGGTGCCCATACAGGTGCCACAGCCGGTGCATAGACCATTCTCCACGATTTTAGAGATGATTTTATCAACTGTAATTGCCATGTCTATTGCGCAGCTTATGCTTCCCGAAAGTTAACCTCGGCACAAGTTACCTGGTGGTTTGAGTTAGCCAGGCAGCTCTCAGGCCAACATAGCCAGCTCCTACAACGATGAGGTTCATTATTCTATTATAGAGGAGCTGATATAGATGAAGCAATAGGGACTGGTGATTAGGGACTGGTGATTAGGGACTGGTGATTAGGGACTGGTGATTAGTGACTAGTGATTAGTGACTAGTGATTAGTGACTGGTGATTAGTGACTAGTGATTAGTGACTAGTGATTGGTGAGATTGCTTCGGGGCTTCGCCCCTCGCAATGACGTGGGGGAGTGTGGCTCGCAATGGCATAAAAGTGGGGGTCAGAATGACAGAAAGGCACGACCCTGAAGCGTCGCACTACAAGGAACTCAGCCGAAGCAATCCCGTGGAAGGGCATGAGATTGCCTGGCAAGGACGTGGGTGAGTAGGGGTTAGATGTGGGTAGGTGGGGGGATGAGCTTCCTGCCGGCGAGGATATAAATTGCCACGATTAGCTGCGCTCCGAGCCAGGCATAGCCAATGCCGATTATGCCGGTTAGCGGCAGGAGGAGATAGCTTGCAACCAGTACACCTATGGCTATGAACCCCCAGATTATTATCAGCTCTGTTATCCTGCCGGTCACCCGGAGTATGCCTGCGTAAATATAGTTAATCCCCCGGGGCAGGCTGGAAAGGCAGAGGACCCAGAGCAGCGGCAGGGCGTTCAATGAGTAGCCGTGACCGAAGACAAGAAGCAGCCACTTGCCGGCGGCTGCCAGCAGTATTGCGGCGGGGACGAGCAACAGGAAGGTGGACTTGAGCGATTTGACGACGTTCTCCCTTAACCGGTCTTCGAAGTGCGAGCTTTCGGCAAACAAAGAGGAAGAAGCGGCCGCTGGTATGGCGAAAAGCAAGGTAGCCATCATCCAGGCGATGTAGAAATAGGCGTTCTGCTCGGCGCCCAGAAGATTGACCACCATGAGCGGTAAAACGAAGGGCATGGCAGTTGCCAGCAGGCTGACCAGGTAGTTGCCACCGGAGTACCGCCACTGCTTTTTGAACAGGCCCAGGTCCAGGGTCGGCCGCGGCCGGTAGCCATCCTGAACCCTGGGAAGAAAAAGGAGCAGGGCAACAGCCAGAGCAACGGCTAAAGCTATACCCCAGGAAACGACCACGCCGAATGCCTGGAAATAAAAGGCAAGGAGCACAGGCAGAGGAAGCTTGAGCAGGGAGAAAATGGTGTTCTTGGATAAGGTATAGCCAGCCCGCCGTTTAGCCAGGAAAGCGGAGTCAATCAACAGTGACAGCGTCCATAATGCGGCGAAAAACAGAAAGGCAAGGCAGAAGATAGAGTTTTCTCTGACGAAGCTCAAGGCTGGAGACCAGAAGTCCAAGCCGGCCAAAAAGATGCCAGCCGCCAGCAGGCTGACGAGGCTGCCCAGAGTGAAGCAGGTGTTTATCATTTTACGCGGGTTGTCGGCCTGGGGCAGGAAGCGGACAAGGGATATATTGAGGCCGACCAGGCTCAGCACGGCAAGGAGATTCAAAGCCGATATGATGGCTGAGCTGTAGCCAACCACGGCTTCGGAGTAAAAGCGGGCGACGATGAGCCAGAAGAAGAAGCCGCAAAGGGACGTGACAATGGTGCTGAGCATGATGTACAGGGCATTGGCGTACAGGGGGGTAGTCAGCACCCGCCTGATTCCCTGCCTTGAGGTGGCTGCCCTCAGGGCTTCATTTATCGTATCGAACGGCGGAAAGTCTGGCAGTTTCAATTGCTTGGAGATTATAGCGTTTTTAAGAAGCAGTGACTAGGGATTAGGGATTGGTGATTAGTAATTAGTGATTGGTGATTAGGGATTGGTGGTTTTGCTGGGATTTTCTCTTTACGGAGCGGATTAAGCCCTGCAACAGGCGTGAAGTCATGTTTGTTTGTAGCTGGAGTCTTTCGAGGTCCGACGGCTCACCTAATCCAGTCCTCTTGGCAATTTCAATTTGCGTATCCAGCTCACTAGCAGAACCTAATGAGATGTAGAGGAACTGGATAAACTCCTTACTGCCGGTGCGGGCTGCACCCTCGGCAATATTACTGGCTATCGAAATCGCCGCTCTTCGCATTTGAGAGACTAACCCAAACTGTTCTTCCCGGGGAAACCTGCTGGTTACATCATAACAAATAACCGAAAGCTCCACTGCTTCTTGCCAGACCTTCAAGTCTTTATGACTGTTCATTACCAGTCACTATTTACCAGTTACCAATCACCAATCACCAATCACTGCAAAATCTGCTAAGTGTGCGCCAGGTCCTCAGCGGAGCCGATATCAAGCCAGGTCTCGGTGAAGATGCGGGCATGGACCTCGTCCTTCTCTATGAGGTGGGCGATGAAGCTGCCCAGGTTATCTCTTTTGCCTTCAGCGCAGTAGCGGGACAGCAGGGGAAAGATTCGCGGCGGAAAGATATAAATGCCCGTGGAGACGAGGCTGGAGTGGGGCTGTGCCGGCTTTTCCTGAAACTCAACTATGCGATTGCCGTCCAGGCTGACGATGCCGAACCGGCTGGCTTTGCTCATATCGCCGATGTCATAGACAGCTACCAGGACATTTTTGCCGTTGTAGGCAGAGATGAACTCAGCCAGGTTAAACTCGAAGTAGTTATCACCCGCGATGACCAGGAGGTCTTCGGCGATGTTCTTGCTGCTAACCCAAAACTCAAGCGAGCCGACAGCCCCCTTCTTCTGCTCCTCAGTCCAGACATCTTCAACGCAAAGCTCTACCGGCCGGGCAGCGCCTTTTTGCCACCGGCGGAAATCAGCTTCAAACTTCCGGTTGCACGAGACCAATGTATCAATGTTCCCCGGAACCCTGTCCAGGATATGGCTCAGCAGCGGCTTGCCTTTATATTCCAGCAATGCCTTGGCTTTATAGATGGTCAGCGGATAAAGCCTGGTACCGAAACCGCCTGCCAAGATTAAGCATTTCATCTGACGTGCTCCAGAAATTTTATCTCAGAAAGCAACGCTGGCCAAGATCCACACCCTTCGCAGCATAGGGCGTAGCCCCTATCCCCCAGAACACAGGCCCGAGTATGGCAGTACCCCCAGAGCCTGCCATAAGATAGACGGCATCGCGGTAAAGGGAGACTCCGTAGAGCGACTTAAGCCCTTGCCGGGGATGGCGGGTGAGCCGGAAGACGTCGGCATAAGCGTTTTTGATGAAGCGAAAGCTGGTCTTCACAGTGCGTAATGGGTGATGGGTGATGGGTGATGAGTTCATAAGGATTCCCTTTTTAAGTGCTTTATCAGGCCAAGTAGCATTTTTCTTATCCTCACGATGCTTGCATCTAGGTCGGTGATGAGTGATGCGTGATCGTTGAGGTGTGAAGGGTTCTCTCGGAGGAGCCCTATTTCCTTTGCTATCGCCAGTTGCGTTTCTAATTCAGCCAGAGAGCCTAACGATACATAAAGAGCCTGGATGAACTCCTTACGTGAATTTCTGGCTGCACCTTCAGCTATATTGCTCGCAATTGAGACTGCTGCTCGTCTCATTTGAGATGTTAGTCCATAGGTTTCCTCTTGGGGGAAACTTTCCGTTAATTTGTAGACCTCTTTCGCCACTGCTATCGCCTCCTTCCAAACATCAAGGTCCTTATGCGTTTTGATTCCACTCATCACGCTTTACTCTTCACCGATTACCCATTGGGTTCATTGTGTTCATAGTTTATCACAGGGAGACCAGGCAGAGAATGGAGCGACTGCCCGTTAGAATTTTGCGCCACCGGATATCCTTAATACCGATTTCCTTTATAACGCCATAAATCATGACCTTAGAGAGTCCTGAGATTTTTGAACAGCCTCCTTATCAAGAGGTGGGGCAGGGGATGAGTTGTTAAACGCCCTATCTTCGTTATAATATAATAAAGCTAGGTTTTTCTATTGCTTCGC
>Ga0307437_1002517_pt1 | contig 11236 bp, 14 predicted proteins | sample SalMarWE160390MG_FD_202146 | JGI IMG/M metagenome (GOLD analysis project Ga0307437, IMG submission 202146) | Salt marsh sediment microbial communities from the Plum Island Ecosystem LTER, Massachusetts, United States - WE1603-90 | ecosystem: Environmental > Aquatic > Marine > Intertidal zone >...
TTTTGCTCAATTTCTTCGGTGCTGCCATGTTCCGTCTCCTCCCTCGAATTAACATGATTCGAATCAGGTTTTATATTCTTTTCTTCCGGCAAGCTTTTATTTGTTTCCCTTCCCTGTGATATGCTGCTCTCTACAGCATTGATAAAAATTTCTTCGCTGCCTGCTGGTATTGTAGCTCCCGCAGCCCCGCTGTGTCCGCCTCCCTGACCGCCTGCTTTAGCTGCCGCTTTCCCCACCACCTTTTTTAGGTTGAGCCCCCCTTCAACCACTTTGCTGCAGGCCCTTGCAGAAACCTTCACCCCCTCGGCCGAATCAGCAAAAGCAAAAACAGGTATGGCGGGGTTTGCCGATTTCTCTACTATGCTAATGACGTTTGATATGATGTGCTCGTTCACCTTGCTGCCTGCCAGCACGTACCATGCATTCGGGGTTTTCCTTACAACATTCTCGTTTTTCCTTTCTATCTGTTCGTAGACCCATCGGATGGCGCCGCCAATGGATTTCCTGTACTTTTCGAGCACCCATTTCACTTCCAGGAACGCCTTTGCGACATTCAGGCAGAGTTCAACGCCCAGATAGCCCCTGCCCATCTTGCCGCATGCATTAAGCACGGTTGCGAACTCGTTGGCATCCCTGCATTCGCCTCCCTTGTCGAGCAGCTCGTAAACATCGCCGAAAATCCATTCCGCGTTCGGGTGGCCGCCGTTTACCCTCTCGGCTATGATGCCCGAAGCCAGTTTTTTCTGCTCGTCCTCGCTCAAGTCTCGCAACGTTCTCCACTCACCGTTTTCTTTCTTGAGCGGAATGCCCAGCTCATGCATGAACTGGACAGCATCGGACTCCGAGCCGCTAACGTTGGGTATGTAGGGATCCACCGAATATTCAAGCGCTTTGTGTATGGGCCTGGTGTATCTGCCCCAGATTCTCAGGCCTTTTGTGACTTTGATCTTGTTGGCATCAACCGCATCCTTTAGGATTTCCCTGTTCAGGCCAAACAGGCCCCATTCCTCGCCTATGGACCCTATCTGGGAGTCTCCTATGGCCCCGACAATCGCTATACCTGCCAGGTCCCTGTTGGCGGGACCCAAAGACCTCGCCACTATGTACGATACCCCGGATCCTGATATGTTTTCCTCTATGCCAAAATCCGTTGGATTGACCTGCAGTATTCTGCTACCTTCAAGACTGCCTTCTGGTTGGTGATGGTCGATTATGATTACATCGGCACCAGGCAAATGCTGCTTGATCATTTCTATCTGCCCTGATCCCAGATCCAGCATGACGATGAAATTCCTTTTTTCTTCCGCCATGGATGCCAGGGTATTTTCGCCAAGCTGCTTCACTAGGGTAAGATGAAACCTGAGCCCGGCTCTTAACAGGGCCTTGACCATTATGGCAGCACTGGCTATGCCGTCAGCGTCGTAGTGCGATACGATTCTTATTTCACCCTTTTGCGCCTGGACGGCGTCCCCGGCTTTCTTGGCCTGCCTCACGATAGCCTCGAGTTTTTCTAGCATGTAATCATTCCATGCTTTATTGGATTTTTGGTTTTTTAAATAATGCGAACCCCGACGATTCACGGGACCCTATAGCTCAGAATTCCGGCTCTTTTTCAAAGATAGATTCAATCGCCCTAATTATCGCCCTGATAAATCATTTATTTAAACAGGAGCATAAATAAGAATTATGTTCACTCTGAGCAAAGAAATCCTTGTCGGCTTGCTGGTGTTTCTAGGATTGTCACTGCTGGTGATAATCATTCTAATCTGCAAAAAACAGAGGCAGCTAAAAAACCTCCAGTCAGGGGAGGCCGGTGAACAGCCGGCTCCAGCACCGGAGCAGGCCAAGGAACCTCCTGAGGCAGTCAAACCCGCCAAGGCCCCTGCTGAGAAACCGGCTCTGCCTGAAACCGGTCCCACTGATGCAGAGTCCATAAAGGCGTCAATAATGGTTGCCGAGAAGAAGCCCGAAGCAGGACCAGTTCCAAAGGAGCCGGCGAAAGAGATGCCCGAAGGAGAGAAGGAACCTGAACCAAAGCCTGCTAAGCCCCCAGAGAAGAAACCAGAGCCCAAAAAGGAAGAGGCCAAGCCGCCGGTGCCGGTCAAAGAGGCTTCCATTGTCGAGGAGGAGCCAGCTGTCGAGGAGGGTCTGGAGGTGGAGGAGGCCAGCAAATTGATCAAGCCCTTCCCAACCAAGCCCCCGGTCCAGAAGCCTTCCCCAAAGCCGCCCCGGGCTGAAAAGCCGGCGGAAGAAAAGCCAGCTCCCGAGACAGGGATGGAATTCGTGGATCTGGGCGAATACGAGGAACCTGCCAAAAAAGAACAGGCAGAGAAAGTTCCGCCTGAACCAGAGGAAGAGATAAAAGCACCCGCTCAACCAGAAGAAGAAATCCCAGAGAAAGAGGAGGCACCTGCCGAACCCAAGACAGAAGAAAAACCTCTTGAAGAGGAAATAGCGAGGGCAACATCGAAAGAACCGGCGGAGCTGGCGGCTTCTGCTGTTGCAGAACCTGCCGAGAAAACCGAGAAGCCGGAGGTCGAACCCGGGGAATTCGTCAAAACAAGCGCAGCCGACTTAGCCGAATCGCCAAAATCCTTCTACGGGAAAACAGTCGGTGTGGAAGGCACACTCAGGCTTTCAAGCAGGGGGAAAAGCGATGTGTGGTACGTTCTTTTCGATGATTCTGGCAGCACTGTCGTAAGGAACAAGGAGGAGATTCCCTGCGAAAGGTGCAGGCTGTTCGCGGAAGTCAGGCAAACGAGGCTAGGCCAGACTTACCTGGAAGTCCAGAGATACGAGCCTCTGTAAGCGAATTTGCAATAAAAACCGGTTCAAGAAAACTTGAAAACTTACTACTTAACCAATAGCTTTGCTTTCTCAGGGTCATACCTCCATTTTTCCGGGAGAATGTTCCTGCTTTTGTAGTACTTCGCAAGCCTTCTTATCTTTGATTCTATCAGTTCCATACCCCTCTTGGAGTAGCGGTCGTGCTTGTTCATGGCAAGATGCTCCCTCAGCTTGACTGCCCTTTTCATCAGATTGAGCATATCATCCGGCATATCAGGGCCAAGCTTGTGCTCTTTCATGATCTCCAGGATTTTCTTACCATTTACCGCCTTGACTGACGGAACTCCGTACTGGTCTCTAAGCATGATGCCTATTCCCGCTTGGCTCTTACCTGCCTTGGCCAGCTTTACAATTATCTGTTCAATTTCTTCAGGCTTGTAACTCACCCATGATGCCTTTAGCTGCGACGGCCTGTGCGAGCCTGATTTCCCCCCTTTTCTCGAATACATTCTTGCCATCATATCACCTGCAAAGGCCAAAGATACAATCATATATGACACGAAGGTTTTTAATTAGTTTCGGTGCGGTCTGTTCCCCCGGCTCCAGGCTCCAAATGATAAATGATTAAAAATGGTTAAGAGGGGTTTGATATTTTAGGTCACGCACCAAAAAATAAATATGGAGTTCATATCCCCACAGTCAGCCTTGATTGTGATGATAGTAGTTCTTGTTTTCATAGCGGCATTCTGCTACGATTTGGGTTGTTCTGCCAATACCATCCGGCCCGGCACGGGCAACGGGATGCTTAACATAGCGGCAGCTTCTGGGTTGCTAACAGTTTTAACAGGCATCAACCTCACCCTGCTGTACAAGGATAGGAAAAGGAAAAGGAAGAAATAAAGCCTGGTTCCCAGCATATACCCAGCATATAAACACCAGGCCCCCATATTTTCATATTTATTGGAACGACCCCTAATAATTTTTATGGAAATGTCCAACTTCGTTTCAGCGTTGCCGGATATTATCGTTCTTCTCCCCGTGCTGCTTTACGTTACGCAGTTGCTTTTTTACCTGTTTTTCATGTGGTTCTGTGGTTCCATAGCCATTAGGGGCTATAAAAAGCATATGTCATTTGTCACAGGTCTCGGTGCCAGGCTCCTCGCAGGAATCGTCTGCCTGGTAGGAGGCATGTCATTTTCCGGATTCATCCCCTTTTTCAGCAAGGGCTTTATGCACATACTCCAGATAGATGTACTGATAGCAGGATTGTCGGTATCCATTCTGCTTGCGTTCGCACTCCGCTTGATTACCTACAAGGAGGAATGGCGCAAACCCAATGCCATGATGGATGCGTTGAAAAGAAAGGTTATGGCCCTTGAAGAGATGCTCAGAAAGGGGTCCAAGTCCATACCCGAAAAGGAAGCCAGAAAAAAAGCCGAGGGCGGATTGCCCGGGTACAAGGCCGACAGTGCCAAGCTCGTAGGCAACGAATGGCAAGTCGATTTGAAGCTCGGGGACAAAGTGGGAAAAGTGATACTTGACGCCTGGAACGGGGAGATAAAGAAGAAAATCAAAAAATTTGAAGTGTTGGAATTTTTCAAGGATGCCCACAAGCTGGCGGGCTTGTTAATGATAATCGCTGTCGTAGGAGCCTCCGCGCTTTTTTTCGAGGGATTTCAGGATCCAAATGATACGTTCACGTCTATGTTCGGGATAACGATGGAGGACATAGTGAACATGTCCGCATCGCTGCGCGGCAACCCCTTCATCTCCAGGGATATACCGCCCGGGTGCATCAGCCCGATTGTCCTAGCCAGATACCAAAAGAATTTTGAGGACATAGACTTCGTCAGGGAACATCTTCATGAAGACAATTCAACCAAAAGAATCGTAGAGGAAAATTCAGGCAAAGATGTCCGGTCCATGCTTAGGCTGGATCACGAAGGCAAGGACCTGATATTGGCCACCACATACGATATGAGCTTGTGCTATCTTACTGACGGCAAGTTCTGCGCATGTCTGTAGAACACCTGATAGAGTGAAAACTGGGGCGAAAACCTATAAATTTTTAACACCGTTACCAAATCTCTAATTATGAATACAATAGAATGCATAAAATCCAGGGCTTCTGTGAGAAGTTTTAAACCAGACAAGATTCCGGACAGCGTTCTGGACGAAATTCTCGATTCAGCCGTTCATGCGCCGTCAGCCGGAAATGTCCAGGACTGGGAGTTCGTTGTTGTCAGCAAGCAGGACACGAAGAATCGCCTGGCAGGGGCTGCATGGGGGCAGGAATTCGTCTCACAAGCGCCTGCGGTGATAGTGGTATGCTCAAACCTGAGGACGATTCACAACGCCTACGGTGAAAGGGGAAACAGCCTCTATTCCATCCAGAACACGGCCACGGCCACGCAGAACATGCTGCTGGCGGCGTGGGAGAAGGGGCTCGGTTCATGCTGGGTCGGCTCCTTCAACGATGAAAAGGTAAGGGAGATTCTCGTCTTGCCCAGTCATGTGAGGCCCATGGCAATAGTCCCTATCGGATATCCGGCAACAGAACCCAAAAAAACCAGAAGAAAAAAGCTTGGTGAAGTTGTGCACAAAGAATTTTACTGACGGACATCTTTTAAGCAATTTCAGAGTTGATTAATCGATTTTATTTAAATCACATCTTGCATTCTGATAATGCATGACAGGGTTAAGAGGATTTGAACCTGAATCTGGGAACACCGCACTTGTATTAATAGACGTGCAAAATGATTTTTGTGCGGCAGGCGAAGAATTTGTATATTACAGAAGGAACCCTGACGATGTAGTTCCCATCCAAAGGGTTGTGGATAGATGCATCGTCCCTGTTCTGGAAAGGTCAAGAGACAAGGATTTGTTCGTCTTGTTTATCAAGGCCTCTTACAAGGCCGGACAATTTGATATTGCTGAGAAATTTTGCATCCCTGGTACAAAGGGATGGGATTTTTACAAGATAAGACCGAACACGAACAGTCCCAAAGAAAAGCTATTTGAAAAAAGAAGTCCCGACTGTTTTGATTCCAGGCCTGACATAGAAAAATGGTTAAGCATGAACAGGGTAGATAATGTATTGATAGCAGGCTTCACCACAGACCAATGCGTTAAAATCTCGGCACTTTCCTCTTCTGCCAAAAACTTCAATACCATTGTAATAGGAGATGGGGTTTCGACAGCCCGGTATAAGCTTGGCATGCATAGGAAAGCCTTGGAATTCTTCAGGCAGCACCCCGATATCAAGGTCATCAATTCCAAAAGGCTGAAATTTTAGCGCTTTTACTGCTCAGCGTTTTCTTCGTAACCATGGAAAACCTTTCTGCTTTTCCCTTCTCTCAGTTCCGGTGCTAGGCTTCTATCGATAAAACTAATGTTTCTTTTCAGTTCGCTCTTTACGTTCTTCCATACGTTTGCCGGGGATACAGAGATATATTTATAAGCGAGCCTCTTGCCTTCAACAACTTTCCTCTCAATAAATCGTCTGTCAAGCATCTCTTTTATGTATCTCCTGACAACCCTCTCAGATAAATCAAGGCGCCTGCATATTTCCTTGATTTTCAGTTGCTCCTTCAGCAGAATCAAGTAAAGTTCTAATTCCTTTCTATTAAGGCCAAATAGCGATATGACTGCAACTAACCTGCTCCTGTAACCCTTGTACTTTCTCCCTATTTGCCTCAGTATTCTATTCGCATCTACCAAATCCGCTATCTCCATTTCCTCCCCTGTTTAATGCTTAGCGTAAACATATTTAAATATGTTATACATTACGTCATACATATGACGGAAAAATCGTCATATATGCAAATCATCAGGTGATAACGTGTTTGGACTCATGGAAAAGAGCCGTAGCGAGCGGTTTGTTGCGAATATAAGTGAACTTTTGGGAGGCGGTTAAAATGATAGATGTTGCCGAGATTCTGAAGCAGCTTGCAGGAAAGGGGTCTGCGATTGAACTGGATTTGGAAGACATAAAGCTCGGAACGGAGCATATCAAGGTCGGGCTTGAAGGGAAAATAAGATTGAGGCTGGTTCACTTGCAGGAAGCAACGCCTGTAAAGCCGAAATGAGGCGATGCCATGCCTGCGATAGAATGCCCGTCCTGCAAAACCAGGAACAGCGTTTTCCCGGGATTCAAGGGCAAGATCCGCTGTTCGAACTGCAAGGGGGAACTATCTGTTTCAGGCAGGCATAAAAAGGCAGAGCTCATGGATGCAAAGTCGCTTTCCGAGAAACTGAGAAATCTGCTCAAGTGAAGTGATCCGGATGAAAATAAAATGCCCAGGGTGCAAGCTTGAAAGCAAAGTCCGCGCCGATTTCACGGGCAAAACTCTTTGTGTCCACTGCAACAAAGCTCTCTATGTTTCCGGCCCTCCCGGTCGCAAAAGGGTAGAGCTGTATGGGACTTCCTCCTTCAGAAAATTGAAAATGAGTTTTCAATAAGGAACGGGATTATGTTCAAAAGAAATTTGCTTGTGAATCCAAAGGGAAGAAACGGCCTCTGTTTTGCGGCATCCTCGATTTCCCGGAAGGTGAATATTCTGAAAGGGTTTGGAGTTATGAATCTGGATAGGATAAAGAGCAAGGCAAATGGTATAAAAAACATCAAGGGCACCTATGGCATTCTGCGGCAACTTGCGTCCATAAACGGATGTGATGCCGATAACGAACTTCTTGACAGGGTAATGTACAGTGTCGAGGCGCTACCCCCGCTAGGAAAGGAATACTGGTGGTTCATATTTTTTGGGCATTGCTGGAATAAACATCCGATGCAGATGTCGCTGCTCATGTACAGGAAGCGTGGACGCGAAATGCTGTTTAACGGTAACAAAATTCGGCTCAGAGAATTGGGGCGAAATAAATTCATGGGTGTTGCAGCTGGCTGGATATACGATGGCAAAAGACTCCATGATTTGGGAGATACCAATGCCGTGACAAAAGTTTACCCGGAAAGGAAAACGATAAATTCCACCATTTCGAATCATAGAATCACCCTTGCCGGTGGCTTTCCTGATTACAGACTGAAAATAGGGAAGATTGTCGATTTGAAAATAAGAAAGGGGAACTATCTCGAAGACAGGTCTGTACATGGCGTGCTGATACCGCCGTTCGGCATGGGCTGGATGGACGCCTTTTTGAACGCCAGTGGTAGCGTGCTCGGGAAAGAATTCAGCGGAGCGGCTCACCTGCAGAAAGTGCTTGGAGTAACAACCTACGGGCCATTCCACTGGAGCAGACTGGTTTTTCAAAAGGGTTCTTCCTTTTCGCTCTTCTGCCTCAAAACGGGCAAAGATTCGCAGAGATATCTGCGCCGGTCCGCAGATTTTTACGATCATGAAAACAAGAGGTTTATCAGGTTCAAAAACCCTGACTTGAAGATACTGAAAAACGGCGGTAAAGCAACATGGGTTGTCAAGGGTCGTGACAAAGACAATGAATTCGAGACAGTTCTGGAAAGCTACGCTGTAAAGCGCTTTGACATGAACGGTGGCGGCTCCCAGGTTTACATTCAATATGCTGTCACGCCCAAGAGTTTCATATTAAAGACCCCCGAAAGGGTTTTCACGCTTAAGGATTTAGGCATGGGGGTGGGAACGTTTGAAGATGCACACGGCTCGCCCGTGTGAAAGTATTGGGGAGAATCAAATGAAACCCGGTGTCCCAATTATGGTACCGGCATATCAGGATCAAATTCATGCCCCCCTCACGTTCCTGTTCAAAAAATAGCGAGGGTGGTGACGTGAAGAGTAAGATAAGCGGGGCAGACCTTGTTGCCGTCACCGTGAAGGCATGGCTGGGAAACCCCATATCGAGGCAGCTATTAAAATGGGTTTCAGTCAGAAACGAGGACGGCAGCAGGCTTGACCTGGCTTTACAAAACTATACGGGTAGGGAAACAAAGACCGGGCTGAAAGACAAATTTGCATACAAGGTAATCAAACTGGCGATAGACAAGGGGGCAGCGTCTTTCGGCGTTCCAAGGAAAGAAATTAAACAAGCTTTAAACCATACCGTTGTCAGAAGGGGTCTTGCCAACGTCCTGGAAGGCATCGCCCGTTACGGTATTCAGCGACCCCAGACAACAGCAGCACCGTTCCTGATCGTGTGGAATCTCACGAAACAGTGCAACCTGAAATGTAAGCACTGCTACTAGAACGCAGGTCCAAGACCGGCATCAGACGAGCTAACAACGGATGAGGCAAAACGGCTGATAGACCAGTTCGCCGACATCGGAGTTGTTGCATTAGCATTTTCGGGCGGAGAGCCGTTAATGAGGCCTGATTTCTTTGAGGTTGCTGAATATGCCGCGAAGAAGGAGTTCGAATTTGAGATATCCGGCCTCCTCGTTGAAATGCCCCGCATTCTTTATGATTTTCAGTTCAGCCCCCAATTTTTCTGCAAGCTGCTTGCTTTTTCAAACGGGACGTAAGGATCATTATCACTTGCGTAAAGCATGAAATGCCGGCAGTTCTGCCTTATCTTGTCCCAGTCAAATTCCCTGTTAGTGAAGGTATCACTTATCCCGTCGAATTCAGATATGCCCAGTTTGCCTAGGAACCCCGCTACCAAAAAGGCAGCCCTGACCGGTTTCTTAAGACCTTCTATCACTGTAAGTATGAAGGCTGGGCCAAGACTATGCCCCACAAACACCGTGTTCTTATTCACGTACCTGCGATGATGCTTGAAAACAGCGAGCCAGTTATCAAGGTTCTGGTTGGCAGGGGTAGGGAATTCCGGTATATGCACGTGGAGGCCGATCTTGTGCAGTTCTTTCTTCAGCCAGGGGAACCAGTTCTCGTCCGGGCTCCCGTAAGAGCCATGGATGATGATAATGTCGGCCATGATTAAGATAAAGAAATGAGAACTAAAAAAACAGGACGCTGCTGGAACATGGCAATCGCCCTGGAAATAATTAGAATAGGGAAGGGAGGGAAAGGGAGGTCCTCCCTCCTCTATCTCTGCAGAACCGGTATTCCCAGATCCTGCGAATAGCCCTTTTTCTCATCTTCCATGGCCACAGGGCCCAGTATGTAGGGAGACTTTACGCCGGTGATGATGGTTATCACGCGTATTTTCCCGGTGAATTCGGGGTCTATCCTTGCGCCCCATATCACCTGTGCGTCAGGGTCCAGCAGCTTTGACACGTATTCTCCTATCAGGTTGGTCTCGTCAAGCTTCAGGTCGGGGCCTCCTGTTATGTGGATCAGGGCTCCGCTCCCGCCTGTGTAGTCAACCTCGAGCAGCGGGTTGGACAGGGCCTTGGTTATGCATTCCTCGGCCCTTTCCGCTGTATTGGATTCCCCGAATCCCACGGCAGCCACGCCCCCTGAATGCATTATCGTCTTGACGTCCGCGTAGTCAAGGTTCACCAAGGACGGCGTCGATATAGTTTCTGTGACACCCTTCACGGTGGTGGCTATGAGCTCGTCCGCGACACCAAATGCCTCCTGCAACGGCAGGTCGCCAGCGACCTTTAGCAGCTTGTCGTTCTCTATCACTATGGCCGTGTCGCACACCTGCCTGAGCTGGTAAAGCCCATCCTCTGCTTTTCTTATTCTTGCTCCCTCTATCTTGAAAGGCATGGTCACACAGGCTATGCTAATCGCGCCTAACTCCTTCGCTATCCTGGATATCACAGGCAAAGCGCCCGTGCCAGTCCCGCCTCCCAGGCCGGCCAACGCGTAGACCATGTCCACGCCTTCCAGCATCTTCTTGATGTCCTTCTCTGATTCCTCCGCAGCCTTCCGGCCAACTTCCGGATAGCCGCCAGCGCCGAGGCCCCTGGTCGTTTCACGGCCCAGCAGCAGCTTCTTTCCGGCCTTGGTAACGGTCAGCTGTTTGGCGTCCGTGTTTATGGCCACTGTTCTGGCGCCCTGGATCCCCATGTCCGTCAGCCTGCTTATCATGTTGTTTCCCGCACCGCCAGTACCCACTATCAATATACTGGCATCCTTGACATCCAGTCCAAATTCATCCTGGATCGTTTCCTCAATTTTAGCTTGAGCTTCGACAGGCTCTCCCTCACCTGACAAGCTCTTTTCAAACACCCTTTGAACCAACGATTCCATATCTTTCCCTCCCTTAATTTTGATTTGAGCCCCCCAAAATATATAATGGAGTAGCGAAATTTTTTTTAAACTCCTTTGGCAAGTTTCCTATAGAAATAATTTATGGTTATAAGTCCGTCTAGAAGTAGACTCCAACTACAATTCGCTCACAATCGATCCCTCAATCGATTCAAAGCGTCTAGTTCTTTTCCCCCAATTGGAAACAGTGTAATATTTATTTCATTTCCTGATATAAATTATTATCGCTGTCAGGTCAGTCTTGCGTTGTCCCGAAATTACTTCCTCCCCCCTTCCAAGTATCCTATAAGGCCTTCCGAACTTAAATTTCATTCTTCGAACCACCTTGCTACTTTACCCATCCA
>Ga0307437_1002533_pt1 | contig 11177 bp, 15 predicted proteins | sample SalMarWE160390MG_FD_202146 | JGI IMG/M metagenome (GOLD analysis project Ga0307437, IMG submission 202146) | Salt marsh sediment microbial communities from the Plum Island Ecosystem LTER, Massachusetts, United States - WE1603-90 | ecosystem: Environmental > Aquatic > Marine > Intertidal zone >...
CTATGCGCGGCGATCACGCTGTCGCCTGCGTGGGCGTCAACCTTACGGTTTGGTCAATTGGGCACCATCCGAGACGGTCTACCTCCTCTCGCTCTTCGCCTATACATCCACCTGTTTGCGCAAGGCCAGGAGGGAGCGGTTCTCCTGGCCCTGCAACTGTTGTGTACTCCACAATGAGACCTTGTTGTGGCCGCCCACCGCTCCTTTCTGATCAGCGGCTCTCAGACTTCTTACTTCATGATACTGCTCCCTATCCGTGAGTATTATGTCAACATTGTACACCCTCTCGACCGGCATGGCAAGGTCAAATGGGGCGTGCAAGACTGAAGATCGGGCCACAAATGGCCGTGTCGGGAGGGTCTACAGGCGACTCTGGGCCGTCCTTGTCGATGAGTTGCTGGCCGCGCTATAATTGCGCCGGGCACATCATTCCACTTCATTCAGGGCCGTCAGGCGGGAAGAGGCACAATGTCAGAGATGAACGCGGCAACCCCTGTTCTCGCGGATGAGTCGGAGCTATCCCCTTCGCCGCCAAGCTGGGCTGGTTGTTCAGGCGCAATAGGCGGATGTCTGACGGTCGTCAGTTGCATTTCGTTCGCGCTCTGCCTAGGCGCGAATTACCTGCAGTCCCTGTACACTATTGATGACCTCGGTGTCCCCTCCCGTGCCTTTCCCCAGGCTCTGCCGATCACTTGGGCACTCTGCGCGCTCACCCTACTCGCCGCCGTCCTTGGTGGCGCAGCACTCGGTCTCAGGGTATTCGCCTACAAGGAGATGTCAGCGGTGCAGGCACTGCGGGTTACCTTCGCCAGCTCCCTGCTCCCGATTCGATATATCGTTGGCGTGCTTCAGTTTCTCGCCTCTCTGTTTTTCTGCTATTTGCTCTTGGCGGCGCCACATCTTGAGACTATCGTCTGGCCCATCGGTGCGTTCATAGTGCTCACCGTGCTCCAGATAGCCCTGTGGCTCACCACGGCTGTTCTCGGCGGAAGTGGGTTTTCTGATGCCATGTCATGAAGAGGGATCCCGCAGAAGACACACCATCCTATTGCGCCCCGCTGGAAGGTGTGGTAGCATCATCGGTGACGCAGCCAGGCGTCTGTGCTGGATAGGTACCGGTACGTCTGCTGCTGTGAAGAAGAAGCCACAGTAGCTAGTGCTTTGACGAGGGTTTGACGCTTACACAAGCGGGTGTAACTCAGTTGGCAGAGTGTCTGCTTCCCAAGCAGAATGTCGTGGGTTCGAATCCCATCACCCGCTCTCGCAGCACAGTAGTCACCCTCCATCGTTGCGTCACCACCGTCAGTGGCCCAGACGAAGGAGGGTTTGTTGTGTCCCCACTGCCGCTTACGCTGCATGAGTCGCCACCTCTCACCCCCCTGGATGAGAGACAAGGCCATGATTCTGGCTTTGCTGGACGGCGGGCTAAGGGCCAGTTACTTCATCGGTTTGGCGGTTAGCAGCGTGGCCATGGACTCAGGACGGGTGACGGTGATGCGCAAGGGACACAAGCAGAGGACCGTCCTCTTCGGAACCAAGACTCGACAGGCGATCCTCGAGTAGCTTGCCAGGTGACAGGCTGCGACTGAGGGCAGCCCTTTGTGGGTAGCGTACCAGCCAGGCAGTGAAGAGCGAGGTCAACTGACGCTCCGTGGTCTCCAAGTGGTGTTCCGCAGGCTAGGCGAAGAAACCGGAGTCATGCCCTGTCACCCTCATAGGTTCCGCAGAACCTTTGCCCTCTCTTGCTTGCGCGATGGGATGGACTTGCACTCACTCAGGCTGCTCATGGGGCACAGTCCCCTCGCCGCGTTGCAGAGATGCCTTGCGCTTGCAGGTCAGGACATAGAGAGGGCACACAAGCTACACCCGCCAGTTGACAATCTGTTGTTGGACAGGCGCCCAAAAAGAAAAGGGCCATCCTTCGAAAGGACAGCCCTTGCGGTATCTACGTTGTGCTCAGTCTCTTACTCTCGCGTCCTCCAGCGGAGAGTGGCGTACCCCGCCAGTCCCGCAAGACCGCTGCCCAGCAGCATGATCGTACCAGGTTCTGGCACGAACTCCTCTACCTCCTCCACCTGGCAGACCTCTGCGAACAGGATCGTATCGCAGACAATCTGGTCGGCTGAAACCTGGTTTATGTGGTTAGGCCTAGAGACGCATATCTCGAAGGGTCCCCAGTAGTCGTCAGGCCACACCCCGTTCCGTGCAGTCACGTCTGATTTGTCCTCGGCAGACGGCTCCTCGCAGGGCCAATACCACGGGCCATCGGCTATGCACCCCTCCTCGTCCGCGGTGTAACCGTCGTCCCAGTATGCACCATTGGCGAAGGTCTCACGGTAGTACAGTGGCTCATCTGGGTCCCAACCGCAGCTCTCCCAGTTATAGTAGTACGGGCCATCAGCTCCTTTCTGAGGCAGGCACTGGAAGCACTCGGGCCACGCATGCAAGCTCTGCGCCAGCGCTACCCCGCCGCCTAGCAACAATGCCACACTGACACCCAACAGCAAGCCTCTTAGCCAGTGCTTCCTCATCGTCTCTCCCTCCTTTGCTCCCACAACGAGTCCAATTTCCTCGACTGTCCTCGATTATAGCATAATTCCAGGCATTTGTCAACCTTTGTCGCGGTTACTGGATGTCGATGATAGATCCCTTGTCCACATGCTACAAAACGCTTGAGGCCCAGCCAGGGGAGCCGGTAGCCTTGCGCAGGCCCGTGATACATCCGACTGCTGAACAGCGGGGCCTCGTTCGTTTCTCGCCAACGTCGGCAAGAACAGAAAAGGGCCGTCCCACAGGGGACAGCCCTTCTACTATCTAGCTTGTGTTCAGTGGCTTACTCTCTCCTCCAACGAAGCGTCGCATAGCCTGCCAGGCCCATCAGCCCGCTGCCCAGAAGCAAGATGCTCCCCGGCTCGGGGACGAACTCCACCTCGCACGGATTCAGGCAGATCGTTCCGAAGTCCGCCAAGTACTCCCCAGCTTCCACATCCCCAGGCCACGACACCCAACCTTCGATCTTGACGTCGCAGCCAGGCTCGGTCGGCGGGCAGAACCACTCGACTTGGTAGGCGTACAACCGAAGACAGTGGCCAGGGCCTACGCAGTTCAGCCGCGAACTGGTCAGGTCGATGCGCATCTCATAGTGTGCCGTGTGCTGGCTAGCCTTCGCCACCACCCCCTGCGCCGCCTCTGTGCCTGTATCGCACCAGTAGTCAGCTTCACTGCCCGGCGTCAAGTGGGGGCCCTTCGTTATATGCAAAGCGCCATCCTGGCCCTCGCTAGCCCAGAATGTTCCCTCACCTGGCGAATCGTCGCAGTCCGCCGCTGCCCACTTGTCGTCCACCCACGCTGCGGGGCTGCCGCACGGCTCATCGGTGAAGGCCACCTCCATGTACGTCCCCCACCACGAAGCGTGTTCCTCACCGATGTCCATGGTCATGCCCACATATAGGTACTCCTCATCGTTCCTCAGGTACAACCATCCCTCAGTCTCCTCCCCGTTCTGGGCGGGCTGGACCTGCACGGTAAGGCCGGCTCCTCGCGTCGAGGCGACCTCTTCAAGATTGTCTTCCTCGTAGTAGTACCCCGTCATAGGCAGCTTCGTGCCATCCGCCCACTCCGCAGTCCCTACGGTCCCGTCAATCACCGCACTCCCGCAGGCGATCTCGGTCCCTCCCTGCGACAGCGCAGCCGCGGGGAACAGCATCAGCAGGCACAATACACTCACACCCAGCAGCAACCATCTTGGTCTCATCGCCTCTCCCTCCTCTTCTCCTACAATGAGTCCAACCCCATCACTTGTCAGCCATGATAGCATAATTGCAGGTATCTGTCAAGCTTCATCGCGACTACTAGACGCCGACGGCCAATCTCCTCTCCACATGCTACAAAGCGCTTGAGGCCCCGCCAGGAGAGCCACTACTCTTGCGCAGGGTTGTGATACATCCAACTCCTGAACAGCGAGGCCTCCTTCGTTTCTCGCCAACGTCGGCAAGAACAATAAAAGGGCCGTCCCAAAGGACAGCCCTCGCGGCATCTAGGTTCTGTTCAGTGACCTACTCTCTACCCCTCCAGCGCAGAGTGGCGTATCCTGCCAGGCCAGCGAGGCCGCTCCCCAGGAGCAACATCGTCCCTGGTTCGGGGACGAACTCCTCCATTTCACACTCAGAGATGTCCCGGGCGAACCAGAATTCGGTAGTCACCGTCTCCGACTGTCCTTCGACCACGACCTCCCACTCGCCATACGAACCGTACTGGTCCCAATCCGCGCCGTACATGATGTAATTTGCGCTGCTCTGGACTTCCTGGTGGGAGCACAGTAGCATGAGGTACGTATCAAAGTACCCCGCGGCATCTGCCTGGATGAGGTGTTTTCCGAGTAGCAGCGTACCGGGCGGCTTGAACTCTAGAGTCGGGTTTTCGAACGCCTGCCACCCACTGGTCACCACCGTCCAACGCTCTTCACAGGGAGGTATTTCGATCGACGCGTCGAGAAAGGTTCCTTCACAACATACCCCGCAGTATGGCTCGACGGTCACGCTCGCGGCTGCCAGTGCGACCCCTCCTGCCAACAGTAAGGCCATGCTCGCACCCAACAACAAGCCTCTCAGCCAGTGCTTCTTCATCGCCTCTCCCTCCTCTTCTCTTACAATGAGTCCCATCCCCTCACTTGTCATCTATTATAGCATCATGCCAGTCAGTTGTCAACCTTTGCCGCGGCTACTGGATGTGCATTGCCACTCTCTTATCCACGCGCTACAAAACGCTTGAGGCCCCGCCAGGAGAGCCACTACTCTTGCGCAGGCACGTGATACATCCGACTCCTGAACGGCGGGGCCTCTTGTCGCTAGCAAGAACTCGTGTTGCGATCTCTTCCTCCTTGTGGTACAATCCACTGAGTTAGATTCCCCTACTTCGTCAACCTGCTGGTATCAGCTACCTCACGACCGCTAGAGCCTCGCACTGGAGGGCAGCATGTGCTTGTCACAGATCGAGCAGATAGCCACTATTGGACGGGACGCTGCTACTGTAGGAGCGCTCATTGCGGGTGGAGCGTGGACCTACTGGCTCTTCGTCCAAAACAGACAGAAGTACCCGCGTGCCACTATCCGGCATCGGATCAGGCACTGGCGTATTGGAGAGGGGAAGATGCTGCTGCACGTGGATGTAATGATGCGCAACACCAGCAACGTCCTCATTTCCATTGTCGAATCCAGAACGACGGTGCAACAAGTGCTCCCGGTGTCAGAGGACATCAGACAAACGATCAGGGCCGGCGAAGATCTGATTCAGGAGGGGCAGAGCGACGTTGAGTGGCCTACCATAGGAGATATCCAGCTTCGGTACCCAAAGGGCGAGTGCGAGATCGAGCCAAGCGAGAGCCAGGAGATCGAGCACGACTTCATCCTTGGGGACGATGTTCGGACGGTTCAGGTCTATAGCCACGTACGGAATTTAAGGAAGAAGGACCTGTCGTGGGACTTGACCACGCTGTATGACATAACCGACTCCCAGACTAAGTGATTCATGATGAGAGGTGGAGAAGATGACCTCAAGGCCTAAAGAAACCGGGGACAAGGAGAGGAAGCCGAAGCCCATTAAACCGCTCCAGGAGGAGAGGCGCCCCAAGAAGAAGCCACCCATCATACGCCCGACAAAAGGGAAGTAGCGCGACACTCTTACCAAGCTCGCATTGCGCCCTGCCCTCGTGTGTGCAACCGAAGCCGCCAGGTTGTTTTCGCGGCATTGGTGAGCCATACTTGGCTGTCAGCATAGCGACGGAGGATCATCCGCAAGGATCACGCCTCATGGCCCAAGAGACAGGCGCTGAGGTGATAGGAGGACCTGTCCGCAATACACACAACCCAGTGGCGCACCCAGCGGATGCATCGCGGAAAGATGCAAAGAGAGTGATTCAGGATAGACTGCGAGGGGGCCGTGAGGACAAGGACAGGCTGACTAGGCACCTGGAGGAGTGGTTGAGGAATCGAGAGCAATGATACGCCATTCAACGGTATTGATCTGTATCAGCTGCGGCCTTGCGGCTCTGTCCTGTGTTGTGGGCTGCACAGGAAGCTCGTCAACTCCAGAGCCGACATCAACTCCTGAGGCAACGCCCACCAGGACAGCAGGGGATGACGAAACTTGGCACGCGTGCCTTTCGGAGGCTATGGGGCTGTGGGATGAGGCAGACGCAGCTCTTCTTCAGGCGCAAGAGCGCTCACTAGCTGACCTCCGTAGCGAGGATTGCGATATTCCGCTGCAAATCATGAGCAAGTACATTCAGGTTAAGCAGGCGATGAGCGCCTGTCCGCTCCCCACGAACTCTGAGATGCGCGAGGTTGACCGGCTTTTCCAAGAGGCTGTCTCGGAACAAACCTGGGCCTCCGACTACTTCCTTTTGTGGTGCCTTGCCCCCCCCCGAAGAGCGAGAATTCAATCACGACTCGATGTGGCTTCACTGGAACAAAGGAGACATGCGCTCGGTCGAGGCCATGGAGTTGTACAAATCCGTGATACAGGCACCAACTCCCGATCCGAACCTGCCTTACCTGATTGCCGTTCGAGACACCGTTGTACCACTCTATGACCAGTCTCAGGCTATCTTCGATGAGCTAATGCCTTTGCTCGATGCTGACGACTCCGCCGGCTTCTGCCAGCTGGTGCCTGAATGGCAGAGTCAAGTCCAGGATGCCTATGAGGCGCTGCTGGCATGTCCAGAACCCTCCGATCCAACGCTCTTGCATGCTCAAGAGCTCTGGCTCGATGGCTTGGCCGAAGCCGCAATGGCATCGTACTGGATGCTCCAGTTCTGTGAGACCAACAGCAACGAGTACTTGGACCATGCCTGGGCAAGCCTCAATGACTCGAACAGGCTGGTACAGGAGTACTGGAGCGTCTGGGATAGCTACTTCGAGTGAGGAAGACAGAACTGTATCAGCCGCTCGATTGTCGCCAGCCGCCTTCCGGCCGCGCATAGCACGACTTCACACCCTAGGAACAAGCTCAGCGGTATGCGCCGAGAATAGCTATCCGACGCAAGGAGGAAACAGTGAAGAGACCATGGCTTGCTGCACTGCTCAACGCCTGGCCGTTGCCATTGCGCATTGGGTATCTCTACCTGAAGCGTTGGGGAAGCTTCGTCATCTCATTCTTGGGACTCCAGATCGTGGCGATGACGCTGGTGCTGATGCTGTTCGGCAGCGACATACTAAACCTATTCACCGCTGCCATCTGGATAGGGGTTATCGCCGATGGATACCTTGTAGCCAGGAGCATCAAGAAGGGTCTGGCATCTAGCGGAGAATCATAGGATCTAACAAGCATAACAGCCAGCCGTGCCCTGATGCCCCGGCGGGATTATGTGGCCGCTGGGGCTAGATGCTGGCAAGGTACACCTAGCCCGGGATGGAGAGAATCTATGATTGCGGGGGCACCGTCCAAGCCAACGGCACCCCTGGACATCGAGCTCACCGATCAGAGGACAAGGAACAAACCCCTGACAGTGAGGTAGGCCCAAGCCATAGACCGATGTGGCTATGAACCCCTAGCTACCTCGCGGGGACTCTTGGCTCTCAAATGGCTTGCCAGCTTGTTGAGCAAGAGAAAGACACCCTCATCCGTTAGCTCATCCTCTGGCAGCCCCGAGCTCCGTCTCACCAACCCCCGTAGATATGGCGATGGTGGAGGAGAAGGTCTCGCCGAAAGTCTCCTAGGGGGCCCTGCTGATCGGGAGAACTCTCTGGCGCTGGCAGGCGCAAGACCCCCTGCGCTTCCGGGAGATTGGTTGCATAAAAGGAATCGTCTGTTCCGCAGTACTTGACATGCGTTCTGAAATGTGGTAAAATGGGGGCAAATGGCAATCGTCTGACAATTCCTTTGCCAGGGTCGACCATGGCGACGATCGAACGTGGAGAGCTTCTCTCCAAGCAAGTCGAAGACGCCTTGAAGGAACGAATCCGTCAAGGACGCTTCGCCCCAGGCGAGCAACTTCCCCCAGAGAACGAACTGGCCACCGGATACGGCGTGAGCCGTGCAACAGTCCGTGCCGCCCTGTCGAATCTCCAGCGTGAGGGCACTGTGGTGCGCCGCCAGGGAGCGGGCACCTACGTCACCCACGCTGCGGCCTACCTCGACTCTCGCCTGGAGGGCATGTGGGACTGTGAGGACATGATCCGGGCGCGAGGCTCTGAGCCCGGGGTGGGCTGGCTGGAGTACGAAGAGGTACTGCCCGACGAGCGTGTCAGGGAGAAACTGCAACTGGGGCCCAATGAGACGGTCCTGGCCGTAAGAAAGGTGTTCCTCGCGGACCGCAGGCCGGTTATTCACTGTGAAGACTGGATACCCAGGCGAATCCTTCGCAAACCCTTCTCTCGCCAGGATCTTGTACACCACGTTTTTGGATTCCTCGAGTTGTTTGCGGGAGAGACTGCTCTGTACTACGTGGCCGACCTGGTGCCCACAGTCGCCCAAGGGACTGTGGCGGACAGGCTTGAGTGTGCAGAGGGTACCCCACTGTTGCTCTTCGACGAGGTGGCCTACAACGTCCGGGACCAGGCCATCTCTTGTTCTTTGGTACATCACCGTAGGGAGGGCATGCTCCTCAGACTCGTGCAAAGTAGGCCGTAGGGATGATACTCCACATGCGTAGGCTGCGACGAACATTCGCGTTCAGGAGGGGAGAGCACGAAGCATGGTTGAGTCATTCACGCTAGCACCGGGAACAGCAGAAGCTTTCCCACTAGATGAGCGGGATGAGGTCAAGGTGATCTCACCCCACGGGGGTCAAGGCGGCGACTTCACCTTCACGGGCTTCGATCAGGCCCTGACCAGGAACATCAACGGCTGGGAGAAGTTCGGGAGCGTGAAGCTCAGTTTCTATGCAGACCCTGGCATGAAGCTGTATGATGGCGATGGGGTAGCGTATCTCGAGGTCGCGGAAGTGCATTCGGACGGCCGGGTAGACATCATGTACCCCGGCTGTTGGCGAGAGATATACGAAGATGGTCGCCCGGGTTGCCGAGATCTCCTGTCTGCGGCGCTGGGTGTGAGCCGGAAGGATCTCACCGGCATGGCCAGCTTCTGGGTAACCTGCGCTGTTGACGAGGATGGCTACATGTTCCGTCCACTTGACATCAAACCTGGCGAGTATCTGGTGCTGAGTGCGTTACGGCCCATGACCCTGGCGGTCAGCGCATGCCCGGATGACACACTGCCAGGCATGAGACCAGCGGATCTGCTGGTGGAGGTAACGAGGCGATAACCTTGCCAAAGAACTATGGAGTTGAGATAGAGAGGATAAGATGAGCGAAGCTACGTTAGTGGACTCCACAGGCCCGGGTAGGGGGCAGAAATGGGTCCGGACCTTCCTGTTTTCGATGCGCATAGATTCTCCTCTTGCAGGACTACACGCCATCACCAAGTTCGTGCTCGTGCTAGGGGTTTCCCTGGTGCTGATGGGCATGATATCGACCGCGCGTCCTGATCCGTTGGGTTGTGTGGTGCTGGTGGCCTTGGCCTTCCTCTTGCTGTGGCTGAGTGGAGTGATCAGATGGCTCTTCCGTTCATATCTAGTCGTCATCTTCCCGATGCTCTTCAGCCTCTTCTTGAGCTGGATTGTCTTCAATCCAAACCCCGGCAGTCGTATTCTGTTCTCGCGCCAGACCTACTCTGGCGTCTTGAATATCGGTGTATCAGTGGCGATGGTCGTCTTCGTGGCCATCATCATGGGGTACTATCTGTTCACGAAGCAACTCTACTGGGGCATACTCGGTGCGGTGGTGGTTGCCCTGATCATCAGTCAGACGCCGCTGAACCTGTCGTGGACGTTCGTTTCCTTTCCCTTCCACCAGCCCCTGACCCTGGTCATCTCCGATCAGACAGTCTACGTGGCTGCTACGAAGGTCCTCGGTTATGGTGCCATGGTCCTGATGACTTTTCTCCTGGTGCTGACCACTAGGGATATCGAGGTCGTCGGCGCGCTCCGCAAGGTGCCGCGGATGCCCTACGTGATCTGCCTGTTCTCTTCTTTGATGCTCCGCTCTCTCAACATTGCCATGATCGACTTCTCCACGGTTCGTCAGGCACAGGTTGCCCGTGGCGTGAATGTGCAAAAGAAGAACATCCTGGCCAGAATCAGAGACATGGCGTATCTGACTGTGCCTCTGATCGCCAATATGATGCGTCGCTCCACCGAGATCTCGGATGCTTTATCCGCTCGCGGCTATGAGATGGGCTCCAAGCCCACGGTCTATCGCGAGGTCAAGCCATTCCACTTCGTGGACTACCTACTGATAGTGGGAACCACCGTGTTGGTCGTGGGCGTGCTGGCGGGCGGACTCAACATCACAGAGTTGGTGTTGGGTCTGGTATCTGGGTTGCGGGCATAGACAGGAAGCTGAGGACAATGCAATGAGCTTAGTGAAGATCGAGAACCTGTACTGGAGATACCCCGCGTTTGTGGGGAAACTGAATCCCTGGGCACTCCAGGGTGTTAACTTAGACATAGAGAAGGGTGGGTTCTTTGGCATCACCGGCCCGAGCGGTGCGGGAAAGACTACCGTCTGCAAGAGCATCATGGGCTTGCTTCCGCACTCCATGAGGGTGCCCGCGAACATGGTCAACGAACACTTCACTGGCTCGGTGCGCGTCATGGACCAGTTGGTGGGTGGCGTGAATCCTGAAGGCAACGTGGTAGATGGTGCGGCTCGTGGAGAGTTGCTGGGCGAGCCTGTGCGGCCACCGCTGGCGGGGATGGTGTTCCAGGACCCTGAGAACCAGTTCCTGACCATGAGCCTGCTGTACGAGGTTGCCTTTGGCTTGCAGCTCCTGGGGCTCGGCTCGGACGAGATAGATGAGCGCGTCCGCGAGGCGCTGCACATGGTAGGTTTGGGCCACTTGTGGGATAATGCAGAGAACATACATCCAGCCGACCTCTCGGGAGGACAGAAGCAGCGTGTGGCGATAGCGTCGTTTCTGGCCATGCGACCGGATCTGCTGATTCTGGACGAGCCCACGTCAGACCTGGACCCGATCGGGAAGAGCGAAGTGATCGCCACTGTTCGCCGCTTGAAGGAGGAGCATGACCTGACGGTGGTACTGGTGGAGCAGGATCCGGAGATCCTCTTCGACTTCTGTGACCGCATCGCGCTGGTGTGTAATGGTCAGGTCGATCTGGT
>Ga0307437_1002535_pt1 | contig 11158 bp, 3 predicted proteins | sample SalMarWE160390MG_FD_202146 | JGI IMG/M metagenome (GOLD analysis project Ga0307437, IMG submission 202146) | Salt marsh sediment microbial communities from the Plum Island Ecosystem LTER, Massachusetts, United States - WE1603-90 | ecosystem: Environmental > Aquatic > Marine > Intertidal zone >...
CTAATCGTATCAGGGCTTGGAAGTCGCTTCTTGCTTCTCGTAGGATTTTGAGTATCTTGGGTGTGGGGTGCTCGTATTCGAGCTGCTGTGTTTTCAGGTCAACGGATTTTCTTATTCTTGCTATTTGTGCCTTTGCCCTTTTTAGTTCCAGTCGGGCATTCTGCAAATCTTTATTCATTACGATCTGAGCGTCTTCGGCCTGCATGTGCCGGAGAAGCTCCTGCCGGGAATCGAACACGTTGTCAGCAATGCCGCATTTGACGGCATCCTGTGCGGTCAGGGTCAGCAAGGCCCCTTTTTTGCTCCAGACGTGAACGAAATCCTGCTGAGGATTTTTGTTGGCTGGGTCAATAAACAGATTTTTACTGTCCTGGGAAACCTCTATGACTTCAATTTCCCTGTCCGCCATTGCCATAGCGAGTATGCCGGGCCGGCCGTGCTGCTCGGCCATTGATGCAAGATGGGTACGCCAGGAAGAGATAAGCTTTTCGCCTAATTCTTCACCGAGGACCTCTTTAATCTCTTTCGGGCCGGATGCGGACTTTGCTATTAGTGAGGCGGCGCCTATGACGGCGTTGTCGGCCATAAAAATCTTATCGCAGGCAAAGGCGGCGGCGGCACCACCGGATATGGCACCCCGGTGTCTGCCGCCTGTGATAAAGGCGATGACCTGGCAGTGTTTAGTTTTCGAAATTTGTCCGCAAATCTGCTGGATTCGGTCGAGCTGCCCGCCCGGAGTGCTTATCTCAATCAGGATAAATAACGGGCCTTCATCTGCGGACTGGCTGATTGCCTCCTTCAATACCTGGGCCTCGATATGAAGCCTGATATGGTCGTCGAGGGTAATGATGATTACCTTATTGTTCCTGCCAAGATGGTCCGGTGTAATCCTCCACTGGGACAGGTTGAGGGTGAGCCTGCCTTTTTCCTTGGTGTGAACGATGGTTTTGCTGCCTTGGGTCTGGCTGGTTGCGTAGCCGTGCAGGATTTCAAGAGTCTTGCGGTTTGTGAATGTGTCGGCCAGGCAGGTTAAGCTGAAGACAGAAATAATGAGCGAGGCCATAAGGGCCGTTACTTGTTGCTTTTTTATATTAATAAACGCTGTTTTTTTCACTATTTTTATTATAACAAATCCAGGTCGAGATTGGAATAGATAACAGGTTTGAAAATGCGTTGAATTTGTGGTAAAAAGCATTCGAGTTCGCGTGAACCTATATTTAGGGTATTTGTATGGCAGTTCAATTTATTCTTGGCAGAAGCGGTACGGGAAAGACCAGCTATTGCATAAAAGCAATTATTAATGAGCTGCTTGAAGCTGGTGATGAGCAGCCGTTGATTTTACTGGTTCCGGAACAGGCCACCTATCAGGCGGAGCGGGCAATCCTTGCTGATAACAGGATAGCCGGTTACCACGGATTGAATGTGCTTTCTTTCGAACGTTTACAGTTTTTACTGTCGGGAAGACATACGGCGAGGCCTATGCTTTCGCGCATCGGCCGGCAGATGATAGTTCACCGGATATTGAGAGACAACGAGAGTAAATTAAAAATATTTGGTTCATCTGCGTCGTGGATCGGGCTGGGCCGCCGGATGGCGAACACGATTACCGAACTGCACCAGTATGCAAAGACGCCGGACGATATTGACCAGTTACTGGGTGAATTGGCCAAGGACGAACAGAATAATTTAGCTGTATTGAAATTTGCCGATATCGGACTGATTCTCAAAGAGTATCTGGAGTTTATCGAGGGCAAATTTATTGACCCTGATATTCAATTGAACCGTGCGTGCGGAGCAGTGGGCAAAGCTGCCTTTGTTAAAGGTGCAAAATTATGGGTTGATGGCTTTGCCGGCTTTACGACAGCGGAGCTTGCAATATTAACTGAACTTCTAAAGACAGTCTCAGATGCACAAATTGCGCTTTGCCTGGAACCATCAAATATCGATTTAGTAAATCCCGATGCTGCGAAGTTGGACCCTGTTGGTATATTTAGTCCGACAGAACGAACGTATACTGCTCTTGTCGAAATAATTAAACAGTGCAAACTTCAAATGGGAAAGCCCGTAATTCTTGATGAGCCGGTCAGGTTTTCTTCATCTGAACAGCTTGCTCATATCGAGCAAAATGTATTTGAACTAAAGAATCAGAAAATTCCCGCAGAGGATAATATACGCATCATATCGGCACCGAATGCTCGTGCCGAAATACGGCTTGTAGCAAGGCAGATACTTGGGCTTGTTAAGGAAAAGGATTATCGATATCGGGACATTGCGGTTATCGCATCGGATATTGACCGGTATGAGCACTATATACGGGCGTATTTCGATGATTATGGCGTGCCGTTTTTTATTGATAAGCGAAAATCATTAAACCAGCATCCTGTGGTACTGCTTATCAGTTCGGCGCTGAAGGTGGTAACGGGCGGTTTTTCTCAAGGTGATATATTCACATATCTTAAAACAGACCTTGTGCCAATAGAGCGTTGTGATGTCGACGTGCTGGAAAATTATTGTCTGGCATTCGGCATAAGTGGGAGCGACTGGACAAGCGGGCAGGAGTGGAGTTTTGCGGGACACGATGGTAATGACGAGCAGCGGATAAATGAAATTCGGCTAAAGGCTGTTGGGCCATTACTTGAGCTTCGAGAAAGGCTTTGTCCGGTTGATAATCCGGTAAAGAAAATGAGCGCAGATGAGTTTGTGCGAGCTATCTATGATTTTCTAAATACGCTGGGTGTAAGACAAACAGTCAGGAAGTGGATTGAGGAGGCGGAAAAAAGTAACGATAAGCAAACCGCTGTCGAGCATCGCCAATTTTATGATAAGCTTATTGATATTTATGACGAGCTTGTGGATGTCTTTGCCGGCCAGAAGATGAGCTGTCAGGATTATCAGGCGATTCTGGATTCTGCTTTTTCGCAATTGATGCTGGCCTTTATACCGCCGACCCTCGACCAGATCCTTGTCGGTTCGATTGAGCGCAGCCGGCACCCCGATTTGAAGGCGGTTTTTCTAATAGGGGCAACACAGAGGCAGTTTCCCGTGCCGGTCGGTTCGGACAGTATATTGAGCGATGACGACCGAAAGTCGGCTGATTCGGCGGGGTTTGAGCTGGCGGCAACGGTAAGTCAGGAGCTTGCCGAGCGCCAATATCTGGCTTACATCGCATTTACACGACCATCTGAGTTTCTGTGTGTTACGTATCCTGTAACCGATGATAAAGGCAGCGGCGTGACGCGCTCGCAGTTTATAGACAATCTTGAATCATTGTTTGAAAATCTGAAAGAAGAATCAATTGCTGGTGAGCAAATTGCAATCGAGAAGGTCCACAATAAGAGCGAGCTTGTCGATTTGCTATGCAGCGAGCTTGGTAAAGACACGTCTCGTGGCTTGCTTGAAGGTTCACACGAGCAGTTTAGTGAATTGCTGGATGAAATGTCCGCCGATGGCGAGCTTGCCGAGTCAGGCTTGGATGTGCTCTCAGCGATTAATTATGACAACCGTACGGAGCTGGATAATGAGGTAGTTGGTGAGATTTTTGGTGAGCGGATAAGAAGCTCTGCAACAAGACTGAGTACTTTTGCGGCGTGTCCCTATCAGTATTTCGCCAGATATGTGCTGGACTTGAAAGAGCGTGAAGAGTTTAAACTGGAGCCGCTGGACCTGGGTAATTTCTACCATCGAGTTCTGGATGAGCTGCAGAAGAAGCTTGGTGAAGAAAATACGGATTTTGCGACGGTTGAGGATAAGGAATTATTAAAATTACTAAACGAGCAGATATTAAATTTTACGCAGACGGATACCTTTATTTCCAACTTTGTCCGCCGCAGTGCTCACAATACATACATCATAAATTCTGCGGCTGAGGTTCTCGAAGATTGCGTTTTTGCTGTAGCGAAAATGGTACGCGCAGGCAGCTTCAGGCCGACACTTTCCGAAGTTTCGTTCGGTGAGGTTCGGGATTCTCAGGACAGGATTGGTAAATTTGAGCTTGCGTTGACTAATGGTCGCTTGTTGTCTCTCGATGGCAAAATCGACCGGCTTGATATGGCAGAACTCGACGGCGTCAAGATTGCAGCCGTTTTCGATTATAAGCGTCGAGGGGGGTCCTTTAACTGGTCAAAGTTTTACTATGGCCTGGATATGCAGCTTCCGATTTATATGCTCGCCGTCAGGAATGCTGATAAGCCGAGGGTGAAGGATGTTGTCGGCGCGTTTTATATGCCGGTTGAGACGATAGTTGGACACGCTGCTCTCGATGAATTGTCACTGAAAGCGGAAAAATATGAGTATAAAGCGAAGGGAATATTCAATGGCGAATTTTTCCAGCAGCTTGATGCTTCTGCAAGCTCCGGCTGGAGCAGATTTTATAATTTCCGCATCAGCTCAAAAGATGTCCAGTATGGTGACTATGGAAAAAGTGGAGCATTAAAGCCGGACGATTTTGATAAAGTTCTTGAATTTGCAGAGAAAAGAATAGTCGAGCTGGCGGCAGAGTTTCTCTCAGGTGAGATTGAGGTCAGACCGTACAGACTTGGTACGATGTCGCCATGTGGTTACTGCAAATATAAGCCGGTGTGCCGATTCGATTGGCAGATAAATGATTACAACTCATTAGAACCACTAAGCAAACTTCAGGTGCTCGAAAAAATAGGGATGGTTGATGGCTGAGAAGAAGATTAAATGGACTAAGCAGCAGCAGCGGGCGATTACGGCACGCGACAGCGACGTTCTGGTGACCGCCTCAGCAGGGACCGGAAAGACAGCGGTATTGTCCGGCCGGTGCGTCGACATAGTATCGGACAAGGCTATATGTCCTGACGTTTGGAGCATGCTCGTATTGACATTTACGGAGATGGCGGCAGAGCAGATGCGCTCGCGGATTGCAGAGCAGTTGAGGGCGGCATTTTTAGAAAGCGGTGACCCTCATCTTCGATACCAGCTTGTATTACTGCAGGGGGCAGACATAAGTACGATACATTCGTTTTGCAAGCGGCTTATTACTGAATATTTCTATAAGCTCGGCCTTGACCCAACTTTTCGCGTAATCGACGCAGACGAGTCCGGATTACTCAAGGCGGAGGTACTGGAGAAAACTATCGACTGGGCATGGGAGCAGAGTAACTTGGTACCGGCCCTGCAGCAGCTTCTGTCGCGGCGCGACCTTCGCACAAATGATGGTTTTCTGTCAAAGATAATCGAGCTTAGCGATTTTCTGGACACCGTAGTTTCACGGCAAAACTGGTACCAGCGTTCGTCCCGGCTGGCCGAGGCGGCCAATCCCTTTACGACCGACCTGGGCCGGAAGCAAAAGCAGATTATTGCTGAGAAATTACAGCATATCCTTAATCAACTTCGGCACTGTCAGAGGCTATATAAAAATGATGGCGGAGCCGGTGACTGGAGTGGGAAGTTTGAAGCGAGCCATATTCAGCCGGTTTTGGAATGCAGCAAGCTTTTGAAAGCCGGCGATTGGGACGAGTGTGCTGAGGCGATAAGGAATTATATCAAGCCAACAACATATAAGCCAAAGGATGTGCGTGACGAGATCGCTTCGCTTATCCAGCGAACAGCGAAAAGGGCGGTGGAGGGCTTCAAAGAGCTTTCGGAGCTTGCCATAGTTAATCCTGATTATCTGGATAGGGTCGGCAGGGCGGCAGGCCTGCAGACAAAGGTCCTCGTTGAGCTTGTGAAAAAATTCGACCGATTATACAGTGACGCCAAACGAGATATTAACTGTCTGGATTTTGCCGACCTTGAACATTATGCTCTAAAGCTTTTGAATGATGAAAAGTCTTCGCAGGGTGAGCTATCGCCGTCGGAAACGGCATTGGCACTTCGGCGCAGGTACAAATACATTTTTGTCGATGAATATCAGGATATTAATCCCGTCCAGCAGGCGATACTCGATATGCTGAGCTGCGAAGGAAATGTTTTTGTTGTAGGCGATGTCAAACAGAGTATTTATGCCTGGCGGGGAGCAAAGCCGGAGATTTTTATCGAACGTCTCCAACCGGCATCGGTTGAACTGGCCAAGGTGCCAAATGGATTGCGGGTTGACCTGAATGACAATTTCCGTTCGGCTAAAGGGATTCTTGATTTTGTCAATAAGATATTCGCAAGGATAATGACAGCTTCGTTTGCGAAGATTGATTACGATGATTCGGCAAAATTGAGACCTGCCCTTGAAGGCGAATCCAAAGTACAATCGCCTGGCGACATTAAACCAGTGGTTGAGTTTCACGTACTGGATGAAAAAGGCAGAGACCAGGATTCAGAAAACGAGCAGAATAACCGGATAGCTGACGAGGAGAGTTTGAACGTTATCAGTTCACGCCAGCGACAGGCGGCAATGATTAGCCGGCGTATCAGGCAAATGGTCGGGGCCGATACTGGCAAGCCGGAGTTTCAAATTTATGATAAGCAGAAGGATTGCCTGCGGGATGTTCAATATCGTGACATTGTGATACTGATGCGTTCTCTGGCAAGAAAGGCCAACGATTATGTGGAGGTGCTTCGGCTGGCCGGTGTCCCCGTTAGCTGTGAAGCCACGGCGGGATATTTCGAGGCTACTGAAATCAGCGATGTCGTGGCGCTGCTGAAAGTTCTGGACAATCCCCAGCGTGATATCGAATTGGCGGCTGTATTGCGGAGCCCGTTTTTTAAGATTAGCGATACCGAATTGGCGAAGTTAAAAATCCACGGCAAGGCAGATGAAAATAACAGAAACTTTTACGGCTGTGTTCTTGAGTACAGCGAGAGTGGCCCGGATGCGAAGCTGAGTAAAAAGCTCAAGGGGATACTAACTGTGATTGAGAAGTGGAGGACAGTTGCCAGGCGCGGCAACTTAGCTGATTTGATATGGCAAATCTATCGGCAAACCGGATTCTTGTCATTTGTTTCTGCGCTGCCGAACGGCCAGGCACGCAGGGCCAATCTTCTTAAGCTGCACGATAGGGCAATCCAGTTTGAGGGATTTGCGAGCAGCGCCGGCAATTTGTCACTTTCTCGCTTTGTTGAGTTTATTGAGAAGCTTCAGGAGCTGGGACAGGATTGGGCGCCTGCCGAGCCGGACGCTTCAGCGGGTAATGCTGTCCGTATTTTAAGCGTGCATAAAAGCAAAGGACTTGAATTTCCGGTTGTCTTTTTAGCTGAGCTGGATAGTCAATTCAATAAAAGGGATATTTATAGTGACTTTCTTGCCGATGCTGATGATACGTTGGGGCTGCAAATTATTGACACTCCATCAAACACTAAGCTGCGTTCGCTGGCACATCAGGTTATCGCAGAACAGAAGCTCTCAACAGCACTTGCCGAAGAAATGCGTATCCTTTATGTGGCGACAACGCGGGCCAGAGAGCGGCTTATTTTAAGCGCCTGCGAAAGGCAGCAGCACTGCCGCGACGTTGTTTGCGATGGTTTTCTCTGGGGCGAGGAACGTATTGCTGATTGGCAGCTTCGGCGATGCCGAAGTCCTCTCGAGTGGATTCTTTACGGACTTTGCGACCAGAAGATTTTACACGAAGGCCTGAATACCGGTATGACACCGCAAGCCAATGATGATTTATTCAGATTGAAACTTTACGACCAGCCGCAATTAAAACAACTCTCCGAGTTTGTAATCAAAATAAAGACCGACAGAGGTTTAGCTCCGCCACCTCTGGGCGGGGCTCGTTTAGCCCTCAACCCTGCGGTGGGGGTCAGAAGACTCTCGCAAGTGAAAAAGTCTCTCGCCTGGCGTTATGGGTTTGAAGATTCAGTAGTGCTTTCCGCGAAACAATCGGTTACAGAATTAACGCATCGCAGCAATGAATATGTGAGAATAGATTATTCAAGGGCGTTGGACCGATTGCCGACTTCTGTGTCGGCTGCTGTAACCGGGTTGGCCGAACATGTGGAAGGGCGATTAATCGGCACAGCCACACACATTGTAATATCCGAGCTTGACTTGGCCAAGCCCGTAAATAAAGAAGCTGTTGAAAAGGCAATTGAGAGGCTTTTGGACGATGGTGCTATAAACGAAGCTGTTGCTGAGCATATTAATACAGGTTCAATAGTTAAGTTTTTTGAAAGTGAATTGGGCAGGAATGCTCTTGAGCAGTACTCGAACGTTCGGCGTGAATGGCCTTTCACATTTGCGATGCCGGCAACTTTCGTTGCTCATACCTCATCGCTCGACGCTCGAATCACCAGTCAACAATCACCAATCACCGACGACGAAGTCGTCATAATTCAGGGCTTAATTGATATGCTAATCCAAACGCCACAGGGTTTGGAGGTTATTGATTTCAAGACCGACAGGATAACTGCGGGTGAAGTTTCGCAGCGAGCCGAGCTTTATAGAAAGCAGTTGGAGCTTTACGGCAGGGCGGCCGGTGCAATTTTGAAGGACAAACTGCTGGGCAAATGGTTGTATTTTCTGACGCCGGGTTGTGAATTTAAGGTCGAATAGGCTTGTACTTGCTCGCAAACGAGGGTGTATGCTCAATTTCTATTGAAATTATATGTGTATTATGGTATCATTTATGTAATATCGAACCGGCCATTTCGAAGCTGAAAAACAGGAAAACCGAGTAATAGAATAAATGCAATCACGCTCATAATTATAAAGGTAATTTTGCAGGAGAGGGTAGGCAGGGCTGTCGGGCAAATCATTGATGTCGTTTCTAATATAACAGGTGTAACTTGATGAAAAGCTGGCGTTCAATAATGATGTTAGTCGCGTCGGTTACTTGTTTCATTTTTATCTGGGGCGATTCGGCTGCTTCTTTAGCTCGGCCGCTGACCCATGTAAAAATCGAGACGCCTAATGCCCCAGGCCTTGCTCAGCAACTGCTCGAAGGCGGTTTTGATGTTCTTGAAGGTTCCATTACGCAGAATTGGTTTGAGCTTATTGTTACCGGTTCGGAACTGGAAATGCTCACACGAGAAGGCTTTGAATTGCAAATTATTGCGGCCGGTCGCCCTTTCAGGCAGATCCAGACCGAACAACTAACCACAATGTCAGTGCCGACAGGCTACCTGGAGCTGTCAGAAATCCTGGCCGAAATGAACGATGCGGAAGAAAATTACCCCTCGATATGCAAAGTCGTAGACCTTACGGAGACCTATGGTATGCCGACTACATTCGAAGGGCGTCACATATTCGCCATTAAGATTTCAGATAATGTGGCTGAGAACGAGGACGAGCCGGCTTACCTGGTAGTCTGTGAGCACCACGCACGTGAGATAGTGACGCCGGTGATCGGATTATATGCCATCGAGCAATTCACGAGCCAATATGGCATAGACCCAACGATTACCGCTCTGGTAGATGAGTACGAAATATGGATTGCACCGGCCTGGAATCCGGACGGCTACGAGTATGTCTTTAACGTTGACAATTTGTGGCGGAAGAACCGCAGGGTCTTTCAGGAAGGCGTAGGCGTCGACCAGAATCGTAACTATCCTTTCGGATGGGACTCGGTATGCGGCGGCAGCACGCTGGTAACCTCACTGACTTACCGTGGTCCCGAAGTTGCTTCGGAGCCTGAAACCCAGACAATGCTCGTCTGGTCTCAAGATCGACGCTTCGCTAAGGTGCTGGACTTTCACTCCTTCGGACAGGAAACGCTTTATTCGTATGCCTGCCTGCCACATCCGTTCACGAATTTCTGGGAGGAGGAGGCGGTGGGGATTTCCATAGCGTCAGGTTATGGCGACTCTGTGAGGTTACCCACGGCGGAAGGAGAGCACTTCGAATGGCAGCTCGCTATGATGGGGGCCCATGCTTTCCTGACGGAGACACACTGGATGTTCCAACCGCTGTATTTTAGTGCTCTGAATGAAGCAGCACTGGTATTTCCCAGCTTGCTCTGGCAGCTTCAACGTCCTATCCCACTGGGCGGCCGCGTTACCGACGCCTTCACCGGTCAGCCTGTCGCGGCCGCGATTACATATCTCGATATCGGCTTTGAAAACGGAGAAACTAACGGCAGTGATGAACATTTCGGTCGATACCATATATTCCTTCCTGACGGAACGTACAACCTTGAATTTTCCGCCACCTCATATCACGCCCGGACCTGCGTGGTTGACATAGTCGCCAGTAGTGCCGGCGTCCTCGACGTGACTTTGGTCCCGATGGCTGATATTGACGAAGACAACGATGTAGATATGGCTGACTTTGCAATATTTTCTTCAACCTGGTTGAGCGATCCGAACCGGATACAATGGAATCCTGCCTGTGATATAAGCATACCTGCTGATAATTTCATCGACATACAGGACCTTGCCAAATTTGTCACGTACTGGCTAGCGGGCATTTGATAATCGGTAACTGGTAATTGGTAACTGGTAATGCGTACATTCGTTCAATTATTGATGCGCGGCTTTTGCTATGCGCGCAATTTACACCTGTTGTGACGAGATAATGGATTGACGGCTCACGCAGGAATGGCAATCTTATGACAAGCGTCACAAGTTGAGTTCAGAGATTTTTCTGTTTGGTCTTGCCTGTTTCAATTCTGTTTGTATAATAACCAGTTTGTGATTGGAAAGTAATATAAGTCTTTTTGAAGAGAGTTTACGAAATGGCAGATGCACCAAAAGCAAACCCCGTTAGAAATAATACATCCCGAAAATGGGGAATTTCTAACGGGGCAAATGCAGTAGTAGCACAATCGGGCGGGCCGACCGCCGTGATAAATGCGTCGTTGGTGGGTGTCATCGAAGAGGCACACAAACATCCGCAAATCCAGAACCTTTATGGTTCGCTTCACGCCGTGGTCGGTATGGCAAACGACCAGTTCATCGATTTGAAAAAAATATCATCTGATACACTGGAAAAAGTGGCTGCTTCACCGTGTTCGGCGCTGGGTTCCAGCCGGGATAAGCCGGATGAGGAATATTGTGCAAAGATTCTCGATGTTTTCAAAAAGCGTAATATTCGATACTTCTTCTACATAGGCGGCAACGACTCAGCTAATACGGCTCATATTCTCAACAGGATGGCCGATGACATAGACTTTGATATTCGGGCGTTTCATATTCCCAAGACTGTGGATAACGATTTGCTGGTTACAGACCATTGTCCGGGCTTTGGGACGGCTGCGAAATTCGAGGCCTGTGCTTTGATGGGTGACGATTTGGATAACCGGACACTGCCGGGTGTAAAAAT
>Ga0307437_1002536_pt1 | contig 11156 bp, 9 predicted proteins | sample SalMarWE160390MG_FD_202146 | JGI IMG/M metagenome (GOLD analysis project Ga0307437, IMG submission 202146) | Salt marsh sediment microbial communities from the Plum Island Ecosystem LTER, Massachusetts, United States - WE1603-90 | ecosystem: Environmental > Aquatic > Marine > Intertidal zone >...
CTCCTTTTTCTCCTTTGAGATGTCCATAGGCATAACGGCCCTTAATCTCCAAAGTAGCACTCCGAATACCTGCTTCCTCTCCAGGAGTTACATTGAGGAGCGTTGCTTTGAATCTTACACGCTCGCACCACCGCCCGTACATGCGCAGAAGCATCTGGGCCCAGTCTTGGGAATCAGTCCCGCCAGCACCAGAGTTTACCGAAAGGTAGCAGTCGGCAAGATCATAGGGATTGGAGAGGCACAACTCAATGCGGAATGTTTTGATCGCATGCTCCAAGGAAGATCCTTGCTGCTCAAGGAGCCCCATCTCTGTCTCGTCTTCCATTTCTAAGGCCATCTGATAGAGAACCTCTAACTCGCTCATCTCTTCCGTTAAGGCGCGGTAACGGGAGAGGAGGGAGCGGCTTCTTTCCAGGCAACGACTTGCCTGTAGAGCATGTTCTCGATTTTCCCAGAAGCCGGGCGAGGCCATCTCTCTCTCCAAATCTCCAATGTGTGTTTCGATGCCGACCGGGTCAAAGATGATCACCGATCCTTGCGAGAACACTGCATAGGTTTGCCAACTTCTCTTCGTCCATCTCTCCCCCTATTACTTCGTATTCTTGATGTGTTATTGAATGTAGCGTAGATCCCTTCTAGTTGCAAGCAGATGGGGATTCGCAGAAGAAGCCACTGGCTGTTTGCGATTGGGGCCCGGGCATAGCGCGCTCAAATGCCGTAGTTGATCGGTGTCTCGCAATTGATTACATTGTGTCTACAGAGGAGGGGGATATGTCAGGGAAGTTGTTTATCGTTTCCCTTCCAATTGGGAACCTAGAGGATATCACCTTGCGCGCGATAAAGACACTGCGCATGGTAGACTTCATTAGCGCTGAAGATACGCGTGACACACGCCGGGTTCTCGATCGTTATCGGATTAACACCCCATTTACAAAGAGCTGCTATCAAGGGGTAGAGGAAGACCGGGTCCGGCCACTTCTCGCTTTATTGATGAGTGGGAAGGATATTGCTTTGGTAAGTGACGCGGGCACCCCTCTTATCAGCGATCCTGGCTATCGATTGGTGCGTGCCGCGATTGCGGCGGGTATCGAGATCGTCGCAATCCCTGGTGCAAGCGCTGTAATTGCAGCATTGGTTTCGTCGGGCCTTCCTAGCGATCGATTCGTATTTGATGGGACTCTACCACGTAAGGAAGGAAAGAGGAATGCGTATTTGCAAAGGATCTATAGGGAAGAGAGAACAGTCATCTTGTATGAATCTCCCCATCGTTTGGTAGCCACACTAAGAGCAATGGCTGCTATTCTGCCTGAAAGAAGAATTGTCCTTGCCCGTGAGTTGACTAAGATGCACGAGGAAATTCTGCGAGGAAAAGCAAATGAGATTCTTTCAATACTGGAGGCAAGGGATGGGAAGGTTAAAGGCGAGTGTGTGCTGTTGATCGAGGGGAGTAAGGGGACAGTGAAGCGAGAGCAGAAAGAAGCAGAAGAAATAGCTTGCTTGTTAAGGGAAGAGGCAATACCAAGCAACCTAGCAATGCAGATTCTCGCTCGTTGCTCTGGGTGTTCACGCAACGAAGCGTATCGACTCCTTCACTTGCATTAGGTGTATTTGTCGGCAACGGAAGAAGCGGCATAAGCTTGGGGTTTTATCCTTACAGCGAGTCCGCTTCCAATAATCATTCCCACTACCTCATCGATCATTTCCTTGGTCCGACCCTTTTCTCCAATGTCAACATGGATCTCCAGGTTGAATTGAAGGAGGGAAAATGAGGTAAGGGCTTCAAGAACGCGCTGTGCGAGTTCGAATGACATCCACGCTTCACGCCAGATTTTTTGCCTGAGGGATGGGACTCGTTTTTCACGCGTCCGAGTCCAGAAGTACCGAGCTCCTTTGCCCATTTTGTGAATAACAATCGCGCTGACAAAATCGACGTCTTCTGGCCCAGAGGAAGAGTCGGTGCCAATAAGGATCTCGTAGTGTGCCTCCGGATCTTTCTCCATCTCGGTTGTAACAGAGGTTACTACCTCGTTAAACGTTAGTTGACCAACAGTTGGGTTGTGGAATAGTCCGCTCATTGTCTGGTGCTTATCTTATGGCCTATGGCAGTGTAGTTCAAGCAAGCGGAAGACGGATGACAAAGATTGCCCCGCCGCGCGGGTCATTCTCTGCCCAAATCCGACCTCTATGTGCTTCTACTAGTTGTTTACTGATGGCTAAGCCAAGGCCAGTGCCTCCTTGTCTGCGACTGCGTGCCCGGTCTCCCCGGTAGAAGCGTTCGAACAGATGAGGAATCTCTTCGGGAGAGATTCCCGGTCCGCTATCAGCGACTCGCACCTCCACTTCTTGGTCCTTTCGTAATACCTGAATATGAATCTTACCCTGCCGAGGGGTGTATCGCAACGCGTTGGTTAGCAGATTAACCAGAACCTGTCGGAACCGTTTCAGATCAACCGGTACTTGTGGAATTGTAGAATTGGCCTCGACGTGAATCCGTGGTCCTTGGTCAAGTGACGCGCTCATGGTCTCCACCAGTTGCCCGATCGAGGAGACTATGTCTGTCGGCTCTATGTTAAGCTGCAGTTCCTTGGCTTCGGCCAGTGAAATGTCACGCAAGTCGTCGATCAGTCGGCCAAGGTGAAGCGTTTCTTCGTAGATTGGCGCAATAGTATCAGTTGTTGGCTGATAGATCTCATCGAGGATTGCTTCCAGGTTTCCTTGGATGATCGTCACTGGTGTACGCAGCTCGTGGGCGATGTCCGCGGTCATGCCCTGCCGAATTTCTTCAGAGCAGCGTAGATTCTTGACCATTCGATTGAAGGATTCTCCAAGTTGACCAAACTCGTCCCTCGCTTTCAGCTTCACCTGTTGAGTAAGGTCGCCTCGAGCAATTTGTTCAGTAGCGCGGGTTAGGATGCGTAAAGGAGAAAGCACTTGTGAGATGAGAAAGACTGAAAGAAGTAACGCCAATCCGAACGCGATTGCTCCCCCCAACAAGGCTGAGCGTTTAGCAGAGGCCAAGAACTCTTCTTCGGCTGGGGCAAGGGCTGTTCCTACGTTATTGAGCAACAGTGTTCCCACTTGTTCGTTGTTCGCTTCAATAGAAATTCCTTCCCTCATCTGTTTAGGAGAAAGGGTTGTTCCTACCTGATCCTGCTCCGTGGATATGAATACCCTTCCTTGTTCATTGGCAAGGGAGAAAGAACCCGGGATAAGAAAGGTTTGGCGCAGGATCAGTTTGCCGCCGATCAAGACCGTCTGTTGGGAGGACAAGAGCCGATTTACTCCAATCCAATTTCCTGTACGTGTCCGGTACTCGCCAAGTAGACTACACACCTGTTGAGCTATTTGTTGCTTGTTCTGTTCGCGGAACGTGGCAAATTTATTGGTGATTGCTGTCGCGGTAAAGAAGTAAACAAGGGCAACAGAGACAAGAATAGCAATCGCAAATGACAGGCCGAGTTTGACAGCAAAAGGGAATCGCTGTTTCATCTACGGCTCCTTGGCAAAGCGATAACCCACTCCATGCACAGTTAAGATATACTGTGGGGGTTTTGCGTCCAGTTCGATCTTGCGCCGCAAGTTCTTAACATGTGTATCAATTGTGCGAGCGAATGAATCATAGGTGTAGCCTTGCACTTCATGCAGCAATTGCAAGCGTGTAAATACCTGTCCAGCATGTTGAGCAAGAAAGGTGAGCAAATCAAACTCAGTTGAAGTGAGCCCTATTTCGTTTCCTCTGATCCTTACCTCGCGGGTTTTGAGACTGATTTTGAGGTCACCTGTGATTATGTGTTCCGCCTCGCTTCCCATTCCTTCGATCCGTCTGAGGACCGCTCGAACGCGGGCGACAAGCTCGCGGGGACTGAATGGTTTCACAACGTAGTCATCCGCTCCGAGCTCCAGGCCTACGATCCGATCCGATTCAGCCGCCTTGGCAGTGAGCATAATGATTGGTGTGTTTGATTTCTTGCGGATCTGTTTCGTTACATCAATTCCGCTTAGCTTGGGGAGCATCAGGTCAAGCACGATCAGGTCTGGTTGCTTGTCCTCCCATGCACGCAGGGCTTGCTCGCCGTTATAGGCAGCATAGGTCTTGAATCCTTCATTGTTCAGGTAAGCCCGCACAGTTCTTACAATTTCCTCTTCATCATCGACAATCAAGATTCGTTTCATGGCATTTCCTATTATAGCGATATTTGTAGGAGTGGAAACCGGTGATAACCATGCTTAATCTAGCAGTTCCTTTTCTAGTGTAGTCTTGGCTTATGGAAATTGGATGAGTAGGAAGTGAAGATTCTATGGAGTATTTGAGAAGATACCCCTTGTCTTATTGGTTCTTTGCTACTATTCTTTGGGACTAAGAGAACTAAGCAAGATTGAGCGAGGTCGAGCCATGAAGTCCATATTGATTGTGTCCACAGAGAATTGGACAGGGAAGAGCATGCTTGCCATGGGCATTGGATTGACTCTTAAAGAGAGAGGGATTCCCTTTTCGTATATGAAGCCAATAAGCTCCAATGTCTCGTATGTTACGGGCAAGCCAATCGATCAGGACATAGAAGCGATTCACTCGGTTCTTGGGCTAAAGGATGATATAGGAGATACTGCCCCAGTGGCCTTAGAAGGCCCCTTCTTGTTGGAGGCAATCGAATCAGGAGATCGTGGTTTTCGTAAACGTATTATGGATTCTTTCAATCGAGTTACGCAAGGGTGTGAAATTGCCTTGATAGAAGGACGGCGTTTTCTTGGGCTTGGCGTTGGGGCAGGGCTTAGTGATTTTGATCTGGCCGAGATGCTTGATGCTGATATTCTCATGTTCACACGTTATGATGGTGAAGAGGCGGTCGATAGAATCCTGTGTGCTCTTCGCTTCTTTGATCCAGGTCAGCGCTTGTTAGGAGTTGTGCTAAACGAAGTATCCATGGGTTCCGAGTTTGCTCTGGTCAATGATGTTTTTGTTCCTTTTCTTTCTGATCGTGGGGCCGAGGTTCTGGGAATTGTCCCTTACGATCATCGTTTACACTATACAAGTGTGGCAGAGATTGTAGAGAGGCTTGGTGGACGGCTGGTGAGCGATGCTCCATTACATAGACCGGTGGGGCATTTCTTGATTGGCGCGATGTCGCCAGAGTTAGCGTTGCGTGGATTTCGTCGTACACCTGACTTTGCCGTGATTACGGGAGGGGACAGAGTAGATATTCAGCTTGCTGCACTGGAGGCTCCCGGCCTGCGTTGTTTGGTCCTGGCCGGAAACATTCGTCCCACCAAGACAGTGGTAGAGAAAGCAGAAGAAAAGCGGGTCCCAGTTGTGGTAGTTGGGCAGGACACTATGCCTGCTGCCGAATTATGCGAACAACTAGTTGGCCATTCCCGCATTTGTTGCGGCAATCGCTTAGAAATTGCTCTGGAATTGATTCGTACAAATATTGACATCGAACGTGTAATTGAAAAAGCGGTAGATCGCTGATTTAATATTGGAGTATGTCGAAGGATTAAGGGTACTTGTATAAGAGGAGAAAGGATGATGAGTCACAGCGTTACACTTTATACTGCAGAAACTTGTTCTTGGTGTGAAGCAGTGAAGGAATACCTACGAGCACGGGAAATCGACTTTGAAGACATAGATGTCTCTGCTGATCCCGCGCTAGCTGAAGAAATGGTGCAGAAAACTGGGCAGATGGGTGTTCCAGTACTTGATATCGATGGCAACATGGTGATTGGTTTCAATAAACCCGAGATCGATCAGCTTTTAGATTTGATCTAGCATGAACGATCTGGCTTGATGTGAACAAGTTTCCGTTGCTGCCAGGCCTGTGTTACTGCGCAAGGCGCGGGTTCTTCTCTGGGTGTTTACTTTGACACGGCAGCATCAGCGTTAACTAGCCCATGCCCGAAGTAGTTATCATGACCTGCTGTTCCTAAATCAGTTGCGCTTTCTTCCAGCAAGGCTACTGCTTGGGCTCCGGTCATATGTTGATTTGCTGAAAGGATTAACGCCAATGTGCCGGAAACAAACGGAGCGGCAAACGAAGTGCCAGATCTTGTAGCTAGAAACCCCCCAGGGATGAGTGATGTGATTATCTCTCCGGGGCCGGTAAGCACAATCTCACTTCCATAGTTGCTAAACTCAGCTAGCTGGTCGCTGTGATTGATTGCGGAAACCGCTATCACAAAATCGTACTTTGCCGGATAACTGACCTCTGGCAAGCCTTCGTTTCCCGCAATCGCGACAACGATCACTCCTTTCTCGGTTGCGCGCCGGATGGCTTGCTCAAGAACAGCGCGAGGTCTTCCGCTTGAGTAAACGCTCAAATTGATAATCGAAGCCCCATTATCAACGGCATAGTTGACTGCCTCTGCAAAGATCTTCCAATCTTGTTCATAGAATAAGTTCTCTGAATCAAGGAAGCGGATATCCATGATCTTTGCCCCTGGCGCGACTCCTACGATCGCATTCTTGCCTGGCCGGGCGGCAATGATCGAAGCGACGAAGGTGCCATGCCAGTGAAGCCTGGTGCCCGTAAAGGGGCTATTGTCATCATCACGGAAATCCCACCCATGTATGTCATCGATATAACCATTGCCGTCGTCATCGATACCATTGTCTGGGATCTCATCCTTATTGACCCACATGCTTTGTGCGAGCTCTGGAACAGTATAGTCTACTCCTGAGTCTATTAGTGCAACAACGACCTCTTCAGACCCATGTGTAGTTTGCCAGGCTTGAGGTGCGCCAATTCTTGGAATACCCCAGTTGACAGGCTGTTGAGAAACCGTGTACAGGCCCTCTCCTTCAAGGTGTCGAGGTGGCTCTAAGGGTAGACTAATGGGCACAATACGAAATGCCAACGAATTGGGAATCAAGGTATCGAGGCTGGCATCCAGGGTAACCTGTAGCAGGTAGATACCTGGTTCTTGGAACTCCCATCGACTAGCTGCTTTCACAAGACAGCTATCTCCTAAGATCACGGAAAATGGTTCAACGGCGAATTGCTGTACTAGGTTGCCGAATTGATTGGTCAGGACAACTTTTCCATACACATTTAGCAGTTTCTTGCCGCTGTCGTTTTGGAACTTGAAGGATACTTGAAACGGCGCTAAGCCTACAATCTCGATTTCGCTTACCGCGGCCCCCAGACTAGTGGCAGTTTCTGCTATCCCTGGCACGGTAAGCAGATAACCTGCAACAAGCAATAGAACAACTGAAGAGATTGATCTTTGCATCCGGTTGCCAGCGCAACTTATCCCCATTGTTAGCCTTGATCGCTGTCCAGTGGGAGCTGTGCCTGACGCAATGCATCTTCTGTCTGGGGTGTATTCTGCTCGCTCCAACCCACAGCCTTGACAAGTATAGTGAAGGGGAGATCAAGCGATAGACTAAGATCAGGGATCTGCCCTTTTAGACGATCTCGTGCTACCTGCGCCCCTGCTTGTGGTGTTTCAGGGAGCAATGCCGCGAAGCGATTATCGCTTACACGGAATATCGGATCGACCGCCCGCAACTTGCCGGTCAAGAAGTTTGCTGTCGCGATAAGGATTCTTTCCTTGTCTTCCTGCTCCAGATGCTCAGTTTCCTTGACCTCGACCAAAAGGAGAGATGTAGGATGCTCATAGCGTTTCCCCTTACTGAGTTCCTGTTCCATTACGTGCTGAAAGTGGGAAAGATTATAAGCTCCTGTCAGTCCATCTAGAACGACCATTTCGCTTAGCGTTTGCTCGCGAGACTGAATAACCTTGATCATCAGGTTGAATACGCCTATAAATCTGGCTATCTCATCATGAATCCGGATGCCGGCCTTTCTAGCAGGGCCAGGAGATACCTCTACATCGTAGTTTCTCTCTGAGATGCTTCGAGCTGCGTTTGCGAGACGGAAAATTGGTCGAGTAATGACTAGCTGAAGGACAGGATACAAAAGGCTTCCCAACAGGACAAAACCAACGAGGAATGCAAGCCCCAACTGCCATGATAGTCTAGTGAGGTACTGCTGCCGCTCTCTAAGGGACATGTCAACAGAGACAACACCCACAAGGTCCGCCCCTGTGAATAATGGGTAGTTAGCTCGCAGATATTCTTCCTTAGCAGCACGCACTTGTGATACTTGTACCTCACGGATCGCTGAGAGTTGATACTGGTCATCTTCTGAAAGGAGGCGGCCAATAGTGGAAGGATCGGTGCTGGCGACAATTCGAAGACCTCTCCCAGTCATTCCGATGACCGTAATCCCAACTATGGAGTCGTAGCGCTTCAAGAGCGTATTGATATCCGCGTTTATCTCGTCTGAATAATACAAGATGTATTCCTTCTGTTGGATCGACTTGGAAACCACCGCGGCAACACTACGTGCTCGCTGTTCATATATTCCTGTGATAGTTGAGTGCAAAGCAGTAAAAGCGAACCACGAGACAAGGCCAGTCGCCAGAAGGCCGGCAAGGAGAATCGGAATAAGGATCTTCATCCGCAGGGAGGATCGGTAGTAAATACTTGATGTACTGGCAGTGATCCACTGTCGCATTCTTCCCCATAGACGTCCTAGAGGCACCATTATCCAGTCCCGCACACACCTGGCTCTGTTCGATCCCATTCTCATCTCTCCTCCTATTGTTCGATGAGCCCTTCTTGTAACATGAATTCCCTGGCCACTTCTCTGGGGTTGCGGTACAGCAGCCTTATCCTGGTTGCCAAGGAGTGTACAACCTCTGTCGTAAGGAGCGCTCTTAGCTCTTTTTCAATTGCCGCAAGTTCTGGATAGCACTTGAGCAGGTCTTCCCGCAATACGAAAACTGTTTGAGAAATCTCAAAGAAATTCTTGTCGTCTCTTAGAAGTTCAAACCCCATCAGGGAGAGAGTTTCTTCAATTTCACTTACGATTCCTACATTTGTTGTGGCTAGTTTGACAACGGCCTCTGTCTCCTCGATTTTGTCTGTCCAAATCACATTCTCCTTCGGGATTGTCATATCGTACGCGGATGCAAAAGCATGGAACTCGTCTTCTGAGATTGTTCTTGGCACCGCAAAAGTTATGGCGCTGGTGTCTTGTGCGATAAGGTGCGTTAGCTCGGAAGTGGTTTTCTCAGTGAAGCCAGTAGTAAGTTCTGGCGAGATAGTCACCGATAGCCTGTCCTCTACTGCAAGTGGAGGAAAGACCCTTGCTTCTGTGTTCGGTATGCCCCATGCGTCAACTAGCCTGGGGTCTTGACAGATCAGTTCAACATCTCCCGAAAGAAAGGCCTCCATAAGTTTCTCTGCATCTGTTAAGCCAACAAGATCTATGACCCTGAACCCAGCTTCTTCGAGAACAAGCTGTAGTAGTCGCCCGATGATTACTTGATCAAGAGAGTGTTCTGTTCCCACCGCAATAATCCCTTTCCAAGACGATTTGGGCAGTATGACTTTGCCTGATACGCGAGCCTGTTCTTCCGTTGTTTTCAAGGGAAGCCCTTTCCAATAGTTGCCTCCGGCAAAGATCGTCTCCTCTGTCTGGTTCCGGATGTCATAAGACTTGTTCTGGGCAAAGGTATTGTTTGTGAGAATGAGGTGGAAATCTTCCTCTCCCGGAAGCAGGTCCAAGCCCATCTCAGATAGTATGGTATCTGCATTATCTAGCTTGTCTGTGATATCTACTCCCGTTACGTTGCGCGCGATGAAGTTGGCCTCAACCTGTGTTCTGGAGCCAGGTCGAAATAACATTACTCCGGTATTATTATCCGATACAGAGTTCTCCGCGATTGTGTTTCTAGAGGAACAGGCGATCAAGACTCCGGCATCGTTCTTCTCGATTATGTTAGCTTGAAGGAAATTCTGATGAGCCTCATTGAGGAAGGAGATGCCGTTTCCCGAGCTATTTGTCACTGTGTTTCGCAACAATTGGTTACCACGTGACTCAATTAGCGCTACACCGAATGAGTTCTCCGCGATTGTGTTGTCCAGAAACAGATTGTCTTCTCCTTGAATCAGTGTGATTCCAGCTAGCGAGCTATCTTGTACTACATTTCGCAGGATTCGATTCTTGTGCGCGGCAAACGCTTGAATGCCTATCATGTTGTTCTTGAGCGTGTTTCCAAGTAGGAGGTTGCTCTTAGCGTTTCTGAGGTCTACCCCCGCAACATCGCACCTAGTGACGTTGTTGTGTGCGAGAGTGTTTTCGTCGCTGTCAACAAGTGAAGTTCCACACCGCTGAGCGGCGATGATATCATTGCGTGAGAGCACGTTCTGATTAGATTCGTGAAGAGCGATCCCATGCATCGAGCTGTAGGATAGTTGATTGTCAGTAATTGTATTACCGCTTGCAGAGTAGAGTAGGATGCCATTCGTGCTGCGATCAGATGTGTTCCCGGCAAGCGTATTCTCTCCTGAATCCAGGATCTTTATTCCGCCTGTAGCGCAGTCCTGAAGCCTGCAAGAGAGAATCTGGTTTTTCTCTGAGCCTCCTTCTAGAGAGATTCCAATATCAGCTTCTGTTACGGTTACTTCCTCAATGCGGTTTGACCAGGCGCCAATGAGCTTGATTCCGGCATCGCCAAGTTTGCTAATTTGGATCTGTTGCAGGGTATTACGACTGCAAGATGTCATCTGGATTCCAACCTCACCGCCACTCAAAGTAAGCCGCCTGAAGTCGCTCGAATGGCAGCCGATGAGCTCTATGCCCAAATGCGCACCTTCAATAACAGTGTTTTCCAGTAAGCAGTTGACAGCATTTTCCACTCGTACTCCGATGCCGGAAACACGAATGACCAAACCGCGCAGTGTTACACCTTTCGATCGAACGGTAATTGCCGGTTCTGTGCCCTCGCATTCCAGAACAGCTTTTCCATTCGCCGAAACAATGCTTACATCAGGGGTCTGGATGAGGAGCGGGCCGTGAAATGGACCTTCTCTTGCCTTGACAATGATTGTCGTTCCAGGTTGCGCATGCTCGATCGCCGACTGTATTGTGGGGAAATCGCGAGGAACTACAATAGCTCCAGCTGGCACGCGCTCTGCAATGACGAAGAAATAGGTAAACAGGGATATTATCAACAGGACAATAACCCCACCTCCGAGAAGTGTACCTCGCGTAAAGCAGCAGCCCTTTTTCATTGTCTGTGCAACATACTCCCACAACGGAGAGAATAAATCAATCAGCAGTCAGGAAAGGAAGCTATTAGTTAAGGATAAG
>Ga0307437_1002538_pt1 | contig 11153 bp, 9 predicted proteins | sample SalMarWE160390MG_FD_202146 | JGI IMG/M metagenome (GOLD analysis project Ga0307437, IMG submission 202146) | Salt marsh sediment microbial communities from the Plum Island Ecosystem LTER, Massachusetts, United States - WE1603-90 | ecosystem: Environmental > Aquatic > Marine > Intertidal zone >...
TAAATTGAGTGCTGCGGCTGCAGAGAATTATCCTGAATTCTGGGCATTCTTAAAGAAAGCCAATGAAAAGTATATCCACCGGATAATTAATCCCAGGTATTTTTCCAATATTGCCAGGCCAAGACTTGATGCAGCCAGGTTCATGTGGAAGGGGGTGCCAACGATATCCTTCGGGGCCTATGGGGCGCCATCTCCCTATCATCTTCCTTCGGACAACATTGACACTATAACCCCGGAAATTTTAGAAGATACGGCTCAGCTTATCTTTATGGCTGTTGTAGATATGTCTGTTCAGGATTCTCTTGATTTCAGGAAATAAGGCAGGAGGTGAATCCGCGTTTCCTAAGAAAATCGGAAAATATAGATGTTGAACGTGAAGACATGACAGCTAATGCTGTTCTATAAGTATCTGTAATATTTCCAGTTCGTCTGAGTCAAACCATATTTTGTGGCATGATAGGCACTTGTCTACGGGAACTATATAATAGTAATTATACGGCCTGGGAATCATTTTTGTCCCGCAGTTAGGGCAGAAAATATTTGTGGTTTTCCCCTGGTCTATTTTTTTCGTGCTGACAGGATTGAGCATGAACCTGTCTTTGAATTCTTGTGCTTTTTTTATCAGATAATCGGAAAACGCGATTTCTCTTCTGGCGATAACACGATCCATTAGAACAGAATCTATGAGTTTCCCTTCGCATCGAGGGCAGATTTTTATAGCCACACCTTCATAAAAACTGTCTCTCATTTGTATGCGGCAGCGGGGACAGCGGTTGTATTTAGCAGGATTTATGGGTTTTTTCTTTAATATATTGCGGAGGGCGTTGCGGATTTGCGGAAACTCCCGGGCTTGGGCTTGAATGTCTTCCTGTGTGTTCTTTATCCTCATTAATGGAGTGAAAAACTTAAGGAACACTAATTCTTCGATAGAAAACGGTCCTTTCCATTGTCCTTTGGGATTTCTAATCAGCCAGATTTTTCCTTCTTTGTCAGAGGATTCTTCGGCTGTTGGGCTTATTTGGGTTTTCTTCCGCAGCAGTTCTTCATGGAAAACAATAACATCCCTTGCTTTTTCTCTCTTCTTTTGGATTTCCCAGACTTCTTCGATTATTTTTGCAGGTATTGTGGGAACCATATCTGCAAGAAGTCTGATCCTTTTCATAAGGGGAGGGTGGGAGTTGAAAATTCTGCTGAAAAATCCGTCGGAGTCCCCTCTTGATTCAGGCGGTACAATAAACAGAGGGTTGTACGTAAGGTTGAAGTCTCCAACGAAAGAATTTTTAACATGCGCCTTGTATATCGCACGTGCAAGAGCCCTTGGGTTCCGGCTGAGTTCCACAGCGGCAGCATCAGCAAGAATTTCTCTCTGCCTGCTGATAAGGGTGCTGAGTATGTGCATGACGACTGCAGAAACTGAAAGGGCAAGATAAACCAGCAGGGGTCCACCTTGGGCGGCCTGCTGATTTTGATACGCTTTTCCTTGCGGCTGTGTTTCAGGTTCTATAGCTTCCCTGAGGCGTTCGAAAAAATTTGCAAGGGAACACACAAGGGTAATGTAGAAAGTATCTCCTCTGATAATATGAGCTAATTCGTGTGCAATCACGGCTTCGAGTTCGTCTCGTGTAAATTCTGCAAGCAAGCCTTCTGTCACGATAATACTTGGAGTTTTATCCTCTTCTATTAGAGCCATGGAGTTAATGGCAAATGATGGAATGATATAAGGCTTAACGAAAGGCAGCCCGCTTGCAATTCTGATTTCTTCCACGGTGTTTGAAAACCGTTTATGATACCGGTCGTTGGAATCCGGAGGTTCTGCCTGCATGCGTCTCCGAATGAATTTGGCTCCGAATTTTCTTGCGTCATAAAAATGGAAGACAGCAATAAGAATCGACACAGCAGAAATTATCATAAGAATCGTTGTTAGAGACTCTCCTGAAGGGAAGGAAATTCCCGGCAAAAAGAATCCAAGGCTTATGACAAAAACAAATGAAACAAACCCGATAGCAAATAAATAAAAGACTATTAAGAGGAGGAAAAGAAATAGGCTTTTTATCCATTGTCTGCGCTGGATTTCATAAAAGTCGCGGCTGAATTTTTGTCTTTCTGTCATGTTTTATTCTGTACTACCTATATTTCTCAGTGCATGCGTATATTATAAGAAAAAAATTCAATATACAAACACATCTAGCATTTGGGAGCTCTTGGCCTTCATGTAATTGATTTCAAATTTTTGCTGTGTTATAAGCTTTCTTTTAGAGGAATATGTGGGAATTAATAAGGTATTCATATTTAGACTTATGCAGATTTTCTCAATAAAAAGCTATAAACATGTTATGAGGAGGAATTTAAATGCATAAAAAAGTAAGCCTTCGATTTATACTTGCCGCTTTTTTATGTTTGGTAATTTTACACATTGGTCTTACCGCTGAAAGTGAACAGAAAAAAGCAATGACATTCCAGGATGTCATGAAGTTTAAAGAAATCCACAGCTCGATAATTTCTGAAGACGGAGCATGGTTGGCATATAGTGCTCAGCCGGACAGGGGTGATGGAGAGGTACAAGTACAATGCATAAAAACAGGGAAAGTTTTTGCAGTCGAGAGAGGAAGCAAGCCTGTTATCTCGAAAGATTCCTGCTGGGTGGTAATGAATATTAAACCTGAAACCGTAGAACTTGAAAAGTCCGGGACAAAAAAGCCCAAACAGGGAATGGCCATTCTTGAAACTAAGACAGGAAAGATCAAGCAGTTCGAGAAGGTAGAACGATTTGCACTATCTAATGATTCGAAGTGGCTGGCTTTTTGCCATTTCAAAGAAGAAAAAGCGGATAAAGAAAAATCGGAAAAAGAAGCCGGAGAAAAACCTGAATCGGCAAAAGAAAAGAAAAAAGAAAAAATTGGCAGTACTATGATTCTCCTCAATCTGGGGTCAAAAGAAGAGATTCAAATTCCTTATGTGATATCTTTTTCTTTTGACAAATCCTCCAAATACTTTGCTTATGCTGTTGCTGGGCCGGAAGGAAAGGACAATGGACTATATTATATAGAACTGGACAAGGAAGATCTGCCGCAGAATCCCATAGCAAAAAAAGAGAAAGGAGATTATGTTAACTTAACCTGGAGCAGGGAGGCCAGTAAATTAGCTTTTTTGGAGAGTGCAGGAGAGGGGGAAACAAAGGGCATCGCTTCGCTTTTTATCTGGAACGGTATAAAAGCAGAGTCAGCAGCGGCGGTTGAAGCCAGGGATGTGCCAGAAGGATGGTTTATTCCTGAAAAAAACAAGATTTCATGGAGCCGGGATGATAAACGCTTATTTTTTGGCTTAAAACCTGAGGAGTTTCATGATACGGAAGAAAACAAAAAAGTGGAAGAGGAAGAAGTTGACCTATTTAGTTTTGATAGAATTCTTGCGAAAAAGGAAGTCGATGTCTGGCACTGGAACGATCCTTTTATTATTCCTCATCAGAAAAAAATGTGGCCTCGCATCAAGGATCAAACGTATTTAGCGGTCTACCATGTTGAATTAAAATCATTCACTCAACTTGCAGATCGTGAAGTGCCTGATGTTCGTTTAACCGAGAATCCCAATTATGCACTTGGTCTTTCTGATGTTCCATACAGCAAGGAAATTACCTGGTATGGGGAGTTGAAGGATGTTTACCGGATTAGTCTGAAAGATGGCTCCCGCAAGAAGGTTGTATCCCGCCTTGAAGACAGCTCTTCAATATCTCCTGAGGGCCGTTATGTTGTCTATTATAAGGATAAGCACTGGCATCTATTTGATGGGAACATGGGGACTGTGAAAAACCTTACCGATAAGCTTAAGGTACCATTTTTCAACGAGGACCATGATTATCCCAGCAATGTCCCTGGATACGGAGTGGCAGGCTGGATAAAGAAAGACAGAGCAGTCCTGATCTATGATAAATATGACGTTTGGAAGTTCTCGACGGAAACCGGTGAGGCTTTGAATATTACCGCTGGAGAAGGTCGCAGGAATCGGATAACTTTTCGTATTGTCCGTATGGATCCGGAAAAACTGTTTTATGCAGAAAATGAGAAATTTCTACTTTCTGCCTATCACAATATGGAAAAGAATTTTGGGTTTTATTCCTGCAATACCCGAAAACCGGGAATAAAAAGGCTTTTAGAAGAAAGAAAGAAATTCAGGTTTCTTGCCAAAGCGAAAAAGGAAGATGTTTTGATTTATACAAGGGAAAGTTATGAGGAATTTCCTGATATATGGACCTGTGATCTAAAATTCAGTTCCCCGAAAAAGCTGACTGATGTCAACCCTCAAATCAGTGAATTTGCTTGGGGCAGTTCTTATTAAACCTGGGAATTATAACCCTGGGAAAAGGTATCCTGTATTTGTCTACTTTTACAGGTTTTTTACACAAAGACTTTATGAATTTAATCAGATCGTGGTAAATCACCGCCCATGTTTTCCATTTTATGCAAGCAATGGTTATGCTGTATTTTTGCCTGATATCCGTTTCGAAGTTGGCCATCCCGGTTTTTCAGCCACAAAATGCCTTGTGCCGGGAGTACAGAAACTGATTGATATGGAAATAGCGGATCCTGAAGCTATAGGGCTTCATGGTCACTCATGGAGCGGTTATCAGACTGCATTTGTGGTCACGCAGACCAATATATTTGCAGCAGCTATTGCAGGTGCTCCTGTTTCAAATATGACTAGTGCTTATAGCGGGATTCGTTGGGGCTCTGGATTAGCGCGGCAGTTTCAGTATGAAAAAAGTCAGAGCCGTATTGGAGGCAACCTCTGGGAATTTCCTGAACTCTATATTGAAAATTCCCCTGTATTTTTTGCCACCCGCATTCAGACTCCTCTGCTCATCATGTTTGGCGATAATGACGGGGCTGTTCCCTGGTATCAGGGGATTGAACTTTACCTGGCGATGCGGCGGTTGGGAAAGGACTGCATATTCCTTCAGTACCGTGGGGAGCCTCACCACCTACAGAAATATCCCAACAAACTGGATTATTCAATCAGGATGAAAGAATATTTTGACCATTATCTGAAGGGCAAAGCTGCTCCTGAGTGGATTAAAAAGGGAGTTCCTTATAGAGGGAAATAGATAAATAATAAGTCTCAATAGCGGTAAATTACTCATTTCTTATATCCTTTTTAAGGAGGCGTTATGAAGAGAATAAAAATCTCATGTTTTGTTTTATCAATGTTTTTTTTAGTCCATATTGTCTCGTCACAAGTCCCAAATCCAGAAGACACGTTAGGTTTCAAGGTTGGAAGTGATAAAAAACTTGCGGATATGCATCAGATCATTGACTATTTCATGAGACTGGACAAAGCCAGCAGCAGGGTTGTGGTCAGGGAAGTGGGAAAGACGACAATGGGCAATCCTTTTATAGTGGCAATCATAACTTCTGAGAAAAACCATGAAAATCTGGGAAAATACCGTGAATTCCAGCAGAGGCTTGCGGATCCCCGCAAAATTACGGATGAAGATGACCAGAAAATAATCTCTGAAGGTAAAGCCATTGTGATGGTAAATTGTTCCATCCATGCATCTGAAATAGGAGCCTCTCAGATGTCTATGGAGCTGGCCTATGACCTTGCCGCAAAAAACGACGTGAAGACAAAAGATATTCTTGATAATGTCATACTCCTATTGCTCCCTATGCACAATCCTGATGGAATCCAGATGGTCGTGGATTGGTACAGGAAGAACTTAGGGACAAAGTATGAAGGATGCCAAATGCCCTGGCTTTATCATAAATATGTGGGGCATGACAATAACAGAGATTGGTATATGTTCACCCAGGTAGAGTCACGCCTCACGCTGAATGTCCATAATGCATGGCATCCATTTATCATTGTGGATATGCACCAGATGGGGAACCGCGGCGCAAGGTTATTTGTGCCTCCATATGTGGATCCGTATGAACCGAATATTGACCCGATAATCAGGCAGCAGGTGGCGGTGATGGGAACATTTATTGCTTCGGAATTAACTGCGCAGGGAAAGGGTGGTGTAATGCACAGCAGTGGATTTGATGCCTGGACGCCGGCAAGGGCTTACCACCATTATCATGGAGGAATCCGTATCCTGACAGAAGCGGCAAGCGTGAAGATGGCTACTCCTATTACTGTTGAGTTTGAAAATCTGTCTCTGTCAGCAAGAGAACCTTCGGTGAAAATGCCTATGCCGTGGAAAGGTGGAAAATGGACTCTGAGAGATATCTTGGATTATGATTATTCAGCAGTAATGGCTGCACTGACTAATGCAGCCAGATTAAGAGAAAATTGGATAAGGAATTTTTATAGAGTCCAAAAGAAAGCAGTTGCTGCGAATAAGACTCCTTATGCCTTTGTTATTCCCGCACAACAAAGAGACCTGTCAACAGCAGTAAAAATGATGAATGTCTTAAAGTTGGGCGGCGTTGAAATACACCAGGCCAAAGGATCTTTTGTAGCTGACGGCTATACCTATCCTGCAGGAACTTATATTGTTTATATGGCTCAGCCTTTTGGAGGTTTTGCAAAGACTTTGCTTGAAAGACAGGTTTATCCTGAAATAAGGGAATATGCAGGAGGCCCGCTCAAGACCCCTTATGATGTAGTGGGACACACACTGCCTCTTCTTATGGGAGTCGATGTGATTCAGATTGAGAAACCTTGTGAAGTAAAGGCTGTCCTGCTTAAGAAAATCGATAAGCCGGCAGGGAAAGTTAAGATAAAGGATAAAGCTGTTTGTTATATATGGGGGCATGCTACAAATGACGATATTGTGGCTTTGAACAGACTGTTGAAAAGAGACTACAGGGTTTTATGGAGTGCAGGGGAATTTGAGACAGGCGGTGAATTTTATGCTCCTGGGACAATGATTGTCATGCAGAAACCTGGACTTGAAAAATATTTAAAGGCCATTGCTAAAGATTTATACGTTCATTTTGTAGGATTAAAGGAAAAGCCTGTAGCAAAAGCTTACGTATTGAAACTGCCCAGGCTCGGCCTTTATAAGAGCTGGTCAGCATCTATGGATGAAGGCTGGACCAGGTGGGTTCTGGAGCAGTATGAATTTGCATATAAAAATGTTTTTAACAGGGATATAAGAAATGGAAATCTTGGAAAGGATTTCGATGTCATCCTGTTGCCTGATATCAGGGAAGATACTATTGTAAATGGGATATCTGAAAAATCTATTCCCGTGGAATATTCTGGTGGAATCGGCGAAATTGGAGTGAAAAATATCAGGGAATTTATTGAACAAGGCGGGGCATTGATTGCACTGAATTCTGCTTCTGGATTTTGCATCAAGCGTTTTAATCTGGGGGTTGCAAACAATGTAGAAAGAGTCAGCAGAAAAGAGTTTTTTGTGCCTGGCTCCCTGCTTAGGGTTTTAAATGACCCAACACATCCCATTGCTTTTGGCTATAAAAGGGATGCTGCGATTTTCTTTCGGAGAAGCCCTGTTTTTAAAGCTAATGAAGGAACTAGTGTTGTCCGATACCCTGCTAATAGCCTTCTCAGCGGCTGGATGAATGGCGAAGAATATTTGAGAGGCAATAGTGCGATTGTTGATGTTCCTTTTGAGAAAGGAAACATAATAATCATTGGATTTCCAGCCCAGTATAGAGGCCAGTCGCACGGTTCGTTCAGGTATCTTTTTAACTCAATCTTCTATGGGGCTGCAGAGCCTGGCGAGATATAAAAAATATTACCATGTGCCTTTTTGATGTTGTGATTTCTTTGATATAATAAAAAAAATGGAAACTGTTGCAGTATTGTTTAATCCTTCGTCCGGAAGGGGGAAGTCATCTAGGCATCTTTGCAGGGTTGAGCATAACCTCAAGAAATACAGCATATATTACAAGCTTTTTATTACACAGAGTGAAGAGCATATGAAGCAGTTAGCCCGGGATCTTGCAAAAGAGAACCGGATTATCGTTGGAGTCGGTGGTGATACAACCATGACTCTAATTGCTACAGAAATACTGGATTTAAAATCTGATTCTATACTTGGAATGATAGCTACTGGCTCTGCTAATGATATAATCCGGGGGATTGGATGTTATGATATGGAAGCTCAAGTCCGGGCGGTTAAAACTGGGAGGGTTAAGAAAATGGATGTTGGTCAGATAGAAATCGATGGATTGTCCAGTCCAATAACCTTCCTTGGATCTGTGAGCTTGGGACTTGGGGTGACAGTTAATCGTTATGTTAAAGAGGTATTCACTCGTCATCCATTGTGGAGTAAGTACGGCTTAACGACTCAAACAATTACTGGTATTTTTTCGATAAGAAAATCGTTTACCAAAAAAGATGTCCCTGATAGTGTGATGATCAAAACAGACAAGTTTCAAAATCAGGTCGATTTTGCATTGATTGTGTTTGCAAATGTTCCTTCTTATGCCAGTGGTTTGAAAGTGACGCCTAATGCTTCGCCATTCAGCGGAAAGTTGGAGTGTTGTGTTATAAATTCAATGTCCATGCTTCGTTCTTTAGCTATTGGAGTTCAAATGAAGTGGGGCAAACACCTGAAGAGAGACGAAGTTCAACTGATTACTGACACTAATTTCGAGATTTTACCTGAGGAGAAAATCGATCTTCAGTATGACGGCAAAATCATTGAGGGGATCAGGAAGTTTAAGGTTTCCGTTCTCCCAGCTGCCTTGAATGTATTTGTTTTGCCTGGATAGTTTTTATATAAAGACTAAGTTTAAAATACAGGAGGATCCCTATGAAAAAATCTTTAGGCGCAAAAGCGATCGTTTATCCTGCTCCTGCTTTTGTTGTTGGGACCTATGACAGGCAAGGTAAACCAAATGTGATGACAGTTGCCTGGGGAGGCATGTGCTCTTCAAAGCCTCCGTGCATTGCGATCTCCTTGAGGAAAGAGAGATATTCTTACAGAAATATCCTGGAGCGGAGAGCTTTTACTATTAACATCCCTTCTGAAAACTATGTTAAGGAGGCTGACTATTTTGGGATTTTTTCAGGTAGAGACAGAGATAAATTTTCTGCTGCCGGGTTTAAGCCTGTAAGAGGTGAGTTTGTAGATGCGCCTTATGTTGAAGAATTTCCTTGTATCATCGAGTGTAAGTTAGTTAAAACTGTTGAAATTGGACTTCATACTCAATTTATTGGTGAAATCGTTGATGTGAAAGCCGATGCCTCTGTTCTTGGAGAAGACGGAAATCCTGATATCACAAAACTAAAGCCAGTGATTTATGTGCCGGAAACCCGCATATATCATGGAATTGGTTCCTTTCTTGGCAAAGCTTTTTCTTTGGGGTCCGGATTGGAGAATTAAATAATGAATTCAGGAGGAGGGAAATTGAAAAAAATCAATAGGAAGAAAAAGAACATTGGTATAATACTATTTTTTTCTATCTTATTTCTGATCCTATGGATAGCCCCTGGAATTTCAGATGAGGAAGAAAAAATATCCATACCAGGAAAGTATGCAGGCTACTCCGGTGAAATCTATAAGGAGTGGGTCCGGACATCTGAGTATGTTACTGTGAGGGATGGCACCAAACTTGCTGTTGATATCTACCGCCCTGCGAAAGATGGGAAACCTGTCAGCGAGCAGCGAGCCGCTCCCATTGATCTGGACAAAAAACAGCCTTGTTTAAGGTGCATTGAGGACCTTTTTATATTATCATTTTTGTTTACACTTTTCATGTTTTATCCATTAAAGGCTTACTTCTAAAGTTGGCTGAAAAAACGAGGCTCTCATAGGCCATATAAGAGCCGATCTCGAATCGATCCACATCAAACCCCTTGCTCTAAAGCAGCCTTTTGAGCATCTTGCATCCCGATATATGGTTCATTAAAATAAACTTCATAAGGTGTTTGATAACCTAAAGATTTATGAAGCCTTTCTGAGTTATAAAAATGAAAATAAAGAGCAAGCCTCTTCCTTGCCTCTGAAACGCTCAGGTAATCATGAAGATAAACTTCCTCGTATTTGACCGTCCGCCAGAGACGTTCTACAAAGATATTATCATAGACTCTACCCCTGCCATCCATGCTGATTCTAATGCCAGCATCCTCCAGACGCCCAGTAAACTCTTCGCTCGTGAATTGAGAACCCTGGTCAGTATTGAAAATTTCTGGTTTTGATACCGAAAGAGCCTTCTCTAAAGCTTTAAGACAAAACTACTTGTCCAGAGTGATCGAAAGGTCCCAGGAGAGCACATAACAGCTGAACCAGTCCATAACTACAGTCAGGTAAACAAATCCATGCAGAAGCCGGATATAGCTTATGTCAGAGCACCAAACCTGATCCGAATGATCAATCACAAGCCCCTTAAGCAAGTAAGGATGTCTCTTATGCCCCGGGCAAGATTGACTGAGTCGTGGCTTTGGATAAATGGCCTCAAGCCCCATAAGCCGCCTCACTCTCTTCGGATTCACTAAATGTCCTTCTCTCCTCAACCAGGCTGTCATGCGCGGCACCCCGTAAAAGGGTCTCAGGGTATATTGCTCATCAATCAGATTCATCAGAATCAGATTGTAGCTCGATTCATCCTTTGGACAGTAATAATAGGAAGACCGGTTAATATCCAAAAGTTCACATTGCCTGGAAATGGATATCATATTCTGCACCGGTTCAATTAACTCCCTCTTCTCTCTCAACACAGCATCTGGGATTTTCTCTTAAGCCATTCAAGTTCAACCTTGAGCTGGCCAATCTGCCGATAGATCTCAGATTCCAACTCCTCATGATCAATCTCAACTCTCTTCCTACGATCCGAGAAAAGCTCGGGAAGATATTCAAGGAGATGTTTCCTCCACTGCCGGATCTGATTGGGATGAACCTTAAACTCACTGGAAAGCTGTCCAAGTGTCTTCTCTCCTTTGACAGCCTCCAGAGCAACCCTTGCCTTAAAGCTTGCATCATGTTTCCTTCGCATGATAGCCATTTTACCATACCTCCTAGTATGTTTTCACAGGCCATCATGCACCTTAATCACCTGTCCAAATTTTGGGGAGCACTTCAATTTACAATTCCCAAGATGCTCCGGATATTCTTTAACTGATCTTTAACACTTATAAAATGGAACTTATTTATTTTCAACAAAATAAGGACCATAAAAAAACTCTTGGCACTACACTTTGTTCTTTTTAAGTTAAAATTCATAGCTCACGTATTGTTGGAAGCA
>Ga0307437_1002539_pt1 | contig 11148 bp, 11 predicted proteins | sample SalMarWE160390MG_FD_202146 | JGI IMG/M metagenome (GOLD analysis project Ga0307437, IMG submission 202146) | Salt marsh sediment microbial communities from the Plum Island Ecosystem LTER, Massachusetts, United States - WE1603-90 | ecosystem: Environmental > Aquatic > Marine > Intertidal zone >...
TTCCGTTAATTCTGCAAAGACCTCCTCTCACGGTGAACTCTTCCTCTCCCAGTTTTTGATAGACAATCTCAACGCCGAGCCTCTCCGCGAGATCCTCAAGATATTCCAAAACCTGACTGGATTGCATGTTGATCAGCCTTTAGACCTTTTAGGTGTTTGTTGGTCACTTTTCGACGTTTGGGAAAAAAGTTTATAGCGGTGTTGTAGTTACCTTTTTTGCAAAGTGCCGTGCATCTTCCAAATCCGACTCATCAGGGTGATTCGCTGCACTTTTAGCCGTTTCCGCCCACGCTCGATGCTCCGGTTTTTTGAGAAGGGCCTCAACAATCTTTGAGTCTACTTTCCCCCGACATCCAAAGGTGCCAAGCACTTTTAATTTTGAAGCGAGGCTGATGGCATGTTCGATGGCAGTGGTGGCCAGTTCCCCACCTCGAAGAGACCCGTGAGTGGCAAACAAGGCGAGCTTCTTGCCTTGGGGGATAGTTTTGATGAAGTTTTGAACAGGTAGCGGTACACTATGCGCGTGGACTGGGAACCCACAGAAGATAATTTCATATCCATCCGGACTTTTTACCTCGTCGACGGGTAACAGTTCCTTGTTAGCCCCCACGGCATGGTATATTGCCCGCGCTACTTTCTCTGTATTACCGGTTTGCGTGAAATAGGTAACCAGTATCTTCATCGTATCTTCCCCCTGTGTTCAGATAATTTTGGAATAATTCTATCATGATTTTGAGATTTCTTCAAGCTACGAATCCTCCAGGGAAGGAAAAGGGGGAGGTTTGTTGAAGGAGAGCCTTGAGCCTTAGATGGTGTGCAAGAAAAGTGTGAGTAACGTGATTCCCTTTAACCTACCACAAATATCAGTAGTAAGGACCTAATTGCTTCGCCATCTTCTTGCCTGGATGGTATTCTGGGATGATCTCCCGGAGCATTTTTATAATAGCCTGTCTATCGTTACCATTGACCTTGGTGAAGAAATTCTCGATATCAACTTTCAGTGCACTCCATTTTACCGAGCTACTGTTGACCTCAGATATCTTTGCGTGAGGGGTGCTTTTGAGAATCTCCTTTTCCGCTATCAATTCCTCATGGAGCTTTTCACCCGGCCTCAGGCCTATAAGCTTGATGTCGATGTCCTCCCCTAAGACCAGGCCTGAGAGGGAGATCAGGTCTGTTGCCAAATCCAGAATTTTTATGGGGTCTCCCATGTCCAACAAATAGATTTCCCCTCCCTTGCCCATCGCCCCTGCCTGGAGGACAAGCTGGGCCGCCTCTGGTATGGTCATGAAATAGCGGGTCACCTCAGGATGGGTCACTGTCACCGGACCCCCGTGGGCGATCTGACGGCGAAAATAGGGGATGACACTCCCATTGCTCTCCAATACGTTTCCAAACCGCACCGCGGCAAACCGTGTCGACCCTTCTTGATTAAACCCCTGGCATATCATCTCGGCCACCCTCTTTGTCGCCCCCATGATACTCGCTGGCTTTACCGCCTTGTCCGTAGAGATGAGAACGAACCTCTGGACCCCCCGAGTGCAACTCTTGGAGGCCACATTCCACGTCCCCAAGATATTATTTTTTATCGCATCAAGGGGATGAACTTCCATGATGGGGACATGCTTGTAGGCCGCGGCGTGGAAGATAACCTCAGGGGCGTGTTCTTGTAATACATGATCAACCTTATATGCATCCAGGATGTCCCCAATAACCGGAACCAACACCTTGCTGTTACGAAACTGCTCTCTTAAGTCTACCTCAATTTCGTAGAGGTCGTTCTCTCCCCTCTCGAAAAGGATGAGCTTGCGAGGCTCGAACCCCATGATCTGGCGGCATAACTCGGAGCCAATGGAACCTCCAGCGCCGGTTACCATTATGCGCTTGTCTGAGATAAACTTCTCAATCATCTGGAGGTCCAGTTGAGCAGGCTCCCTTTTTAAGAGATCTTCCACCTTCACCGGCCTGACATGACTTATAGATATTGATCCCCTTAGGATACCCCCTACGCTCGGTACCGTCTTGCAAGACACTCCTATGGTTTGACACTGCTCCGTAATTTCCCTGATCCGCTTGCCTGAGATGTTTTGAATGGCGATGATGACCTCTTTGACAACCTTTCTGTTGACCACAGAGGAAAGGCTCGAGATCCTGTCCAAGACCTCTACTCCGCGAATACGCTGTCCGATTTTGTCAGGATCATCATCTAAGAAAGCCACGACTTCGTAGGGCATATTCCGTTCTCGCTTGATGCTGCGCAGGATCATCTCCCCCACATCTCCCGCTCCGATGATTAAGACCTTTCGCCGTTCCTCGGCATATTTAGGAGTAATATAGATTTCCTTTGCAATACGATAGAGAAACCTCGAACCTCCCAAAAAGACTAGGATAACAAACCAGTCTATGAGGAAGACCGACCGCGGGAAGCCCTTAAAGTGATAGACGAAGGCGATGCTGGAGATGAAGAGCAGCGTTCCGAAAGTAACGGATTTGATGATGCGCAGCAGATCATCGATGCCCGCGTAGCGTGAGACCCCACTATAGAGCCCGAAGAGGAAAAAGGAGGATGCCCTAAAAAAAACCAGAAGAGGTACGGATATAAAGATTTGGGGGAAATACTCTTCGGGCACGGAAAAATTAAACCGTAAAAAATAAGCTAGTACAAGGGATAAAATCGTGCAAAGGATATCACTTCCCAGGGCCAAAAGCCTCTTTGGGAACCTCAAGAAGTTCCAATCCAAGGAGAGCATCTTCATTGCCTCTCTCCCGCACCCTTTATTAAAAAAACAGTCGTGGCATATTTGGGGGTCTTTATGCCGGCGATATCGATTATCTGCAGACCCCCGTGAGATATTTCCTCTAAAAAATCCGGGGAGAGATGATCGATGGTCGTTATATTAATTATGATGAGGGCTGCGGATTTCTCCTTGGCAAACAGTATGATATCTTCATACGACCCCTCAGGGAGACGGATAAACTCGCCGTCGGCATAAAAGGCAAGACGGCTGAATTCATTCTGCCCGACAATAATTGAGTGAGCATAACCATTATTTTTCAGCCACAAGCCAATCTCCTTGAGTTCTAATTTGTCCTTCCTATGAGGGGCCCCGGCCATGGCAAGCAAAGGGACGCAGATCACAATGAGCAACAGAGGGGTCAGCCAGCGAACGACATAATCCTTTAAGGGGAAATCCCTCGGCTTCATCCACCGAATTATCCTCTCCTTAAACTCCACAAACCCCACACCACACCAGATCAGGGAGGGGACCACCATGGGGAAGGGATGTCTGGTAGATAAGTAATTAGAGTTGTTAAGATAAAAAAGGAAAACGGGCACAATAGTCGCGTAGATGGCAAAAAGGAGAAATTCATCTTGACAATACCTTATCTCCCTCCTCTTTATCAGTCCAAAAAGAAACAGAAGAAATAGGATATTGAATACCTTAACTGTCTTATAAAAAATATGATGTGAGTAAAGCACAAAGCGGTGCCTTTTGGCCAAATAGAAAAATTCTTTTCCTAGTTCCGAAATACTCTTTTCCTCAATCTCCTTCTCCAGATTTTTAATCATCTTATTCTCTATGCTATATAAAACACCTTCACCTTTTGAAATCTGGGCACCGCTTACTTTGATTCCCTTTTGCGCTAACAAAAACCCAAAGAGTATAAAAATAAAAAATACAATTACCAGTAGCACCCCACAAGCAGTTAACCCCCTTTTCCACGGAATATCATTTTTAATCCCATACCATAAAAGGAAAAAGGGGAGAGAAATCAATAATGTTAACCCTTCGATTCTTATGCAGGCGGACAATGCGATAAAAAGGCCGGCTAACCCAATGAAAACTACTCTCTCGTCCTTTATCCCCTTATATCCCAACCATAAGGCTGTTGTATAAAAAAAGACAAAGGGTATGTCTCTTAGTACTTCTGCCGAATATTGGACCAAATCAGGGCATATTATATAGAAAACTGCACCCAATAAGGCAATTTTCTCGTCAAATATCTGCTTAGCTAAAAAATAGAGGGGGATCACCGTCAGGGCCCCACAGAGGGTTGAGAGCCATTGTCCTGCCAATACCCAATTTCCAAAAACCTTTTGAAAAGGTAAGATAAGGAAGGGGAAAAATGCATAATATGGATAATTCCTAAATAGCTCGTGATGATATTGTCCGGTAGAATACAGTTGGGCCATTTTGATATATAATATGCTATCATTGGCAATTACATAATTTTGCTTTAAGGCGATTAAACGCACCCCTAAGGCTGCTAAAAAGAGAATAAAAATGATAGTTCTTCTATTTAATAAAATCTCTGTTTTCAAAGTCGTCATTAACTTTAAACCCTGGTTCCCTTAGAACGAGCCACGGCAAACAAAACTTTGTAGCCACGGTTGGGAAAGTTGCTATCAATAGCCACGGGTTCACGATACTCAGCCGTTCCCTCTTCAATTTCTTTCTTTAATATCAAAAGCTGACCGAAAAAAAGCCTCTTGAATATCTCTTTGCCCTTCATGGTCTTGGGTATAATATTTAAGATGACAGCCATCCTTTTTATGACGGAGATAAGTTTGTCTTTCACGGAGTTTGAATAGACGGGAGAATCGCCAAAGAGCCGCACATCAAAATTGTGCTGAGACAGTAAAGAATGAAGTTCCGGTGCCGAGAAATATTTTATACTGAACGGACTTGGATTAAAGCCTATCCAATCTCTATTTGCTACACAGACAAGGAGTACACCTCCTCTTCGTAGAACTCGGGAACACTCTTTAGCAAACTCCTCCGGGTGAGCTAGATAATAAATTGTCTCAAATAATATCACTACGTCAAAAGCATTTTCCTTAAAGGGCAGCCTGTGAGCGTCTAAGCGCAAAAGCGGTATTTTCCCTCTGTAGTGCTTCTGTGCCAGTTTTATAAGATTTTCAGTGTAATCTCCACCCACTACTTTTTTTGCCTTTTGGGCTAAGTACCCCAGTCCTTGACCAGCGCCAAAGGCCACTTCCAATACGTCTTTGCTTTCACAAAACCTCGCAGCAAAGTAATAACGATTGCACAATCTTGCAAGTTGTTCACGCGTTACTTTGCTGCCCGGGACCTCCGTTACGATAGTATAGTCAATGTTCATTGAATTTGTCATCCTTATATGTAGGCTGCGTTTAAAAACGGAAATTTAGCATCTTTTTACAACCACAGGTTGGCTTTTCATTGAAAAAAGTCCCTTACCGTTTCGATAACAAATCTTACCTCTTCGACAGTTAATTCAGGGTACATTGGTAAAGAAACGACCTCAGCCGAAATGCGTTCAGTCATTGGTAGGTTAAAATGACTCAGACCTAAGGCTTTTTGCTTGTGAAGGGGTTTGGGCCAGGAGATGAGCACTTCAACCCCCGCGTTTCGAAGATGCGTTACCAAGTCATCGCGCTTCTTACAACGGATGACGTAGTTTTGGTAGACATCGAAGTAGTCCTTGTCTGAATGAGGATGTAGTATTATGCCATCAATGTTTGAAAGATCCTCATCATATAGTTGAGCAATCTCCCTTCTACGCTCAACCCACCTATCGAAATGGCGAAACTTCATATTCAGTAAGGCAGCATGGAGGTTATCCAGCCGGCTGCAGTACCCAAAACACTCGATCACCTCCTCTGAATCTACTCTTCCGTTATCACGAAGCGCACGGAGCTGTCGGGCCAGAACATCATCATTGGTACATACCATACCCCCATCTCCAGCTGTTCCCAGCATCTTTGCGGGGTAGAAACTGAAGATCCCGGTATCTCCGAACGATCCACACCGTTTTCCCTTGAAGGAGGCCCCGAGAGCCTGCGCTGCGTCTTCTATAATCTTAAGCCCATGTTTATTTGATAGTGCCATAATTTTGTCCATCTCACAGGCGTGTCCGTTTAGATGTACGGGAATAATGCCTTTTGTTCTGGGAGTAATCGCTTTTTCTATTTGATCCACATCCATGTTGAAATCATCCCGGATATCAATCAGAATAGGTGTTGCCCCAGACTGGACTATAGCACCTACCGTGGCAACAAAGGTGTGGGCTACTGTAATGACCTCATCGCCTGGGCCGAATTCAAGGGCATGGGCGGAAAGATAGAGGGCATCCGTTCCTGTATTGACTCCAATGGCATGTTTAGTGCCTACGTATGTAGCTATTTTTTTCTCAAATTCCTCTACGTGCCGACGCAGGATAAAATCGCCGCCTGACATGACCTCCTTGAATACACTATCAAACTCTTTTTTGAGCCGCTGATATTGTCTAGGATAATTTACAAAACGCACTCTATATGTCATGCGGTCCCCTTTTTGCGCAAACGCGTTGAACAGCACGAATGATCTCCTCAGTGCTTGGATAGTAGATCTTTTCAAGTGCTGAACTCGCTGGGGCTGGGGCATCGGGTAATGCCACCCTGACAACTGGGGATTTAATATAGTCAAATGCCTCCTCGAAGACCAGAGAAGATATCTCTGCAGATATGCCACAGGTTTTCCAGCCACCATCAACAACAACCAATCTACCGGTCTTCCGGACAGAGTCTAACAGAAGGTCTTCGTCGAGAGGTTTAAGAGTCCGAACATCCAATACCTCTGCCTCTATGCCATCTTTGGCCAGTTTCTCCGCGGCCTGCATCGCATAGGATACCATGTACGATATCGCTGCTATAGTTATATCCCGGCCCTTCCTTCGGATGACCGCTTTACCGATAGGGATCTGGTACATTTCAGGGGGGACCTCACCTTCAAAATCATACAACCACCGGTCATCGATATAGACAACTGGATTGTCGTCTGTGACAGCAGCCATCAGTAATCCCTTGGCATCATAAGGGTTGGAGGGGGCCACAACCTTTAAACCAGGGATATGGGTAAAGATCGCCTGCAGGGCCTGTGAGTGCTGCGCAGCCTGTTCGCCCCCCCGGTTGACTATTCCCCATATCACCAGAGGAATGGTCATTGTTCCTCCCAGCATGAAGTACCAATTGGCAATATGGTTGGCAATCTGGTCCATGGCGTAATACATAAAGTCCATTCGTGGATGGACTACAATGGGCCTCATCCCCCCTAAGGCTGATCCTGCGGCTATCCCAGTAATCCCATTTTCTGAAACCGGAGTATCGATCACTCTTTTTTCTCCAAATTTGTCCGTGAGGCCCACCGTCGTGGTCCCCACATACCACGGGCTGGTGGATCCCTGGCCTATCAGAATCACTTTCTCATCCTGATCCATCAACTGATGCAGGGCCTCGTTTATTGCCTGGGCATAGCTGATTTTTCTCATTATTATCCCTTAAAAACACTGCTCAACAAACCATCGGCTTCTGGATAAGGGCTCTCCTCAGCGAACCTGATCGCCTCTTGTATTTCTTCTTCTATCTCCCTGTGAATCTGTCCCTTTTCTTGATCGGAGAGGATATCTTCCTTCATCAGGTACTCCTCAAGCCTCTTTATTGGACAGTTATTTACCCACCACATAACTTCTTCTTTAGGTCGAATCGGTTTATCAAAATCCCAACTTGGGCCTACGTGCCCCCTCCATCTATAGGTAAGACATTCTATCAAGGTGGGGCCTTTCCCGAGATGGGCATGTTCAAGCGCTCTCTTTGTTTCCATAAAAACCTTGATCACATTATTTCCGTCGATCCTGATTCCAGACATTTTGAATGCATCTGCCTTTTTATAGATCGCTGTGTCGTTCTGTATTTTTGATACGTGCATATGGGTGGAATAAAAATTATTTTCACAGACGAAGATAACGGGGAGTTTGTTCAAGGAGGCAAAATTGATCGATTCATAGAAGACACCCTCACACACTGCTCCATCTCCAAAGAACGATACAGCAACCTGACCGTTGCCTTGAATAGAGGATGCCAATGCGACTCCTACGGCCAAGGGGATAGATCCACCGACAATGGCGGAAGACCCCAAAAATCCCACCTCCGGGGCCGTGACGTGCATAGAGCCGCCTCTTCCCTTTGAGCAACCCGTAGCTTTACAGTATATCTCCGCCATAAGTTCTTTCATGCCGCCACCTTTGGCAATATAATGTCCATGAGATCGATGAGTGCTAAAGACACTATCGTTTTGATGTAAGGCAAAACATACCCCAACTGCTACAGCCTCCTGTCCGATGTATAAATGGCATGGTGTCTGTATCTTCCCCTCTGAAACGAGCTCTCCCACCCGTTCTTCAAATCTGCGGATCCTTACCATCATTGCATACATATTTACCAAAGTTTCCTCTTGAATACCTTTGACTAACTCTCTATCGATCTGGGAAAGATATCGTTCCACCCTAACTACCTCTTCGCTATTGCTATTATGCTATAGAATAAAGGCTTGAACAGGTGTGTTTTTAGTGTCAAGAGCATTATTTTAACATCAGTCCAAAAGGAACAGTTCCTTACATACTTTAGCTCGAGCCGGTGCTTCTCCGGCCAGATCTTTTCTAAATAGACCTTCTCGGGATCATCATTCCCTGCAAGGATAGCCCCTTCATCTGGATTCCATATCGAAGCCCAGTCGGTTATACCAGGACGAACGTTCAATATTTCCTTCTCTTCTTCGGTAAACATCTCCACATACTGAGGAACCTCTGGCCGTGGACCGACAATACTCATCTCGCCCCTGAGCACGTTGATAAACTGAGGAAGTTCATCTATATTGTATTTTCTTAAAATCTTACCTATCTTCGTAAGCCGGGGATCATCTGCTGGTGTTGAGGGTCCCCCAAGCTTCTCAGCATCAACTACCATCGTCCTGAATTTGAATATCCTGAAAGACTTTGCATGTCTGCCAACCCTCACTCCTCGATAAAAGACAGGACCTCTGTCCTCAAACTTAATTAAAAATATTGTGAGCAGAATTAAAGGAGACAAGAGAAGAAGTCCTATAAAAGAAAATAGAATATCAACCAAACGCTTTGCCAAAGGGTCATTCCTTTCTAGGTTATTTAGCCATAGACTTTTTCGGGTGAGACAATACAAAAACCGCCATCCAAGCCTGCCATTTGAGAACCGGAAGTCGTAATAGTATTGAATCCACAGCTTCAAAAATCTGTCTCACCAGAGAAAAGAAGGGAAGGTTCCGAATAGGAACTGCTCCAATGGTGGCAAGGTGGAAGAATTTGGCGACCTCAACTCCTTCAAAATATTGCTTGGCCATCTCAATCTCCTTCTTGCCTAATATGTGTTCTATTTCCCAAGCCGATCTCAAGTGGGGTGTCATTTTTCTATACAATGGAAGAACACATTATGCCGCAGCGCTTCTGTCGCGACGACAATTCCTTCTGGTTTTAAAATACGTGCTAATTCACGGTACGCTTTTTCTAGATCGAGATGATGGAGCACCCCGTTTACTACGGCGAAGTCAAAATAGTCGTTGGTAAACTCCGTTGCCTCAGCATCCATCACACGAAAAGTAACCCTATCACCGAAGCCTTTACGAACAGCCTCACTAGTGGCATTCTGAATCGATACAGGTGAAATATCAATGCCGTGAGCATAAGCCCCGGCTTCCGCAAGCCAAATGGAAAAGTCCCCATTCCCGCAACAATAATCCAACACTCGCTTTTCCTTGCACCGTCCAACCAACCATCTTTTTACGTAATCCCTATTGCTTTGACATATTGAGTAGAACTTCCTGTTTGAAAAGTAGTATGGATCATCCGATAGATCACCTCGCAAATGGTCATGAAGTTCTCTTTCGTTCTCCTTTCTATCCTGCATCGGTGCCAAATCCCACCTTCCGTCCTAAGAGTTTATTCCAGAATCGTTGTGCTCTCAGTAGCTTGATGACGCCCCATACCGAACCCAACCCATAACCTATATGAAGTGCCGCAAATGTCACTGGCATAATAAATAAATATCTCCGGTCCTTTTTTTTTAAAGCTATTTTTGTGGAAAAATAAAAATTTGTCAAAAAATAAAATACAAAAATAAACAAAAATAAAAAAGCAAAATATGGCAAAAAAAATGCTAGGATTCCTGTGCTTATCAAACTTGATACAAAGACCAAAGGAACTAGATGCCTCCACGAAACAGGCATATGCTCACTAAATTTAAACGGAAGAATAGCCCAGACCCCATTTTTGAAATTATGCTTGCAAAACGATTTCAAGTCAGAGCGAGTATAATAATAACTCACAATTTCTGGAACTAATAAGGTTTTGAACCCTGCTTTTTTAAGTCTTAAACTAAACTCCATATCTTGGCCTCTTGGAAGCTTTTCATTAAAAAGGCCGGCTTCTTTAAAAACTTCTTTTTTACAACAAAAAAAAGGTACTGTATCAACCCATCTTGGCTTTTTGGGACCAAGTCTATAATGAGTATTGCCTATGCCAAATGGATGAGATAAAGAGAAAACAATGGTTTTGCCAATAATAGTATTCTCTCTTGGTACTATTTTCCATATTCCACCTACATTATCAGCATTGTACTCCTCTAAGTACTTAATACATTTTGATATATAGTTCTTTTCATAAGTAGAATGCGCATCTATTCGCATTATAATTTGCCCCTTAGCATGTTTAATACCTATGTTCAATGCGCAAGGAGTAATCTTCTTAGGATTATCCAAAAGCTTAATAATATGATATTTCTTTTGATATTCTTTGACGATTTCCCTTGTCCCATCCTCACTCACTCCATCCATAATGAGGATCTCAAGCTTATCCTTTGGATAATCGTTATAAATGACAGAATCAATGCATTTTTCAATAAATCTTACTTCATTACGACATGGAATTATAATAGAAACAAAAGGTATGTTAACCATGGGATTAAAGTACCATTTTTGTAATCAGCAGTGTAGAATGGTGGCATGAAAAATAATACATGACCAAAGTGTCATTAGGCCAAGCAGTGGAAAGTAAGACGAGGAAGACTCAAGTGTGCTCGTTGTCGATATGAACGGCTTCCTCTGTGTTCGGCTGAATATGTATGGTGTTTCAACCATCGTAAATACCCTCGTAGTGAACAAGTTACTAAGCTATTAAAAAGACTTTATAATTACGGCTCTTCGCGTAGTCGAGTGGGTACATTTATATCTCTTTGAGCATACACGTAAGGATTTTGAGCCGGAGATAGTCCTCGTCACGAAGACCGTAGGCCCTTCTCTGGATGACCCGTATTTTGTTATT
>Ga0307437_1002543_pt1 | contig 11140 bp, 9 predicted proteins | sample SalMarWE160390MG_FD_202146 | JGI IMG/M metagenome (GOLD analysis project Ga0307437, IMG submission 202146) | Salt marsh sediment microbial communities from the Plum Island Ecosystem LTER, Massachusetts, United States - WE1603-90 | ecosystem: Environmental > Aquatic > Marine > Intertidal zone >...
TTGCTATGAATGCTTACGCAGATTAATCTGCCAAGCTGCAGAGCTAGCCACAGATGATGCTTCGCTGAAGCAAAATGCAATAAAAGAAGCGATGAAGATATTGGATGATGAGTTCTCTTATAGCCAAGTATCTATTGTGATTGCCACCAAGATTAACAAGGTAGTAAGAGAAATGACCCATAATCCTGACCCTTATCGAGCAATGAAGGAAAGGGAGATGACGATTGCCAGGGAATTATATCCTGAGCTGAGGTCTCGATATAATGATGACCTCAGGAGTTATCTTAAGCTGGCCGCAGCGGCGAATGTTATCGATTTCTTCCGGGAGCCTGATTCCATCAAGGAGGATATCAGAAAACCTGTGAACTTTGCTCTTAATAACTCGGAGCGGCTTGAGACAAGACTCAGGGAAGTGGGCAAGGTTCTCTACCTGGCTGATAATGCCGGGGAGCTCTACTTTGACCTGCCTCTGGTTAAATACATGAGACGATTTGTTAACGTGATCTATGTAGTTAAACCATCGCCTGTTCAGGATGATTTGACCTTGGAAGATGTGAGGAGGTCTGGTTTGGAAGGTGAGTTTGGGCAGGTTATAAGTACGGGTATAGCCTCGCCGGGAACAATTTTTTCTCTGGCTTCAACCCAATTCAAACGAGAATTTGAGTCAGCAGACCTTATATTTGCCAAAGGAATGGGGCATTATGAGGCTTTATCAGAACTCCCCCCGGAAGAGAAGTTTTTTTATTGCCTTAAGGCTAAGTGCCAACCTGTAGCAGATTCGCTGAGGGTGCCTGTAAACAGCTATGTGGCCATGCTACAATGATTCAGGTTTTTTTGTCCGCAGCAATGGAAAATCGCTACAGAGGGCACTGAAAGGCTCTAGAAAGGGCATAAAATAAGAAATTAGGTGGGGGGGGGTAGGGTAGGCAAAGGTATGATTTTTGATATCGCCCGGGACTTTCACTGCTCAAGGCCGACACTTACAAAGCCTCTAGGTCGTTGACTATATACTCAGCCTTGGTTATGTTTTCTTTATTAAAATATCTATAATCTCGACACAACGAACAAACCAAACTCAAAAAGTTTGGCTCTATTTGTATACTTTTACTGTATAATAGGCAAAATTTATGAGGAAACCGACTAAGCGTGAAGCCATAATAGGTGGCATATCTCTAGCAGTTACCATAGCTTTATCTCTTTTTATCCTTCAGCATCGAAGCTACCTCAACCAAATAGCAGAGTGGGGCTATCTTGGTTGCTTTTTCATCAACGTTCTCACTAACGGGACCTTCATTTTGCCCGGCTTCGGCATTGTTATTACATTCACACTGGGTGGAGTATTAAATCCCGCCATAGTTGGCGCCGTAGCTGGAATTGGTGAAGCTATAGGTGCTACTGGTGCTTATTTCACTGGATACGCTGGCAGGGGATTATTGCGAGATAGTAACAGCAGCCTTTACCTTCGCTTCAGCAATATTATTGACCGCCATGGTTCTAAAGCCATTTTCTTCACATCAGCTGTATTGACTCCTCTTTTTTACCCCTTCGCCGTATTTCTGGGCATGGTTCGCTTTGGCTGGGTAAGATTTTTCCTCGTCACCTGGGCAGGGCGGACAGTCAAAAGCATGGTACTAGCTTACCTGGGTTATTTCGGTTTGAATGTCGTCCTACAATGGCTGGGCTTGGACATTTAATTTGAGTTTCCCAAGCTGTTTTGTTATATTCTTGAACCAAGCGGGGCTGTAGCTCAATCGGGAGAGCGTCTGACTGGCAGTCAGAAGGTAGTGGGTTCGAATCCCATCAGCTCCACCAATCTTTTCCCGGCTTTGATTTCCACAAATGTGCCCTCACCGTAGCTTAACCAGTACCCCATGAAAAAATTCGCTCCGCTCTTTTACACCCCATAAAATTTTCAATCTGGCAGGGTGAATGTAGATTTTGCTTACACGAGAACGGCAGTTGGTTCTATCACCCTTGCTCTGGCTCGATCAGGCCGTAGTTGCCATTCTCGCGACGGTATAGCAGATTGAGCCTCTCAGTATCGGCGTCTATGAAAAGAAAGAAATCATGCCCCAGAAGCTCCATCTGGCCTATAGCTTCATCTACAGGCATGGGTTTGACTAAGAAGCGTTTACTCTTTACCACCCTTTGGGGAGCCTCGATTTCCTCCGCCTCGATTGCTGCTCCCTGCCGAGCAAAAGAAATGCCTCTTCCCTTATCATATAATTTGCCTTTGTATCGCTCAATTCGCTTAGATAGCACTTCCACTACTTTGTCAATGGCTGTGCGGATATCCTTAGACTCTTCCTGAGCCCTAATTAAGACACCTCTGCTGTCAAGGGTAACCTGGACAGTGAATCGCTGCTCAGGCAGCTTTGCACCTTCGTAGGAAATCTCGACCTTGCCTTCACTGATGGTAGGTAAGTAACGACCCAGTTTGCCAATCTTTTTCTCAACATATGCCTCCAATGTTTCAGAGACCTCCACATTATTCCTAGCGATAATCTGTAGCTTCATTTCTCCTCCTTCAGCTGTAAATCTCTCTTGCCAACGTTAAGCCCCAAACAGATGTAGCATCCTTTCTCTTGAGAGCCGCGGCACAGGACTCCAGCGTGGCTCCAGAGGTACATACATCGTCTATAAGGATAATTTGTTTACCGCCTACCTTTTCATCACGGCACACAAAAGCATCGGCTACATTCCTCCGGCGCTCTTCCACATCAACTGCTCTCACCTGAGGTTGTGCCTGCTTAACCCGAATGAGGCAATCCTCAATCACTGGCAAATCAATGCTCTTACCCAACTCCTTGGCGAGAAGGCTGGACTGGTTATAACCCCTCTCTCTCAATCGCCGTGGGTGAAGAGGTACGCAAACCAAGGCTTCGCCAGGCAAGGAATTTGACCTAAGATAATCAGCGAGTAATTTAGCCAGACAGGGAGAAATTGCTTTCAAATTTCGATACTTCAGCTGATGAATGGCTTTTCGTATTACCTCGTCAAACCTAAATAGAGAACGGATGCCGTCAATCTCAGTTTGTCTTTGTCGACAGTCCGGGCATACAATACCGCTAGCCTGAGACCTGCCACAGTTGGGACAAAGCGGGGGTAATAGCCTTGGTAGTTTTCCGAGACATTCGGGGCACAGAAACCCACCTACTTTCCCACAGCCAACGCATTGACGCGGGAAAAAAGAGTCAACCGCCAGCTCAATTAATTTACCTGAGCGAAGCAAATCCTCTGCTAGGGAGTGTATTCCCGGCGTGTGCGGGTATGAAGTTCTCCACTAAGAATAGGCTCATTAATGTATACCTCACCATTCCTGATCTTTATATTGTAACCACAATCAGGATGTGTACACACCCAAGCCTTGTAGTGAATCGGTGCCCCTTGACTACCAAAGTCAGACAGAGGCACTAAATCTCCCTTTCCGCATTTTTGGCACTTAGGTAATGAACCGTTTTCCAAGTTCCACCTCCACAATTAATTTATTTGCCTGTATGAAAGGCAATAAGTATACACTATAAAAAATTCGTTTGCAAGGCCACTTCCCGAATAAACCCAAACTTTCTAGATTTTCTTTAGATTTTCCTGATGGCCCAGCCCAACCACCGACAGGCAGGTATAAATAGCCCCGGCAGGCGTCAGTTGGCTTCTCATTAAGCTGATAGCCTCGACTTTAATATGATATTTATCTTCAAAGATGGTAGAGCCCACAAGTTCGCCAAATCTCCTTCTTTCCAGTGGTGATGCTTCCTGTCTGATGCGAGCCAGAGTCAAGTGTGGCACAAAGGAGCGTTCTTCCTTAGCAAATCCCAAGGCGGCGAGCGCGGAGTCGATGTTTTGCTGTAACCTGGATAGCTTGTCCACCTCGCCACCGATGCCGACCCAAAAGACCCGAGCTTGCTTTAGGCTGGGGAAAGTCCCCAGTCCTGAAATCTCCAAATGGAATGGAGAAATCCCATGTGCAGCTTCTTCCATAGCTTCAGTTATCTCTGTTACCCGCTTAAAAGGAATGTTGCCCAGAAACTTCAAGGTGAGGTGAATTCCGCCCGGGTCCACCCACTTGACGAACCTATGTTCATCTCTCTCCAATTTTTTTCTCAGCCTGGCTAATCCCTCTCTAGCCTCCTCAGGCAGTTCAATGGCAATAAAGGAACGGATTTGCTCACGATTATGTGACACTTTTGCTCCTTTCATACCGGTATAGCAGTTTTTGGGCATTAGCCCCCAAGATTCTAGCTTTATCCTCCTCGGGAAGCTGTGAAGATTGGATTTGGGCAATCACTCGATTCTGGTGCATAAGAGGATAGTCAGTGCCGAAAAGGACTTTATCACTGCCGATGATGCGACTCACCTGCTCAAAAATCTCGGGCTTGTAAAGGAAGACGGTAGCTGCGGTATCAAAGAAGACGTTGGCTAAAGCCTCGGCTACTTCAGTCATCAGGGCATAAAAAGGCAACCCCCCACCCCAATGAGCACAAACAAGCTTCAAGCTCGGGAAAGCCGTAATAAAGGAGTAGAGAATGTCAGGGGTGATACTACCCTTGCCGGAGTACTCATGCCCCACTGGCTCAGAAGAATGGGTCAGAAAAATCAAGTCGTGCTTTAGCGCGGCATCAACTAGAGGCTTCATTGTTGTCTCATCAGCGAGATTGAAACCCTGCACATCAGACCTTAATTCGCCAATTCCCCTGGCCCCAGCTTTAGCACATCGCTCCAGTTCAACTATGGCAGCATCTCCTGCCGTGGGTTGAATCGCACAAAAGCCGACAAGCCTTTTGGGATAGCGTGATACTGAATCTAAAATGTAATCGTTTGTTTTCACACAGAGTTCCTGGTTGACCCAGCCGGCGTTAAGAACGACGGACAAATCAATGCCCGCTTCATCCATGCTGGCAATCAGTTCTTCCGCCGTGGCTATCCTGGCTTTCGGCTGGGAATAAAGCAAAGAAAAACAAGGGTCACATCTGCTATATTCATCACGCCTTTCCCTCAGCCAGGAGGGAAATATATGGGTATGAAAATCTATAATCACTTAAGCCATTATACCCAAACAACTAAAAATACTAAAATACCATAGTCTTTTGTTATTGCGAGCACCTGAAAGGTGCGTGGTAATCTCGCATAATTACCTTGAGATTGCTTCGTCGCCTTCGGCTCCTCGCAACGACAGAGGGGAAAAGATTACTTCGGCATTGTCGTGCCTCGTAATGATGAGTGTGGTGGAGAAAAATAGAGTTGACCCCTTTTTAAACGACAAAACATTTGACAGTGCAGGGGATGATATGATACGAACTAATATTTTGGAAAATTCAAACTATTACCGCGGAGGAATTAAAGATGTTAAACATCCGTACAATCAAAAAGGATACCCTCTACACCGTTATGCTCCAGCAATTGTATAGCCTTAATTACACGTGGGTGAGGTTCGAAGGTTTCATACAGGAGAAAGCTCCCGAAGTATATGGCAGTGAAGAATATTATCAGCTTTTTGAAGACTATGGTTCGGAGGAAGCCAGGCGATTGGTCAAGGCTTTGGGTTTTCCCAGAGAGGAAATCAGAGACCTGACCAGGTTTTTGGAATATTCTCACTGGGCTATTTTCGAGAATATCGAAATAGCGGAACTGACCGCAAACAGTTTCAGAATGCGCACACTAGATTGCTCAGCGCAAGGTGCAGCGAAGAGATGGGGGATGGAGTTTTATGATTGTAGAACTGGAGGCCTGCGGATTCGCAGTGGTTTCTTTAAAGGTATTAACCCTAAGGCAAAGGTCCAGAGGATTTTTACCCCGCCTGAAGCCAGACCTGAAGGTACACGTGCAATCGTCTCTTGCGAGTGGCTAGTTTCATTGGAGTGAGACACTTCATAGCGGAGAAAAATAGAGTTGACCCCTTTTTACAAGAAACATTGACAATTTCTTTAATAAAAACTTGATAATGGAACCATATATGATAATTTCTTTAATAACATTTTAACAATTGCATTATATAATGGTACCAAGAGCACCATAAGGCGAATACAGAGTGAGTGGTCAAGTGCGTGCGTCAGAGGGTTGCGGCGGCTTCCACGATGGTGAGCCCATCATATGTAGACGTGCGAACCGGGCTCTTTTAAGCATTTGTATTTCAATTGTCATTTGGATTTTGACGTTTGGAATTTGTCGGGGCAACTACAAGAATCTGGAGGCGAGGTATGAAGATAATACTTAGTTCGAGGAGACGCCATTACATGGCCAGAGTTAGCACCTTTGTGATTATGGTAGCCTTAATTGCCGGGATGATAGGCTGCCTTCCTGACGAGCACGAATACACCCCTATGGTTGCGGCTTCGTATCATGTGGTGGGACTTAAGTCCAACGGCACCGTGGTCGCCGTGGGGGAAAACGGCGACGGGCAGTGTAATGTCGGCAGCTGGAGTCACATCATCCAGGTCGCCGCAGGCGGGTATCACTCGGTGGGACTTAAGTCCGACAACACAGTAGTCGTCGCGGGATCGGGCCAGCAGGGGCAGCGGGATGGTGTCAGCAACTGGACGGACGTCATCCAGGTCGCCGCAGGCGAGTATCACACGGTGGGACTTAAGTCCAACGGCACCGTGGTCGCCGCGGGCGGCGAGGGATATGACTACGGGCAGTGCGATGTCGGCAACTGGACGGACATCACCCAGGTCGCTGGAGGCCGCTGGCACACGGTGGGGATTAATCCCGACGGCACCGCAATCGCCGTGGGATACAACGACTACGGGCAGTGTGATGTCAGCGGTTGGACGGATATCGTCCAGATCACTGCAGGCTGGTATCACACAGTGGGGCTTAAGGATGACGGCACCGTGGTTGCCGTGGGATACGATGACTATGACCAATGTGATGTCGGCAGCTGGACGAACATCGCCAAGGTCTCCGCAGGCTACTTTCACACGGTGGGGCTTAAGGACGACGGCACCGTGGTCGCCGTGGGAGATAACGTGGACGGGCAGTGCGAGGTCGGCGGCTGGACGGACATCACCCAGGTCGCTGCAGGCGTCCATTACACGGTGGGGCTTAAGTCCGACGGCGCTGTATTCGCCGCGGGAGGAAGCGACTCCGGGCAGTGTGATGTCGGCAACTGGGAGGACATCATCTATAGCGCTGCAGGCCGTTATCACACGGTGGGGATTAAGTCCGACCACACCGCGGTCGCCGTGGGAGACAACTGGGGCGGGCAGTGCGATGTCGGCAACTGGACAGATATCACCAAGGTCGCCGCAGGCTACTGGCACACGGTGGGAGTTAAGTCCGACAACACTACAGTCGCCGTGGGATGGAACGACGATGGGCAGTGCAATGTCGGCGGCTGGACGGACATCACTCAGGTCGCCACAGGCGAGAAGCACACTGTGGGGGTTAAGTCCGACGGCACCGTGGTCGCCGTGGGAGCCAACGGCGACGGGCAGTGCGATGTCGGTGACTGGGTAGACATCGTCCAAGTCGCCGCAGGTAAATTGCATACAGTAGGGCTTAAGTCCGACCACACCGTGGTCGCCGTGGGAGCCAACGGTGACGGGCAGTGCGATGTCGGCGGCTGGACGGACATCATCAAGATCGCCGCAGGCGAGTTGCATACAGTGGGGCTTAAGGCCGACGGCACCGTGGTCGCCGTGGGAGCCAACTACGATGGGCAGTGCGATGTCAGCGGCTGGACGGACATCACCCAGGTCGCCGCAAGCCGCTTTCACACAGTGGGGCTCAAGTCCGACCACACCGTGATCGCCGCGGGGTATAACGGCTACGGACAGCTTGAGGTCGGCGGCTGGACGGACATCATCCAGGTCGCCGCAGGCCGCTATCACACGGTTGGGGTTAAGTCCGACGGCACCGTGGTCTCCGCGAATCTTGTGGTCGAGCTTGCCAAATGGAATCTGGGCGAGGCAGTGCCATAGGAAGAGAAAAGAATAAGAATATGTCCAGAGCCTTCGGTTGAGATCCTGCCGAAGCTCTGTCGAAGAATAAGGATTTTGGGGAAACCGAACTGTTACGGAGGAAGTGAAGTATGAAGATAATACTTAGTTCGCGGAGACACCATTACCTGGCCAGAGTCGGCATCTTTTTAGTTGTGACAGCCTTAATTGCCGGGATGGCAGGCTGTGGTGGGGGTGAAGCATATCCTCCTTATTATGAACTCACTATCGACAGCAGTGCCGGAGGGTCGGTAACCACCCCTGGAGAGGGGACTTTTACCTATGACCCGGGAGAATTGGTTGACCTGGCAGCCGAGGCTGAGGAGAGCTACCTCTTTGTCGAGTGGACTGGCGATGTGGGCAGCATTGGCAACGTCGACGCCGCCATAACCTACATCATCATGACCGGCAACTGTTCCATAACGGCTGACTTCGGGCCCAAATGCACCCCCATGGTCGCGGCAGGCGGCTGGCACACGGTGGGGCTCAAGGTCAACGGAAGGGTGGTCGCCGTGGGGGACAACTCCCACGGGCAGTGCGATGTTGACATCTGGAGGGGCGTCACCCAGGTCGCCGCGGGCGGCAATCACACGGTGGGGCTTAAGTCCGATGGCACCGTGGTCACTGTGGGATTGAACACCTCCGGGCAGTGCAATGTCGGTAATTGGACGGACATCACCCAGATCGCCGCAGGCGGGGCTCACACGGTGGGGCTTGAGCCCGACGGCACTGTGGTCGCCGTCGGGGAAAACGGCGACGGGCAGTGCCATGTCGGCAACTGGACGGATATCACCCAGGTCGCCGCAGGTGGGGCTCACACGGTGGGGCTTAAATCCGATGGCACCGTGGTCGCCGTCGGGGAAAACGGCGACGGGCAGTGCAATGTCGCCGGCTGGACGGACATTATCCGGGTCGCCGCAGGCGGGGCTCACACGGTGGGACTTAAGTCCAACGGCACCGTGGTCGCCGTGGGGGAAAACGACGACGGGCAGTGCGATGTCAGCGGCTGGACAGACATCAGCCAAGTCGCTGCAGGCGGGGCCCACACGGTGGGGCTCAAGTCCAATGGCACCGTGGTCGCTATGGGAGATAATTACGACGGGCAGTGCGATGTCGGCAGCCAGAGCTGGACGGACATCATCCAGATCACCGCAGGCGGGGCTCACACGGTGGGGCTTAAGTCCAACGGCTGGGTAATCGCCGTGGGAGACAACGTCTACGGGCAGTGCGATGTCGGCTGGACGGATATCACCCAGGTCGCCATAGGTGGGTATCATATGGTGGGGCTTAAGTCCGACGACACTGTGGTCGCCGTGGGAGACAACAACTACGGGCAGTGCAATGTTGCCGGATGGACGAACATCACCCAGGTCGCCGCAGGCTACCATCACACGGTGGGGCTTAAGTTCAACGGCACTGTGGTCGCCGTGGGAGATAATTACGACGGGCAGTGTAATGTTGGTTACTGGACTGACATCACCCAGGTCGCCGCAGGCGGTGACCACACGGTGGGACTCAAGTCCGACGGCACCGTGGTCGCCGTAGGAGATAACGACTACGGGCAGTGCGATGTCGGCGACTGGACAGGCATCACCCAGGTCGCCGCAGGCTACGAGCACACGGTGGGACGTAAGTCCGACGGCACCGTGGTCGCCGTGGGACGGAACGACTACAGGCAGTGCAATGTCACCTACTGGACGGGCATCACCCAGGTCGCTGCAGGCAGCTATCACACGGTGGGGCTTAAGACCGACGGCACCGTGGTCGCCAGGGGAGACAACTACTACGGGCAGTGCGATGTCGGCTATTGGTCAGACATCACTCAAGTCGCCGCAGGCAGCTATCACACGGTGGGGCTTAAGTCCGACGGCACCGCGGTCGCCGCGGGAGACAACTACAGCGGGCAGTGTGATGTCGACAACTGGACGGACATCGTCCAGGTCGCCGCAGGCCGGTTCCGCACGTTGGGGCTCGAAGACGACGGTATCGTGGTCGCCACAAGCCTGGTTGTCCATTGGAATCTGCTACTTTCGTTGCCACCGTTGCGGTATCCACCGCCACCCCCACCCCCCACCACCGGGGGCGGTTGCTTCATCGCCACCGCAGCCTACGGCACGCCAATGGCTGAGGAAATACAAATTCTCCGCGAGTTCAGAGATAAATACCTGCTGACGAACCAGCTGGGACAAGCTCTGGTAGACTTCTATTACAGGGTCAGCCCATCAATAGCCGAGTTCATAACTGAGCATCCCGGCCTGAAGCCAATAGTGAGGGCTGGGCTATTGCCCGCTGTGGTAATGAGCACCGTAATCGTCAACGCTAATCCAGCCTAGAAGACGGCCATAGTAGGCTTGCTGGCGTTGGGCTCGGTGGTTATATTTCAACTGTTCCATCTTCAGCGGGCAGGATGACATTTATCCCGCTGTCGCTCAGATTATCCACGTAGAATTCGGGCTTCTCGGAGTGCACCGGTATAAGCACCTCCGGTTGAATCTCACGAGCAACTCTCAGCAGGTCTGGCCCACAGGCGTGCCCCGAAGCATGCAGCCCTTTCTCCTCTTCTGGTATTTCCCATTCGCCGTTCCTTTCTACAGGGAGGCCGAATGCCCGTAATTGGAAGCGCTCAAGCCAGCTGTGCAAACGCCGGAAGTCCATCTCCTGCTCTTCGTTGTGAGGCTCGCTCGAGCTAAAGACATAAAGGCTGCCTGCCCGGGGCTGTATGCTGGGCAGTTCATTCAAATCCCAGAAGCTGAAGCAGAGGATGAAATCACCCTGATTAGAACTAACATCCTTAGCCAAGACAATTTTGCTGGAGTATTCCTGGTAGGTCTTTCGTAACCATGAAGCAGGACTTCTCGCAGCCGTTGTCTTCTGGTAGATGACCAGAGCGTCTTCTTCGGTTAAGTCAGGTATCTCTCGGTCGAGAAGGCGCATGGTCTTTAAAAGGTAAGCATCCCTGGGCAAAATGGTTAACTTCCTTTTTGTGTCTCTGGCAACCTGCAAGAAGGTAAGCAAGCGGTTTACATCTCTGGGAGGAAAATCGGCAATGACCAGACCCCTGGCATCGTTAATAGCTTTGAAGGCATTTTCATATACTTCCTGCTCGAAAACATTCGCGGCCTTGTCCACATTAGTGCCTTCCAGGATTAATGCCTTAGGATGTAGCTGAGCTGCCTGTTTTATCATTAACTCGGTAAGTTTGC
>Ga0307437_1002546_pt1 | contig 11133 bp, 12 predicted proteins | sample SalMarWE160390MG_FD_202146 | JGI IMG/M metagenome (GOLD analysis project Ga0307437, IMG submission 202146) | Salt marsh sediment microbial communities from the Plum Island Ecosystem LTER, Massachusetts, United States - WE1603-90 | ecosystem: Environmental > Aquatic > Marine > Intertidal zone >...
CGGGCAACATATTCCTCAATTATCTACTAGAATTACTATTGGCAAAAGAAACACTTGTTCAAGAACTCTCTGAATTGTCGAGATCTTTTAATGTCAAAATTTTTACGGTTCTATCAGCCACAGGAGCCAGCCTTAGGATTTATGGCTCAGTAGAAAATATACTTAACACCGCATTACTCAGACCTCTTTTAACATTTGACCTATCAAGCGCATCAGTGCTCTATGTTCTTCTTCGCATTCCTTCTCAATTGAAGACCAAACTTCCAAGAGAAAAAATTGACTTATCAATAGTCAACTGGTTTAAAGACAAAGCCAACCTCAAATCTATCTACTTCAGTGACCCTATATACGTAGAAGATAACAGTGACAGAATAGATGTTGTTATGTTTGTGGGAGGCTTCGATGTAACTGAGATGTTCACCTCGATGGAGAAAGATGTAAACGCAATAAAAGGTGACGCAATAGATCGTGGGTTTATAAGCGAGGAAGAATGGCAAGGAATCGTTAAGAGTTTAGTAGAAGATTAAGGGCTAATCCTTCCTGGCGCTTTATTTCTTCTCCTGTTTGTTATTTTTTATCTCTTCAATGAGTTGTTTTGCTGAAATTCCATGTTCAAGGAGATAGGAACGAGCGAAATTCTTCTCGAAATCGTTAGCTTTACTATACAGGAGTTGCATTTCATCAAATGATTCAAGGTCTTCTGGCTTTCCTCTACCACCCACAACTAGGATTCTAGTTGTCCATGGCTCCCGAGAATCAATTACCCGTACGGTTATTGTTCGTGATACCTCGCTGGTAACGTATCCTGCAAGTGAAGTGTATAGCTCTTGTGTTAGGTCTTCACTCCATAGCTTCGGAGGGGTCTCCACAGTTACCCAAATGTAATCAGATTTATAGGTTGGTTTATATCCCATAATGCTTGGTGTTTTGAAAACTCGTATGATGCTCTTCATGTAATCCTTAAAGTGCTCCATATCAAGTATTTCCTTTATTATCACATCTCTGGAGAGCGTATCTTCTTGTTCGGCTAGTATCTTGAAGATTATCTTCGTTTGCTCTCCTTCAGTGAGCTCGGTTGATCTTTCAAAGTATTTCTTGGGTTCAACTATCTGCGAGAGCTTTTCTTCATATTCTTTAGACAACTCAACAATCTTGTTCAATCTCTTACGATATTCGGAAGTGATTTCAAGTTTTTTAGCTAGTTGATCATACAATTTGATGTTACTTTCGAGGTTTTCAAGTTCTTCAAGGATGTAAGCCTCCTCTTCCGCTATTCTTGTCAGATCCCGTTCATACGTTGTAACCTGTTCTCTGGCGTATCTTTTTGAACTGAAGAACTTGCGCAACCGCTTTTCCATTTTTGATTTGTCGAATTCTTTTCTCTGCTTTTCTTCCTGTATTATGACAAGTTCATTATCGATAGATCCCCGTTTATCCATGATCTTGCTCATGTCTTCATGTACGTAGCTAAGGTGATCATCGATCATCTTTGCTTCATCGGATGGTGTTCTAAGTATTAACTGTACAACTAAATAGAGAGTTGCTAATTGAGATCGAATATTCTTCAAATCTTTTAATTCAGCCTCAGATTCTGGAAGACCTTCGTAATATTTGATTGCTTCTTCAGTAAAGATCCTAGTCTCATCATAAAACCTAAGAATTTTGAGAGATTTTTCAACAAGATCCGTCAGATTCATTAAATCCTCTAAAAGTTTCTTTTGCCTTACGGTGAAGACTTGTGAACCGGGAATTAATTGCTTCAAGCGCTCAAAGATGGCAGCTTTATTTACAGAGAAGTCGAGGTGTGTTTTTGTAAGTTGTGTGAGCAAGGTTTCCAGGTTGTCTTTTTTCCTAGATTTCTTTTTTCTGAGCACCAAACTTACGATTTTTCGCTCTAGTGGTCCGCAGCTTGTATTCAATCTGATGGTTGATAGAAACTTCATTAGATCGCTTAGCCAATTTCTTGCTTGCTCCGCTATACATTTAACATGTAATTCATAGTCTTCTTCAAGCATTGGATTGCCATAAATAATAGACTTGACTTTCTCATCAAACTCCTCTTCAGCGTAGGTGCCAGTCTTTATCAGATACTTCTTGTAGAGCTCCCTCGTTACATCACTGTTTACTTTGATGATGTTTTCGATTCCCTCTAAAATATCGAGCTTCTCTTTTCTAAACCCATATAATGATTGAAGTTTTTCGAAATATATCTTAAAGGCTGATATGTAATCGTCCACCGAATACATTACCTTGACCATACCTAACGTATGAACGAAATTATCTGTGAGCCCAACCTCAGTTCCTATTCCTCCTAAAAGATCAGCCAAATCGAAATCCATCAAAACATAGAGCATGTCAACGATCATTTCATCCATATCTCTTCGGGCAGTAACGATGTTGCCTACATTTGTGTATGCAGGCCTTAATGGCAACCAAACAAGGGCATTCAATGGGTTTTGATAGATGTCACCAAACGCCTTGCTGATATAATCATTGTAATCCCTATTCAACAATAGAGATAATTCATTCATAGCCGTAAATGCCGAGGTTCCCTTTGCTGGCGGGTCATCCCCGCCACATGGAGCGATTACAAAAGCTATAATTGGTACACTGGATCCCAATACGTTTCTTAAATGTCTAGTGAACTCACAGAACAACCCACTTCCAGTGCCTCCCCCTAATCCATATATCAAGACGACGGTTGGAGTAATTATCGACGAGAGAGCCTGTTCTTTAAATGAATTTATAAAACCTCTCATTATGCCAAGCTGGTAATAGTTTAAGACGTATACTGCCTTCGCTAGTGCTCTTCTTCTGCCCGCGCCTCCAGCTAAAGGAGGTATAGCCCTTGTTGAGCGGAGCCATGGATTGAAGTTTTCGAGTTTGGCTCCTTCACTCAGAAGATATTCATTATATTTTTTATCAATGAAGTCGAACATTGCTTCGGCAGTTGGAAACTTTATTGATTGAGCATTTAGCCTCATTCTCTCTCTTGGAATCCCCTGCTTCTGCATGAGATTTGTTATTTTCACATTGCTTTCCTGTAATTTCCTGATTTCTGGATCAGCGATGTCAACTGCCATGAGAGAAAGTCGTGTAATATCATTCTTTAGTAGTTCCTTGGTTTTTTTGTGATTCAAGAAAGCTTCTACGATGTTAGTTCCTGCTGAGCCTAGCCCTATCAACATCACACTATTTTGGTATGGTATCATTTTGAATTACGTCCAGATTAGTTTCTTGAGCCTTTCTTTAATGGAATCCAATCTTAATGAAATAGTTTTATCAAGCTTTGACGCTCTCAGGGTCACCCCTTCCAGATCCTTAATTTGATCTTCAATTACTGATAAAACATAGTTCCTCTTGCCCCTAGCCCTTAAGTATAAGAATCCTACTGCAACTACTGCAATTGCCAAACCCCCCATTAGTGGCAAGAAAAGAATTTCAACACTCGACGAAACAGGCTCTTGAGAGACTGCGAGTAGGTCTAAGATAGCAATCGCTTCATCAACGAACCCACGCTCTGCCTGAGCTTCAGCTTGTTCGAGAACGCCTTCATAAATTTCAATGTATCCCGGGGCAACTCCCGTATCCTTAAGGGTTTCCAACTTATCTTGTCTTTTCTCAAGAATGTTTTGGTATTCATCAAGTTCAGCGTCGAGTACATCACTCTTGATTCGATCTAAAAGCTCGCCGCTAGGACTGGTCAGCTTGATTAGAACGTAGTCCTCTGGTTTGTGTAGCACGATCCCACCAATTTTTTCTTGAGTGATCCCCGTAGGAATTCTTCCATAACATAATATGGTGAAAGTTCCTCTAACCTGTTGGAACTCTACATATTTCTGAGCGGGATTATAGTCCACAAACTGGTAATCCTGCGATTGAAGTTGCCAGTATCTGTCTTCAATGGTTGAAGGTAGCAAGTTAGTAGCGAGTCTCAAATTAGCGTAAGTGGCTGTAAGGGCTACATCCACCGTGATTGTCACAAGTAACTCCGATCCCGCAAATAATGGAACATATTGGATGATTTCTCCTGTTTGAAAAGCACTCTCTAGAATGAGCTGTCCTGTCTCCAAGTCTTCCACTCGATAGTTCACAATCCACTCTCCCGTACCAATACCATGAACTGGGGTCATAGATGCAGCAAGTAAAAATAGAAAAAGGCATAACCCAAATAGTTTCATTCTCAATTTCCTTCCCCTCTCCGCCAAATGGTAATATCAACATATACCAATCTGAAAGGAATATAACATTTGCGCTGTTTATGCCTGTAACTTCCATATACTTGTATTAAGCATCCCTGATTTGACGGAAATCATCTCTCAGTGAACTAAATGACTTTCACCGTAGCAGGGATCATATCGATGACAATTTCTTTTACATATCTGTATTCAGGCGTGTCTATTCAGTTAGACAAACAATCGGTGTTGATTAGGAAATAATGGCTTCTCCTATGTTACATGTATTCATGTTATAAATCTTGGTTACACAAGCATTTCAAAACCTAGAATAGACTTTCTTTCCAATTCCAATTAAAATAATAACTATTCCAATAACAATCAAAAAAAGCCCAACAAATTGATATGGATATTCTGAGCTAAGAAGAACTTTCCTTCCCGTTCGTATTATGTATGTGTTTATATGAAAATCATAAAAGACATAACCTATCAAACTAACAATAAGTCCAATAATAAAAAAACTCCAGCCAGCCCTTTTCTTTCTTGTTCCCTCTTCAATTTTCTCTTCACGATATGCCATTTTTCCTTGCTCAGTCAACTCTCACAACTCAATAATTAATGAATAGAGATTAGATTCAAAATATAAGCGTTAATACACCTACCTATTACATAGATATAAAACAATATTTTAGACAGAATTAGTTACTAGACATCTTTAAATTGGGAGGTTTATTGGCTGTTGCCATTCATAACCTGAACAAGTAACCTCTCCAAATTTGTCTGCATTTTTGGTGAATTGGGCTTTTTAGTGCGCGCACAGAGGCATGTGTACAAAAGTTTAAGAGAAATTTGGGTTCTTTGATCGTTTTCGTTCAAGTTATTGCTTTTTTCACTCATTACTTTGTATCCTGCTGGTGGTCTCACAAGTTATTTCTAATTATATCGGTGACATGAGTTTCATCAATCTATTGTTTTGTTGCTTCATTCCTTTCTTGTTTTTTTGGATGTAATTTTATGGTTGTTTGCATATCTTTACCGAGAATTTGCAGTTTCTTTGGCATCCCTCAGTTTTATTGTCTGTTTCCCCTTTTTCTCCTGAATTGGCTGAGATTTTGCTTCCATTAACTAACTCTTAGTGAATGCGATGGAAGCGTAACCAACTACTGCAGAACGGTCGCCTAGTATGTCGCCGCTCGTCTTGTAGCATAATAACTGTGCCTTTTTGGCGTCTAACTCTTTTGCTGCTGTGATGGCGGCGATGGTTGGACCGTAACCGCAAGTGGATATTCCATAAGCTTCTACAGTATTGTAGTATTGTTCTTCGTCCATCTTGAGGGCAGCATCTATCGCCATTTTGTCCTTCTTTTCGGCTCTTTCCTGTGGCTCATAATGGGTCAAATCAGAAGATGCGATAACCAACGCATTCTTGCCCTTCAAGGCTGTAGCAACCGCTTTTCCCACTTCGCGGCTGGACTTCAAATCCTGCATAATAAAACAGATAGGAACGAACTTGAAGTCTGAACCGTACAGATACTGAAGGAAGGGCAACTGAAGCTCAATAGAATGCTCGTAAGCATGCGCCATCTCATCCACATCAATGATGCTAGAAGCCTGCAAAATCCGGTCAGCTGTTTCAGTGTCAATCTCCACATCGCCCAGAGGTGTACGCCACACCCCCTCGTTCATGACTGCAAGAGCGCTTCCCCGTCCAGTATGGTTGGGACCAAAAATCACTATGATATCCGGTTTTCCATCCTTCGCAAGATGATAATATGCATGAGCGGCTACAGGACCAGAAGCTAGGTATCCCGCATGGGGGACGACAAGTCCAACCAAGTTTCGAGGGCCTTCCTTTACTATCTGCGGAAGGCTTCCGGGTCCTAGCCTATGAGTGAAAAGTTCTTCTATCTGATTCCGTAAGCGGTTGGGGGTGCCAGCGTACCATGAACCTGCGACTGCCGGTGACCTAATTTTCAATCCTCTTCTTCCCGTCTTTCCCTAGTCAGCTTTATTTCGAAGTCTTCGATGGACTGACTTGGGTCTCCGTCTGGGGGGATTTCGCCTCTCTCGCGTAGTATCTGTCTAGCTAGAAGCCAATAGATAACTGCCAATGCCCGTCTTCCCTTATTGTTGGTGGGTATAACCAAGTCTACAAAGGAGAAATCGTTGTCGGTGCTGCAAAGCGCTATCACAGGAATTCCGATACTCGACGCTTCTTTCACCGCTTGCACATCAGCTTTGGGGTCAGATAGTATTATTACGCTAGGCTCAAGGCGATTTGGGTAAAGCGGGTTTGAAAGCATTCCGGGGATGAACCGTCCAACTATCGGGGTTGCTCCAACTACTTCACAGAATTTCTCTACAGGAGACTGCCCGTACAATCGTCCAGCTACAGCCGCTATCTTTGAGGGTTCAAATCGGGCTAGAAACTTGGCAGCAACTCGTATACGTTCATCTGTTTTTTTAACGTCCAAAACGAACAAGCCGTCGGCTCTAACTCGATATATGAATTGTTCCATGTCTTTTGTTCTCATTCTGGTTCCTATATGAACCCCCGCGGACAACAGTGTATCCTGGGGTAACAAAAGGTCTTCCTCGCTGAATGATTCGATTTTTTCTTCACTTTCGGACAAGATTTTTCCTCCAATCAGAATATTGACATTTGTGCTCTATTTCCAAGAGTTTCCTCTATGCGGATGAGCTCGTTGATTTTCGCCACTCGCTCTCCGTGTAACACACCAGTCTTGATGACCGGACAAGAGAAAGCAACGGCTAAGTGAGCTATATGTGTATCAGTTGTTTCTCCAGAACGATGGGACATAACCGGGACGTAACGCGCTCTTTTAGCCAGTCGCGTAGTTTCCCAAGCATCTGTGAGTGTGCCCACCTGATTCGTTTTTATGATGATCGAGTTCCCTGCACAAATTTTTATGCCCTGATTTAGCCTTTCGCGGTTTGTTACAAACAAGTCGTCGCCGCAGATGAGGCAATTCTTAACTTTTTTCGTGAGTTCCGCAAAACTTTCAAAGTCGTCCTCATGGAAAGGGTCTTCAACATAAGCAAGATTATAATCCTCAATGAGACGCAACATAAACTCCAGTTGCTCTCCAGAATCTCGTTTGGTTCCTTCCATGGAATAAACGTAAACATTCTGTTTCGAACTCCAGAAACTGGAAGCAGCAACATCGAGACATGCCCTGCATTCGATGCCCCGCTCTTCTGAAACCTCTTCACAAGCCTTCACAACTATCTTCAAAGCTTCTTCGTTTTTTATGTTGGGCGCCCATGCTCCTTCGTCTCCTCTTCCACCTGTAAAGGTTTTATCCTTTTTTCTGAGAAGAGCGCCGATCTTTTGATGTACCAGAATGTTGGCTTTCGCCGCCTCTGCGAAGCTGGGTGCCTTAATCGGGATAACTAGGTACTCTTGTATGTCCGTTGTCTTTCCTAGGGCATGTTTTCCTCCGCCCAACACGTTTCCAAGAGGATATGGAAGCTCATTTGCGAGGTATCCGGATAGATGCTGAAACAGGGATGTGCCATAGGATGTTGCGGCTGCTTCTGCCGTGGCTAGGGAGATAGCGAAGACCGTGTTTCCTCCGATGTTTCCGAAGTTCTCTGTTTCGTCGATTTCGTGAAGAAGAGCATCAATTTCTTTTTGTTCTTCAGCGTCCATGCCTATGAGTTCAGGGACAATCAGCTCCTCTACCTTTTTTATAGCCTCGTCCACTCCTCCTTCAGGATAGGAAACTACCTCAGCTTTGCCTTTACTGGCTCCAGCTGGGGCAGAGGCTCTTCCGAATCCAGCAGTAGTTATAACATCGATTTCCAGCGTTTCCTCTCCTCTGCTGTTGAAAAGTTTTCGCGCCATAATATCTTCTATGACGGATGACATGTTTGTTCCCCGCTAAAATTGTTGAGTGTTGTTTATTTTGCCTTTTTCTTCATAAAACCTGAGAATCTTGTCGGCAATCTCTATATGAGAAAGAATCATTCGGCGACAGCAATATCTTGTTAAACCTAAGCTGTCCAGAACCTTTTTTGCGTCTTCTCCAGCTTTGACTCTTCTGGTGAACTCTTCCCATTTGTCACCTATCAGCTTGCCACATGTGAAACAGCGAACTGGGATAATTATTTCAATTCGACCTCCTATACATCATTATGACCTTCAGGTTGTTTCGAGCATTTAATTCCTACTTATACATTTCGGCGTCATTTTGTTTAGAGTTCTTAACACCTTTGATTAATACACACACTTTCTTTTGGGGGAGTGCTCATCTGTAGCTTTTCTGATCTCTAGCCCTAGCTCCGGGACCTCCGAACTTTTTGGGCTCACTTCTTCTAGGATCACCGGCAATCATTGTTCGATCGTAGTCTCTGAGGGTAGTGCGAAGTCGAGTGCTCTTTGTCCACTTCAGTAGACCCTTAGCTATGGCCATACGCGCGGCTTCAGCCTGTCCCATGAAGCCTCCTCCAGCCACCTTAACGTTGATGTCAACTTGTCCCCAAACTTTCTCATCTACCAGAAATAAGGGTTCTAGAATTTTGTCGCGAGCGAGTTTAGGCTCAAAAATCTCTAAGGGTACATTGTTTATTCGGATTCTCCCCTTTCCAAGCCTAACTGTGGCTCGAGCTATTGCGGTTTTCCGCTTCCCACTTAATACCAAAACCTTTTTCGATTTAGACAACCTATTCAACCTCTGGGCTCCACCCGATCTCTTTAGCCAATTCTCCAACGGTTATATAAGGTGATTTTAATTTCTCTGCGCTGGCTTCAAGGATTGTTTGGATTTCTTTATCCTCAAATTCCATGGGAGCACCTAGGTAAACCTTAAGTCTTTTGTAAGCCTGCCGACCTTTCGGTTTCTTCCGAGGAAGCATACCGCGGATGGTTCTACGAACAATTCTGTCAGGCCTTCTCTGATGAAAGGGGCCCTTCCTTGGATGGCCCACCTCGAGGAACGTTTTAGCTTCCTTAACTATTTGCAGCCTCTTGCCTGAAATGGCTGTTTTTTCAGCGTTTAAAACGATGACGGATTCGCCTTGGAGAAGACGTTTGGCTATGATGCTGGCCATTCGTCCAAGAATCAGTCCCTTGGCGTCGATAATTATGGCGTTCTCGGAAGACATACCGTTTACCCCATGAGTTTCACGTTTTTGCCCGCTGGGTTCTTTTCCATCAAATCTCTTATTGATAAACAGTTTCCCTTAGCCTTCAGAATCTTTGATTGCGCTCGGTCGGAAAAGGCGAAGGCTGCTACTGTCATGGGATGGTTGGCTTTTCCGGCGCCCAGAACTTTACCCGGAACAGCAACGGTTTCTCCCTTTTTCGTGTAGCGGTTCAATCGGCTTACGTTTAATGCTATACGGCTTCTTTTTGAACTTGACAAACGTTCTGCCAAGTTGCGCCATAATTCGGTTTTGTTTTCTCGTGATTTTTTCTTTAAATCTCGAATGAGCACAATAAGCTCCGGATTGGTTGCCTTTACTTTCTTCACTTCTTCTTACCCTTTTTCAGTTGATTGGAAAAGTCTTTAATTTTTTTGTCAAGAATTTTTACAGCCTCAATAACGATTCGTTCTACTGGGAGTGCTCCGGTGGACTCGATTTTAAAAATAAAAGCTTTCTTGTCCCAAGATATTTCGACGGCTGGCGGGTCTTGGGGACAAGCATCTGCACAGTCCATACAGAGGGTGCATTCGATTACTTTCTGGGTTTTTATTCCTTCCGCCGTTTCTATAAGAATCTCTTCGGGACAAACCTTAACGCATTTGCCACATGCATCACAGCGTTCAGAGTCAATCTTGACTTCTGGTAGGTACATGTAAGTGCACATGGAGACCGGTTGCCATTTCGCGTGTTTCTTTCCTTTCCCCAGTCGAGCATAGGCTTCCAAGTTTACTCGTTGCTCGGGAGCCAACTTTACTAGCGGAATCTTGTCGCTGACTGGGGCTATGTCAGGGTTCTCTGGCTTCAATTCTCCTGAATAAACTGTTATTGTTTTGTCTGTGGCTTCGGCTTCCAATGTCAGATTTGCTCGACAAAGGTTGCATCCAAGCTCGCTTCCGCAGTTGCACTCTTCAGGAAGGTTGTAAGAATCTAGGTCGGTTTTGAGGGGAATGAATCCCATCCTGTGGGCGAGAATCTCATCGTTAAGAATTGAAGAATTTTCGAGGATAACAATTTCATCTATAGCCATTGTGGGGACTTCGGTAAGCATGATTCGCCGTAACGCGTTTACAAAAGGCACATTGACTCCTCTAACAATGAATCGCATGAAATCATCGGTTTTTTCAAGGATTTGAATCTCTACCACAGTTAAGCCTCTTTGTAATAGCGCGTTGAAAGCTCGTGCTTTTCAAAGAGAGAGAAAGCCATTATTTCAATATTGTGGTTTATGAGGGGAGCGAATCATATATTTTAAATGCTCAACCCTGTTTCTCACAATTTCTGCAATCACTAAAATATCAGACTCGGCGTCCTCTACGTCCACCCTTCCTTCGGGTTCCGTCGTGAGGGATAGGCGTCACCTCTTCAATGCGGCCTACGCGGAATCCAGCTCTTGCCAAGGCACGTATGGCAGCTTGGGCTCCTGCCCCAGGCGTCCTGGCGCCTGATCCTCCTGGAGCTCGGACTTTTATGTGTATAGCTGTTATTCCCTTGTCTTTGGCGATGGTGGCGGCGTGGGCTGCGGCTCGCATGGTAGCGTATGCTGATGATTCCAGTCGATCTGATTTGACGTGCATGCCTCCTGAGGATCGTGCAATGGTTTCTGCGCCTGAGATGTCTGTGAAATGGATGATTGTGTTGTTGTAGGAGCTGTAAACGTGAACAACTGCCCATTTGTCAGTCTTTTTACTCACGCCTATTTTCCTCCTTCCTCTGCGATGCTGGTTCGGTTGGAACACTTGTGGATTTTGTCAGTGGATGATCAGGGTTTGTAAGAGGGCTTTTTGGGGTG
>Ga0307437_1002548_pt1 | contig 11128 bp, 8 predicted proteins | sample SalMarWE160390MG_FD_202146 | JGI IMG/M metagenome (GOLD analysis project Ga0307437, IMG submission 202146) | Salt marsh sediment microbial communities from the Plum Island Ecosystem LTER, Massachusetts, United States - WE1603-90 | ecosystem: Environmental > Aquatic > Marine > Intertidal zone >...
TGCTCTCAATATACCTATGAGGCTATTTCTCGTTTCGGCTTTTTTAAGGGGGGTTGGATGGGGGCCAGGCGCATCGCCCGTTGCCACCCGTTTCATGCCGGCGGCTATGACCCGGTGCCACATATCGATTGTGGAGGGAATGGCTAAGTGAGGATTAGAAACAAGGTGCTGCCGGCGGGCAAGATTAGCCTGCTTATCGTCTTGCTCTTGGTGGGGCTTTTGGTAACCGGTTGTACCGGCATCAGGGGTTCCCCTGAAGGCGGTTCCGGCGCCACGATAGCCGATGGGACTATATTTTTATCGCCTTCTTTAAAACAGGCCGGGGGTTTCGGCTGTTCGTCGCCGGCGGTGCAAGGTAAGCTGGTGGCGGTGAACGCGGAGACAGGCGTTCAGCGCTGGGAGGTTCCGCTGACAGGTGCGGTGTCGTCGGGTGGCTTCGGCTGTTCCCAGAGTTCGATACCGGTGGCTGTTTACGGCAGCCCCGCTTTGTTCGAAGACCTGGTCTATGTTGCCGGCTATAACGGCAAGGTTTATGCCCTTAATGCCGAGTCGGGGGCGTTGCGCTGGGTCTATCCCCGTGAGGGCAACATAGACTCCATCGTCGGCGGTGTGGCAATCGCCCTGGATAAGCTCTATTTCGGCTGCGCCGACGGCAATGTCTACGCCCTGGACGCCGCTACCGGTGACCTGCTTTGGGAGTTCGCCACCGAGGACAAGATATGGTCAACACCTGTCGTTGACGGGGAGACGCTTTACCTGAGTTCCTTCGATAAGAAGCTCTATGCCATCAGCGCCGCCGACGGCAGTGAAAAATGGCAGTTTGAGGCGGAGGGGGCTTTCGCTTCTACGCCGCTGGTCAATAACGGCACGATTTATATCGGCACCCTCGACCGCTACTTCTATGCTATAAGTGCCGTCGACGGCACGCTGAAGTGGGAATTCCAGGCCGAAAAGTGGTTCTGGACGAGGGCGGTGGTTTTTGAGAACACCGTCTATGTCGGCTGTTACGACAATAAGGTCTATGCCTTAGATGCCTTGAGTGGGAATAAGATAACCGAGTTCGACCTGGAAAGCCCGGTACGTTCCTGGGGAGTCCTGGTCGAGGACAGGGTTCTTATCGCCACCGAGGAGGGCAAGATATACACCATAGATGCGGTTAACAATCAGCTCGGGCTTTTCGCGGATATAGAGGAGACGATATACGCCCCGCTTTCTCTTAGCGAGGGCGTTCTCTATGTTTATACCCAGGAGCAGAACCTCCACGCCCTTAACGCCGATACCGGGGTGAGGCTGTGGATTCAGCCCGTTAAATAACAGTAAGGTAGGTTTTTAGTGGGAATAGGTGACATCTGGAATCTAATCGCCATGCAGCCGGTGATAAACGTCCTCATCGTGCTGACTCACTTCCTTTTCAGTAACTTCGGGCTGGCTATCATCGCCCTGACGCTTATCGTTAACGGCGCGATGTTCCCCCTGACCCTGAAGCAGATTCGCGCTTCCAAGGCAATGCAGGAGATGCAGCCTAAGATTGCCGAGCTTAAGAAGAAGTACGGCAAAGACAAGGAAAAAATGGCCCGGGAGCAGATGAATCTCTATAAGGAGTCGGGAGTTAGTCCGGCCGGCTGCCTGCTGCCGCTGTTAATCCAGATGCCCATCTGGATTGCCCTGTTCCAGTCAATCATGCGGGTGCTGGCGGTAATCCCGGAGAATCTGGCGGGGCTTTCCCAGTATCTCTATTCCTGGCCGGTGGTGTATTCCACGCTGCCTCTGAATAACCATTTCCTCTGGTTGAACCTTGCCAGCGGCGACATGTTCCTGGCGCTGCTGGTGGGGGGAACGATGTGGGTGCAGCAAAAGATGGTGATGACACCAACCGTCGACCCTTCTCAGAAGACCCAGAGCAGCTTGATGCTCTGGATAATGCCCATTATGTTTGCTTGGTTAACTCTATCGTTCCCCAGCGGGCTGGCCCTTTTCTGGGTGACTTCGAACCTGTTCAGAATCGGTTTGCAGTACTGGATCGGGGGGTGGGGAGGCCTGGCTAAGTCATCGCCCAAGAAGGATACCGGCCGGGATAAGAAGTATAAAAAGCGCATCGCCGAGGTAGAAGAAGCGTCTACGGGCGGTGCTGATGTCGTGCCCAGTTCGGCACAGGAAGAAGATGTGAGTTATGAAGAGTCTGGAGACAAGCGGCCGGACCGTGGAGGAGGCTATCCAAAAAGCCCTAGAGACACTAAACCTAAGTCGCGAAGAGGTGGAGGTCGACGTCGTAAAAGAGGGTAAGCATGGTATCCTGGGTCTGGGAGCCGAGGAGGCTATGGTAAGAGTACGGGCTCTGGACAGTACGCAGGAGAATATGGACGATATGGCGAGGGAGGTCCTGGAGACCCTTCTGGCGCGGATGGGGGTGGCGGCTTCGGTGGATTGCCAGACCAAACCCCCGGCGGAGGGCGACGAGAAGGCCGTTGAGGTCATTACCCTTGATGTGACCGGTGACGACCTTGGTATCCTTATCGGGCGGCGGGGGCAGACCCTTTCCTCTCTACAGTATGTCGTCAGGCTTATCCTGGCCCATCAGACTCAAGCCAGGGTGCCGATAGTTATTGATGTCGAGGGCTATAAACAGCGCCGCTATGAGGCGTTGCAGGCTTTGGCCCAGCGTATGGCGGAGCAGGTCAAGACCAGGGGCCGACCGTTTACCCTGGAGCCGATGCTGGCTTACGAGAGGCGTATTATCCACCTGGCTTTAGCCGATGACCCCGATGTCACCACCGAGAGCGTTGGCGAAGGCGAATCCCGCAAGGTAGTTATTATGCCCCGGGAATAATAGCCGGGTGGGGAAGGAGGCAAAAATGGCCAAGACGGATTGGGCCGGGCTTAGTCAGGAGATGGAGCGCTTGCTCCGTTTGAAGGCAAGCCCGGTCGCTTATAAGCGGCTGGAAAAGGCGTCGGAGCTGGATAAAATACCGGACGTAGTGCCCCTCGACCGCCGGGCTTCCTTTTGCCAGGTACCGGCAATGGTGCGCACCATGGGCTTAACGATATCCGCCACCAGGGACAACTTCGGTGAGCGCTGCGCTCGCATCAACGGGCTGGCGCCGACTACCGAGAAGCAGGTCGCCTGGGAGGCGGAGCAATTTGCTAATACCTGGTTTGCCAACGTGCAAGAGGCTAAAAAACAGATGGCGGTATATCCCACCGTCCCTCCCGGAGAGGCTGTCGTGCTCGCCCCACTGGCGGCGGGTAAATTCGAGCCCGATGTCGTCTTAATCTACGCTAATCCGGCGCAGATGATGCTGCTCATGAACGCTCTCCAGTTCAAGGACTACGAGCGCTTTCAGTTCTTCTTCATCGGTGAGGGCTCCTGTGCCGACGGCCTGGCGCAGTGTTATACCACCGGCAAGCCCGCTCTGGCTATTCCCTGCCTGGGCGAGAGGGCCTTCGGCGCCGTTACTGAGGACGAGATGGTTATGGCGCTGCCGCCGAAAATGGTAGCCAAGGCGGTGGAAGGCTTGCAGGCGCTCAAATCAAGGGGCATCGGCTACCCGATTAACTATCTGGGGCCCGTGTGCGACCCCTCGCCGGTGCTGACGATGATATACCCCGAGTGGTGGGAACGCCGTTAGTTACGGCTTGTTTTATTTTTCGAGCTGTGCTAACCTTTAGCGGTAAAGGCAGTGACGGAGAGGAGTAGGGGGAGAGCGGGCACTAAAGCGAGTCTGGTAGGGTGAAAGCAGACGTTACCGTCCCCCGAAAATCGCTCCTGAGCCACCAACCGAACGGTGATTATCACCCAGTAGGCCTGGTCGGTAGCGTCAACCGTTATCGCTGACGGGGGCATTAGAATGTGCCCCGGAAAGAGTCCTCGCGGTAAAGCGGGGGAAATAGGGTGGTACCGCGGGTAGGTTTATCCCGTCCCTAGAGGGCGGGATTTTTTGATATAGGGGGTTTTATGTTTAAGCCTGTCGGCAGCAGGGTGGATTTCCCCAAAGCCGAGGAGAAAATCCTGGAGCTGTGGAAGGATAAGAAAATCTTTGGGCGAAGTGTGGAACAGCGCCAGGGGAAACCTCGCTTTGTTTTTTATGAGGGGCCCCCATTTGCCAATGGCAATCCCGGCATCCACCACGTTCTGGCCAGGATTTTCAAGGATGTCATCGTCCGTTACCGAGTAATGAAAGGCTTTTATGTGCCGCGCATTGCCGGCTGGGACACTCACGGCTTACCCGTAGAATTGGAAATAGAGAGGGAGCTTGGTTTCTCTGGCAAAGAGCAGATTGAGCAGTACGGTGTGGAACGGTTTAATGAGCGCTGCCGGGAAAGCGTCTTTCGTTACCTCAAAGAATGGAATAAGCTAACCGAGCGCATTGCCTATTGGGTAGACCTGGAAAAGGCCTACATGACGATGAGTAACGACTACATCGAGAGCGTCTGGTGGGCAATCAAACGGCTGTGGGATAAAGGTCTCATCTATCAGGGCTACCGGGTCACGCCCCACTGCCCCCGCTGCGGCACCTCGCTCTCGTCCCACGAGGTCGCCCTCGGCTATGAAGACGCCGACGACCCTTCGGTTTACATAAAGTTCAAGGTAGCCAAGGCATCGAAGCTGCCCTCGGACAAACCTGTCTACCTGTTGGCCTGGACGACGACGCCCTGGACATTGCCGGGGAACACGGCCGTGGCCGTCGCCGCCGACGCCGAGTACGCTGTTTTAGAAAGCAAAGATGATTACCTGGTCATGGCCTCGACGCTGGTGGAGGCGGTGGGGCTTGAGGGCTACAAGGTGGTAAAACGTTTGAAGGGGAGTGTGCTGGTCGGCGCCGAATACGAACCGCTGTTTAATCCACATGACTTTGGCGTGGAGAGACGCCGCATGACCGAAGAACTGCCGCTGCAGAAGGCGAACAAAGACTTAAGATATAGAGTAATCGCCACCGATTTCGTCTCTCTGGAGGAAGGGACGGGGATAGTCCACATGGCGCCGGCCTACGGCGAGGTTGACTACGAGGCCGGGCTGACCGAGAAACTGGACTTCGTCCACACCGTTGATTTGCGGGGCAATGTCATCGGCAATTACCCCTTTTCGGGAAAATTCGTCAAGGACGCCGACCCGATGGTGCTTAAGGAGCTGGAGAAGAAGGGACTGCTCTTTCGTAGTGAGACCATTCGCCACACCTACCCCTTCTGCTGGCGGTGCGATACCCCACTGTTATACTACGCCAAGCAGACCTGGTATATCCGCACCACGGCGGTCAAAGAAGACCTCATCGCCCGCAACGACGAGATAAACTGGTACCCGGAGCACATCAAGTACGGTCGCTTCGGAAACTGGTTGGAAAATAATATAGACTGGGCCTTCTCCCGCGAGCGATACTGGGGGACGCCGCTGCCCGTCTGGAAATGCCAGTCCTGCGGTCACTACGAGGGCATCGGCGGTATAAAGGAACTGCAGGACAAACCGGGCTTTTCCGGTTTCAAAGAGCCACTGGACCTGCACCGACCCTTCGTCGACGAGCTGACCTTCGATTGCCCGAAGTGCGGGGCTAAGATGCAACGCGTCGCTGAGGTCATCGACTGCTGGTTCGATTCCGGAGCCATGCCCATCGCCCAGCACCACTATCCCTTCGAGAACGATACTCTACTTACCGACGGGCGCTTTCCCGCCGACTATATCAGCGAGGCGGTTGACCAGACGCGGGGCTGGTTCTACAGCCTGCACGCGATATCCACCCTGCTCTTTAATAAGCCCTGCTACCGCAATGTTATCTGTCTGGGGCTCGTCCTCGACGCCAAAGGTGAGAAGATGAGCAAGACCAGGGGGAATGTGGTCGAGCCCTGGGCGGTCATCAATAAATACGGGGTGGACGCCCTGCGCTGGTATTTCTTCACCAGCACGGCGGCGGGCAACGTCTACCGCTTCGACGAGTCAATGGTGGTCGAGGTCAGCCGCCGCTTCCTCTCCACGCTCTGGAACGTCTATTCCTTCTTCGTCACCTACGCCAACATCGATAAGTTCACGCCGACAAAAGTGGGGGCTAAGTCGGAGACATCTGAATTGGATAAATGGATTATCTCCGAGCTTAACCAGCTTATCGCCGATGTCGATAGCGGCCTGGAAAACTATAACCCCACCGAGGCGGGGCGAAAGATAGAGGGCTTTGTCGACGAGCTTTCCAACTGGTATGTGCGCCGTAGCCGTCGCCGCTTCTGGAAGAGCGAGAGCGATGCCGATAAGCTGGCGGCATATAACACGCTCTATCAATGCCTGGTGACGCTGGCTAAACTTTTGGCGCCCTTCACTCCCTTTGTAGCCGAGGCGATGTACCAAAATCTTGTTGGCTCGGTGGAGCCCGACGCCCCGGAGAGCGTGCATTTAGCCGATTTTCCGGTTGCCGATAAGACTAAAATAGATAAGACGCTGGCGGACGATACCCACCTGGCGATGAAAATATCAAGCCTGGGTCGTGCCGCCCGCAGCCAGGCGGGCATTAAAGTTCGACAGCCTTTAGCCAAGGTCATCGTCAAGGTGGAGGCAAAGCGGGAAAGGGAAGCCCTGGAGCGCTTAACGCCACAAATGCTGGAGGAGCTTAACGTGAAGGGGCTGGGGTTCGTCGAAGAGATGGCTGAATTAGAGAAAAAGGGCTACGTGGTCATCTCGGAGGGCGGTCACTCGGTGGCTATCTCCAAAGAGATTCCCCCCGAGCTTCTGGCGGAGGGGGTGGCGCGGGAGATTGTGAGAAGATTACAAACGATGCGCCGTTCCGCGGGCTTCGATATCGCTGACCACATCGTCACCTGTTACCGGGGGGACGATTACATAAATCAGGTGATGAGCGACTTCGCCGACTACATCAAGCAGGAAACGCTGTCGAAGGAGCTTGTCGAGGGCGCTCCGGGAACGGGCGCCTTCACCGAGAGCCACAAGCTGAGCGGCCACGAGATAACGCTGGGGGTCAGGCGGCTGGACTAGGAGGGTGGGGGGCTTTCTTCCAGTGTGACGATGGCGCTGAACTGGCTATCGCCCTGCCAGAATATAATTTCCACCTCCTGCCCGATTTCCCTGGAGTGTATCGCCTGGATTAGCCCCTCGGCGCTGGTTACCGCTTCACCGTCAAAGCTGGTGATGACGTCGCCGGGCTGCATGCCGGCTTCGGCGGCAGGGCTGCTCGCCGCCATCCCGGTAATGAGGGCGCCTTCATCTACCGCCAGGTCGTATCTCAATACCGCGTACTCGTCGACGGTATAGAGCACCACCCCCAGCCAGGGACGCACCACATAGCCGTTCTGGATTAGTTCCTCGATTATGGGCATAGCCGAGTCGCTGCTGATGGCGTAGCCCATGCCCTCTACGCCCACCTGCGAAACCTTGACGCTGGTAATGCCGATTACCTCGCCGGCCATGTTCACCAGCGGGCCGCCGCTGTTACCGGGGTTGATGGCGGCATCGGTCTGGATGAGGTCGTCCAGGGTTTGCCCCGCCGATACCGACAGGGAAATATTCTGGGCGCTGACGATGCCTTTGGTGGCGCTTATGCCCAGGCCCAGCGAGTTGCCGATGGCTACTACCCAGTCGCCCACTCTCAACATACTGGAACTGCCCACACTAGCTGCGGGCAGGTTGCTGGCGTTGACCTTGATTACGGCCAGGTCGCTCAACGAGTCGGTGCATATGGTTAGGGCGGGGAAGGTTCTGCCGTCGGCCAGGGTTACGGTGACGCTCTGTGCCCCTTCTACCACGTGGTTATTGGTCACGATAATCCCGTCTTCATCTATAATCCACCCCGACCCCGCCCCCTGCTGTTCGTAGGGGCGGTTGAAGATGTCATAGCTGACATACTCGGTATTGATGGCCACCACCGAGGGCTTGACCAGAGCCACCACGTCGGCAATAGAGGGTAAATCCGAGTCTTCGCCCTCTACGGCGGGCGGCGTCCAGCCGGGGTCGATGGGGTTGCTCGAGCCCGGAGATGAGGCGTCGGAGGGCGGCAAGCCGTTCGTATCAAATATCGAACAGCTGCTCACCAGAAGGCTCAGGATTATGACGAAGGCGATTACAAGGTGGTTTATCTTTGGTAATTTCATAGCTATTTTATTTTAGCACGGGGGCGGGGTGGGGGCAAAGTGGTTTTTGTCACCAGTTCTTTCAGCTTTCCAAAGGGGGCAAAATCTGCTATAGTTTACCCCAGTCCTATAAAGGGGGGCATGGTGCCCGGACAGCTAATAGCTAAAGCCAGAAATGAAGGCCGGACGGTACTGACCGAGGTTGAGTCCAAGCAGCTTCTCCAGCCGGCGGGGATAGATGTGGTTGAGACGCGACTGGCCACCTCCAGGGAGGCAGCCATTTCCCTAAGCGGGGAACTGGGCTTTCCGGTGGTATTAAAGATAGCCTCGGCGGATATCGTGCACAAGAGCGACGCCGGCGGGGTTAAATTGGGGCTGGAAAATGCTCAGGCCGTGGGGCAAGCCTATGATGACATTATGGCGGTGGTTGAGCAAAAACACCCCAAAGCCAAGATTCTGGGGGTGGCGGTGCAAAAAATGGCGCGCCCCGGCGTCGAGGTGATTATCGGCATGTCCAAGGACGACCAGTTCGGGCCCGTTTTGATGTTCGGGCTGGGTGGAGTCCTGGTGGAGGTGCTTAAAGACGTATCCTTCCGGCTGGTTCCCCTGGCCAGGAGGGATGCCGCCGAGATGGTCAGGGAGATAAAGGGCTACCCCCTGCTCGAAGGCTATCGGGGAGGGGAGGCGGTAAAAATATCCTACCTGGAGAATTTGTTGCTCAAGGTGTCCGACTTTGTGGAGAAGAATCCTGAGGTTAAGGAGCTTGACCTCAACCCTATTTTCGCCTACAGCGATGGCGCTTTAGCCGTAGATGCCAGAGTGATACTAGAAAAAAGCAAAAAATGAACCTGAAACAGATGTTGGAGCGGGCGGCGGAGCGCTACGCGGGCAAGACGGTAATCGTCATGGGCGAGCGCAAGCTGTCCTATAGCGAGCTTGACGAAGCCTCAAATAAAGTAGCTAACGCCCTGGTGGGGATGGGGGTGGCTAAGGGCGATAGGGTCGCCCTGCTGCTGGCTAACAGCCCCGAGTTTGTCGCTGTCTACTTCGGAGTGATTAAAATCGGCGCTATAGCCGTGCTGCTCGACCCCAAGTATAAACTCACCGAGCTGGTTTCCATCTGCGACGACTCCCAACCCAAGGTCCTGGTAACGGAAAGTCCCTGCCTGGAGCAATTAGCCCCCGTTTTAGACAGGTTCAAGTCCGTGGAACGGGTTATCGCCCTCAGTTATAAGAATAAGGGAGATTTCCTCGGCTACGAAGAGATAATGGCCGAAAGCTCCTCGGAGGCGATTGCTGCCGAGCCTGCGCCCGAAGATATCGCCCACGTCGCTTACACCTCGGGCCCTTCCTTTCATCCCTGCGGGGTGGCTATGTCCCATCAGGCGTTGGTCAAGGAAGCAGCCATATCGGGCGACAGCTTCCAGCAGACGGATAAAGATATCGTGGTGCTGTTCGCCCTGCCTATGCACCATGCCTTCGGGCTGGTGGTAGTAATGATGACGGCCATTATTAAAGGCAGCCAGGTGGTAATCCTGCCCGGGCTGTCCGTCGAGAGCTTGTTCGAGCTTACCGAAAGGGAGAAGGCTACCATATTTATGGGAGTGCCCTTCGTTCACGGGTTGATAGTCGATGCCGTCGAAGCCGGCGGGATAAAGCACGATATTAGCTCTCTCCGTCTCTGGGGCACGGCCGGAGCCGCCATGCCGACCAATATCGCCCAAAAGGTGAAGCAGCACATCGGCTTGACCCCGGTTAACTTCTGGGGGATGACCGAGTCGGCGGCTCAAGTCAGCTGTACCGCCCTCGACGGACGGGGACCAGCGAGCTCGGTGGGTAAGTCCTTATCCGGCTGGGAGCTGAGGATAGTGGATGACGGGGGCAGGGAGCTGCCCGCGGGCGAGACGGGCGAGATAGTGGTCAGGGGGCCGATTATGAACGAGTACTATAATAACCCCCAGGCGACGGCTCAGGTGATTAAGGACGGCTGGCTCTATACCGGTGATGTCGGCTGGCTGGATAAGGCGGGCTGGCTGTTTCTGGCGGCGGGCCGCAAGAAAGACATGATTATCAGCAAGGGGCAGAATATCTGCCCCAGCGATATCGAAGAGATAATCGGCACTCACCCCAAGGTGGCTGAGGTAGCGGTGGTGGGCATCGCCGACCAGTCGAGGGGCGAGACGCCGCGGGCGGTCATCAAATTAAAGGCGGGCGAAGAGGCTACCGAACAAGAGATAAAGAAGTTCTGCCTGGAGCACCTGGCCAACTATAAGGTGCCCCGGGAGATTATCTTTGCCGGGTCTCTGCCTAAGACCGCCGACGGCAAAATTGATAAGGAAAGCCTTAAATGAAGCGAAGAGTTGTCGTTACTGGAATGGGCATGGTAACCCCGCTAGGGGTGGGGGTGGAGGCAAGCTGGCAGGCTCTATGCCAGGGGAAATCGGGGGTGGGGCCCGTTAGCCATTTCGACGCCGGCCAGTTCCGCACCAAGATTGCTGGTGAGGTTGACGGTTTTAATCCTCACGACTTTATCGACCGCAAGCTGGTAAGGCGTGGCGATCGTTTTATCCACTTCGCCCTGGCGGCAGCGCGAATGGCGCTGGAAGATTCAAAGCTTAAGATAACCTCCGCCAACGATGAGCGGGTGGGGGTGTCGGTGGGGACGGCTATGGGGGGCATAGAGAGCATCGAGAAGAACCACGAGCTTTTGATTAAGGGGGAGCGCCAGAAGATTTCTCCCTTCTTTGTGCCCAGTTTCCTCTGTAATATGGCTACGGGGCAGGTCGCCATTCAATTCGGGGCTAAAGGAGCCAATATGTGCACGGTGACCGCCTGCGCCTCGGGGACGCACGCCATCGGCGACGCCGCTATCGTTATCCAGCGCGGCGATGTCGATGCCATGATTGCCGGCGGCACCGAGGCGGCAATAAGGCCGTTGGTCTTTGCTGGATTAGACCCGCTCAAAGTAATGTCGGCCCGAAACGATGAGCCGGAAAAAGCCAGCCGTCCCTTCGATAAGGGGCGCGACGGTTTTATTATCGGTGAGGGGGCGGGTATGGTCATATTGGAG
>Ga0307437_1002549_pt1 | contig 11124 bp, 8 predicted proteins | sample SalMarWE160390MG_FD_202146 | JGI IMG/M metagenome (GOLD analysis project Ga0307437, IMG submission 202146) | Salt marsh sediment microbial communities from the Plum Island Ecosystem LTER, Massachusetts, United States - WE1603-90 | ecosystem: Environmental > Aquatic > Marine > Intertidal zone >...
TTTGTCCACGTAGATTTCACCCTTTTCCTTCCCCCTCTGAAGGTTCAACACCCCTGTTTTCCCCTCAGCCGTCAGCAACTTCACAACGTCAATTACCTTAAACTGTGAAACACTGCCTGAGAATGCCTCTGGCATAGCACCCCTCCTCCTAACTAAGCGGTGATTTTCATCTTTTTAAACAGTTCCTGCAACTCCGATTCCTCTTGGGCCTTGGCCAGGAAATCCTTCTTTTCCGGTGACTTGCGGAGAGATTTCTGGATATCTTTGTCACCCCGCACCTCATCATTTACCACGTTCAAAGTAAGCTTAATTAAGGTAGTGTCGGCAGTATCCTCACAAACGACCAGAATGAAAAAATTCTGAGCAATCTGGATAATAATGTGCCTATCCTCATATATTAACTCAATAAAATCGACCTCCTGCCTTATCTTGTCCAGGATAGCAAAGCACAGGGCCACTTCCTTGCCAAAATGTTCTATCCGTGCATCCTCGTATTGCAGTTGAGGTGCGAGTAATGCACCCCATTTACTATAGACAAAAGAGTCCGTTACCCCTTCAATTTTGTTAAGTTCAGTCAAATCGACACTCATACTTACATATCTAAGCAATTTATATACCAAAATGTGTATCTTAATAACCAATTGAATTTAAAAGAAAAAATTAAGGGCGCTGAGGTGTGGTGTGGTGTGAGTGACGCTTTTTCACTCAGTGCAGATAAAAAATGGTCAATTATCGTTCGCTCAACTTTCAGTTCGTCCTTTTTGGACCGCCGAAAAACCCCTCTCTCTCTTACAATCTGCTGAACAGAGGGAAAATAGGTTTTCCTTGACAACCCCATCATTTTCTCGGAAAATAATACTATCACCGAGGGAAAAGACGATGGTTGGGGATAAGGATAGGATCTTCGAGCTCGCTCAAAAGATCACACAAAAAAAGGGCCTCAAAAAGACCATCAAAGAATACCAACGAATCTTAGACAAAGACCCAAATGACATCAAGACGAGGATCAAACTCGGAGATCTCTATTTGCGACGGGGGAACTTAGACAAGGCAGTTAAAGAATACTTCAAAATAGGAGAGCACTATATTACCGAAGAGTTGGACTTAAAGGCCATCGCCATGTTCAAAAGGATACTCGTGTTGAACCCGGGGATGATCGATTCATATTATAAACTCGCGGATCTCTACTACAAGCGTGGACTCTTCGGTGAGGCCAGGCTTCAGTATCACAAGGTCCTGGAGATAGATCCCAAAGACAAGAAGGCGCAGGATGGCTTGCAGATGATCGAACGCAAGGCTGCCAAAACCAGCGCCCCAGAAAAGAGTGTCATTGAAGATACCAACAGGGAAAAGGATCCGGTGTGGAACGCGATCTTACAGGAGTTGCAGCGACAACTATCGGCCCAATTGAGGGAAGATGATTACCAAACGCACTATCATTTGGGAATCGCCTTTAAAGAGATGGGCCTCGTGCAAAAGGCCATAGAAGAATTTAAGATCGCTCTCGCGGACCCCGATCTGGAGTTTTACGGTTATCTCATGCTCGGAATGTGCTATCGTGAAATGGGAAATTATGATGAGGCGATAGAATATTTGAAAAAAGGACTGAAAATAAAGCCTCTCATCACGAAACAGTACGAAGATATTTATTATCAATTGGGGCTGACCTTTGAGGAAGGCGGACAGACGAAAGATGCCCTTGAGGCCTTCAACAAAGTGACCGAACTCAAGGGTGGAAAGGCCTCAGCTGAGTTTCAATCGAGGGTAGAAAAACTGAAAGAGCAAGTGCGTGGCGTGTGACTGCCCTGCAACCCCAGTCTTCATCAGCACATAACGTTTGACAATGAAAAATCCAGAGAAGAAGAATTGGATTATATTGGAGATTGTGCGGGATTATCTGTATTCCTACATTCAGTTTCAGTCCATGTATGACAAATATAAGGCGCACACCTTGAGCTTTGATGACGTAGAAGAGTTTGTCACTGATAAAGACCCCACTCCACCCCTCTTCAATTTGAAACAATCATGCCATATGCTCTTTCGATATCAGGGGGACGAACAATGCAGCGATGAGGAAAAATTATTGGATCTCGCCGTTGGTTCTATTTTCCACGAGGCCATGAAAATCAGGGAAAATCTCTACCAACTAGAGGTATACAAACCCCGTTACCTCCAGATCCAGAGCAGTCAAGAAACATCCGATTCCGAGAGCAATCTGCTCCAGTATTTTCTGAAGATCGGTGTGAGGACCGAAAAGCGGTTGGCGGAAAGCATGACGGAGACAAAAAGGCTATTGCACGATACCCTCAAACAACTTGCCCATCTCCTGCCCCGTTATAAGGATAACCCCGTACTCATGAGATTCCTGTTGCGCAACAAGAAAATCCTGCAACAGGCCTTCGGAAAACGGAAGGGGCTGATGGTCATTACCGATATGTACCCGGGAGGGTTAGCGGAGGCCTATGATGTTGAGGGGAGAGGCTACTTGGCGAGTGAGCACTATGATTTGGCTGCCGAATTTTTTAACAACGCCCTGAAATACAAGACTCACGACCACGTACTCAAAGGCCTCTATCTCTATGCCCGCGGCATGGACGGGTATTACAAAAATAGATATAGCGATACCCTGCGGTTTTTCCATAAGCTCCTTCCCCTTATCAAGGACTTGGGAGATGGTAAACGATACCCTGACAAGGTAGAAGAAGTGTGCAGGAAGATTGGGCGCGAATATCTGGAAGACAAAAAGCGGAAGCTCGGCCACATCGCCTTGCAACTCGCCGATAAGGTAAGAAGCTTATCAAACTGAGGATAACGCTTTGATTCCAAGTAGTTACACTGACTTACTGCATAAAGCTTGCTGCGTTTTTATCTCAACAAACAGTGTCTCACTTCTTTGATTAAATCCCCTACCCTTTTTGTGTTCTCTAGGCACGAGAAGAATTGTCCGGTTCCGGTTTCTCTGACTGCCTAAAGATTGCGCAGAAACTCCTTATGACGGTAATCATCCAGGAGTGAGGGGTCTTCGCGCAGGCCTGTGATCTCTCGGTCCAAGACGTTCAGCAGCGCGGCCTTATCCTGAGGCATCTGACCATTTAACGGCAGGTAATTGGAGATGTGATCGCTGAGAAACTCAGAGGTAACGTCAAGATTCTCAATGATCCTCCTCTCCTCTTCCAGAATCAGATCAGGTGGGGAAACAGTAAACTCCCCTTCTCCCCTCATTGCAAAGAGGGGAGATCCTGGCTGCGGAATCAGGTTTCTCACCCTGATAAAGTGCGGATCAATCTTATTGAGTACCGCTGCGGTCCCATCGGCGTGCTCTCGCCACCGCTGCATGCCGCCGATCCCGAGCAGGATATAGAGGGAGAGCTCAAAACCCGCCGCCTTGGCCTTGATGCCGGCCTCAATCATCTCTTCGGGCGTCGCGCCCTTTTTGATGAATTGCAGGGTCTCCCCATCACCGGTCTCCAACCCCACGTGCAAGCGGATCAATCCTGCCTGACGTATTTGCTTTAATTCTGTCAGGTCCTTTTTTGCGATGGTCCGGGCGCGGGCATAGCTGGTGACGCGCTCCATCTTCGGAAAGGCAGCGTAGAGTGATTGGAGGACCTCGCAGAGGTCTGCGGTCTTGACCACCAGGCTGTTGGAATCCCCGATAAAGGCCCAACGGGTCGAGGCCCCATAGAGTTCGGCAGCACCCTCGATATCCTCCTTGATCTCCTCAAGGGCTCTGCGCTCAAAGGGGATCTCTTTATACATGGAGCAGAAGATGCACTTGTTCCATGGGCAGCCCCTGGTCACGCGCAGCAAGAGGCTGTAGGCCTCACTCGGAGGCCTGTACGGGGGGAAATCATACCCCCTCTTTTTCAATCGCAATCTGCCAATGGCCATATTACTCCCTCTATTTTTATGGGTTCACAGGGCTTGAACCCTTAGATTATTATAATATCCCCTTCCTCCTCGCGCAAGGATTGCATTGTTATTCATAAAAAAGGGGGCGGGTCATCAGGTTAAACGATGTACACCCGCCCCTTTGCTTTTCTCAGTCACCCTACCCTGTTGACTGAAAAATGTATCCTCTTAACGCATTATGTGAGGCCTTTTTTATCAATGACCCCACCCCTTCTTCGTTTTTGGCCACCAGCAGGGATCTCTCTTCCAACCGTGGTGTTTATGCCATTTTTGCAAGATGAACCACAAACGCAATAACCTTTTGTGCCGGTGTGGTGCGTTACAGCTATATTCACCCCTCAGCATAGCGATCAACTCATTGGCCATATCGATGAGCATGGTCCCGTCTTCGGCGTTGATATCGCCGTGCGCAATATCGTGCTCCACCTTCCTGATAAAAGCCTCCAACTGTTTTATGGCAGGCGTGATCTTGCCTGCCTCAATAAATGGCTTCACCTTCTTGAGGTTTGCCAGGTAGGAGTTTACCACATGCTTGTGCAGGCCCAGTCCGAGGACGGTCTCCACCAGCAGGTCTGCCAGTTCGCTCGGCGTCGGCACATCCCCCACCGTGATCGACACCTCGAGCTGACCAATAAGATTGGGCATGCCGTCATCCGTTGCTGAAAAGACGACGAGATAGACCCCTGCCATGGTGTAATCCGGCAGCCACGAGAAGAGGCCGGTTGCACTGTCAAATCCCGCCCCAAGGGGGAGATCTCCGGTGGAGTAGACAATTGCATCGTTGTCAGGGTCACTGGCCGTTACGGTGAATTCAAGCGGCTCGCCTTCCAATACCTCCTGAGGGCCGAGGGGGGTCAATACCGGCGGCCTGTTCACGTTACCCACCGTAATGGTGATCAACTCCACTGCCACCTCCAAGGGCTCGCCGTTATCCATCACGGAGAATTCGATATTCTCGTAGTTTCCTGCCTGATCATACCCCGGCGTCCACGCGAAGGTCCGGGTCGCCGGATCAAAGCTCGCCCCTGCGGGGAGATCAGCAGCCGCAAAGGTCAGGCTGTCCCCGGGATCCGGATCCGTCGCCGTAATCACGAACTGTAACTGCTCGCCTTCATTCACGGTCTTATTCCCGATGGGGTCGAGCACGGGCGGTTCGTTCACCAGGTTGATGATCAGCGCACCCGGTGCATAGTCTGACGTCTCCGAGGCCTCATCCGCTATCACGGCATAGATATAATACGCCCCATCCGCCATGGCGCTGAGATCCCATGCATAGGAATCCTGCACGTCATCAGGGTCTTCCTCAAGCCCATTCGTGATCAGGACGCCGTCCGCGCCAGAGGCATCCACATCATAATAGAGCGCAATAACGGCATTGGAGTCCGGATCAGCGTCTTCCCACTGTATCGTATACGAAGGATCGCGCTGGATAATATCCGCTCCTAGTGCGGTAACCGTGACCTCTGGGAGATCATTCACCCCATTGCTATCGGTAAAGAATGCCGCAGTATTCATCCAGGGGCTTGAAGCCCCGTGCTCGTCCTCGGCCCGGGCCCGCCAGTAATACCAGCAATTGTCCGCAAGCTCCTGCGGGACGACCCATGCAGGATCATCTGATGCTCCTTCTACAACCAGGGTATTCAACGCGGGATCCGCATAGACCTCAAATCGGTAGGAGAGGACATCCCCATCCACATCCGTGGAGGCCTGGACCTCCAATGAGGGGGTCAAGGCAGTCACCCAGGCGCCGTGCCCCGGGTTCTTGAGCGTCGGGGTCGTGGGGTTGTCATTGGCGGTATTGACGAAGAACTCTCCCTGTGCCCACGGGCCCTGGGCGAGCCCGTCATCGGCCCTGGCCCGCCAGAAGTAGGCGGTGTTGTCCGCAAGGGCGGTAACCCCCCAACTCGTTGTATCCGTGCCCTCGGCTATTGCCCCTGATGACTCCTTTTCCGGGCTGTCAAAGGTGTTCACCAGATCCAGCTCAAAGAGGTAGTCCAACGGGTCCTCATCCATATCTACGGCATTGTCCACCACAAGGCTGAGCTCCTGGGTCTCCACCTCGCCGCCGATGGTCGGGGATACGATCTGAGGCGTCCCGGGCGCGTCATTGACCGTGTTGACGAAAAAGGAGACGAGAGCAGTTGGGGTTTGCGCCCCATGCTCATCCGTGACAATGGCCCGCCAGTAGTGCCACGTATTGTCATCCAGTGTGGTCGTGACCCCCCAGGAGGTGCTCCCCTCTTCGCCCTGGGGTATGTCGGCAGCATACGCGACCCGGTTTGTCATGCCCTCGTCCGCAAAGACCTCAAAGGTATATGCCAGCACATCCTCATCCACATCCGCGCTGTTGGTTACGGCAAGGAGGGGTGTCTGCGTATCCACCTCTGATTGATCTATCGGCATGCTGATGTTGAAGGCGCCGGGCGGGTCGTTCGCCGTATTCACAAAGAAGCTCCCGTACGCCCACAAACTATAACCCGTGCCGTCCGTGGCCCGCACGCGCCAGTAATACCAGGTATTGTCCCCAAGTCCCTCCGGCACTGCCCATGCGGTTTGTCCTTGCGGATCTGCCGCCACATTCGTCTCAGCGGCCACCAGGGCTACCATTTCCTTATCCGAATAGAGCTCGAAGGTATAGGTGATGGTATCGTCGTCCGGATCCGTGCTGTTCTCGATCACGAGGTCAGGCTGCAAGATAGTCACCTCGGATGTGTCTGCGGGTGCAAAGATCACCGGGACCGTGGGGGCATTGCTCGATGTCGGGTCCGTGCCATTGAGATACTCATCCAGGTCAGAGATGCCGTCGTTGTCGAAATCACCGGTCCCGTCCCGATCGAGGGTGTTGAAGTGCTCCATCTCCCAGTCATCGTCCATGCCGTCCTTGTCCTCATCCTTGATGGAGGTGACCTGGATGGTCATATACTGCGTGTCTTCTGCAATCCCGTCCGATGCCCTAAAAGTAATACCGTATTGACCGGTCTGGGCAGCTGTGGGTGTCCACGTAAAGACCCCGGTACCATCCCCCTGATCTTGAAAACTCGCCAGGGTCGGGAGGGGATCTGCTGTCAAAGCGGGAATCGTGCCGTCCTCATCTTGAGCCTGGACCACAAAGGAGAGCGTCTCCTCTATCATGCAGGCCTGATCGGGGATGAATCCCAGCACAGGTGCGCGATTCGGCACTGCAGGCGCAGCAAAGCTGATGGTATAGGAGCCGGTGGTATTGGCATCGAAGATATTGATAAAATACACCCACTCCTGGCCGTCCCTGGTCTTGGAGAGCCAGCAATTCTCGGGCTTTATGCGCTTGCCGTCGGAGCGGATGACCTCTTGGATCTCTTGCTCGCCACTATGGGGGTCCCCCACCTGCGCATACATAAACCCTGCTGTCGACGGTGTGGTGAGGGTATAGGCGCTGCCACTACCGGAAAGGTCTGCGGACCCGGAGCGGTCAGTGACCTCGGTCTCGGTATTCTCAGACTCATAGACCCGATACACCCCCCCGTCCTTGGCCAGGTAGTCCCTGATAGCATCCCTGCCCTGCACATCTACCAGTACGTCTCGAACCAGCACGTGGGTATTGATCTCCTCTAAGAGCGAGGTCAGCTCGCCCCCGAGCTCATCGGAGTGGGACCACTCTGCGGTAAATCTCTCTTCTTCATCCTCAGGAAACTCGCCGGAGAGCGTACAGGTCATGATCCATCGAGCTACGGAAGCGGTGTTCGGTTGGATATCGCCGAACGTAACCAAGAGGGACTTGGTCACTGGCTCACCATTCACTTCGCTCCCCTCGATCACAAAGCCGACCAGGAGGCCCTGCTGGTTGTCAATAATCTTGGGCTGGGCCGAATCGATCTTCACGTCCCGGGCAATACCGGTTCCGTTGTTGGCCACGCGTACGCCCAGGGTGAAGGGAATGGATGGCTCGATTTCCTGGGTAAAGGCATCGTCCCCATACACGTCCGTCGGGAGGAAATAATCCAGGGTGATCTCCGGCATGGGCTTGACAAAGATGTAGTCCGGGTTGACCTCAGTAACGTGCTCCTCCCCGCCGATGGTATAGGTCAGCGTGGCACCGACATAATAGAGAGTCCCCTGGGGCACGCCGTTGGATGCGCCATAGGCCGGGATGATGAGCCAGTGGATGTCTGCTGTGGTTATAGGTGCTACGATGCCGTCCCCATCCACGTCCGCGATGTTGTCCATGGAGTCGATCCGGTAGAAAAAGAGGGCATCGGTGTTATTTGGGTCGGTGCTCGCCAGGACCGGGTTCCCTGCCTCATCGCTGAATTTGACATCGACATCGACATCCTCCAAGGTGATATGGCTGAATCCGTTGCCGATGCGCATGTGAGCGTCAAAGGCCTGCCGCTCCAGGGTAAGCTCCTGCCTGATCTCAAGCTTTACCCGGGCACAAACCGAATCGTCCACAGCAAGGACAGGAGAAACAAAGATCGGTATGGAAAGAAGGATGAATGCACCAAGAGTGATAAGGGATAACTTATTACGGCTTTGCTTCCTTTTCATCTCCTCCCTCCAGTTACCATAGCACATAAAACTGATCAATCAACTTACCCTCTTTTCCCCATCATTATACTTGTGATCTACCTTCAATCTTTTTTCTCCACTCCTGCATCTCCTTCATTTGCGACTCAAGGTCAGAAAGTCTCCTGTCCAATTCGGTAAATGAAAGTTTAATGAGAGAGCGGGTTTCCAGATGCTGCCGTTCGTTCTCCTTCTCCATACGGTCAAGTCGTGATAGAATACCAACATGACCTTCAGCCAAGGCCTTGCTTTGGTCAAGTACTCCTTCAGAGATAATATGGAATTGGTGGACAATTTTCTCTTCAAGCTGTTGCAACTTTTCATCCTGCCGACTTTTCTGACGTTTTTCAAAGCCAACAAGCATCTGTTCAAAATCTGCCTTTCCAAATTCTTTTCCTGCCATTGTTTCTCCCTTTACCCTTGGGGTCGGACCATGCTAACCTCTTGATATTTAAGATTTATCATCCCAAAAGTACCTATTTTCAAGCCTTAAATCATCATTTTGGGGGTCAAAATTGTAGCCATAAGGTTCAGATGCCTCTCGCAGTTGATATGTTCCGTTTCCCCCAATTACCTCACGCCCGCGCGCCTTCATACCAAGCCTCTCCTTGGTATCCTCTACAAACAATTTACTCCCCACCGCTATGCTCTCTGTCCACGTACTATCTCGTGCAAAACGCTGTGACATACATGCTTCTTGGACCCTTTCTCTGTAAGCTTCTTGCAAAGCAATCAAATCCCGTATACCGAATAACACCATCAATTGCGCATAATCAATAATGCGATAGCGGTCCCGCGGGGTCTGTATCTCATGGTAGCCGCTAAATGGCCACTCTTCAGGATGCCTTACCACCCCGGTACGAACCATATTCAGAGCAATGTAGACCATACACTGCATGAGGTGTTCATCACTCTCAACCGCAGTGGCATGATACCGATCTTCCCAAAACGCCCCCGTGCGCCCCTTGCGCTGATTGTACTGCTGCCCTGTCCTTCCCGCTATGAGTTGTATCGACTTCGGTATGGTATCTTTATCTCCATTGTCCGATACCAAAAGGTGTATATGATTTGAGGTAACCATGTAGCTTAATATACTCAACCCATACCGTTTCCGTGCCTCAAAGAGCCATGCAATCCACCGCCTCTTGTCTCTCGCAAATCTCAAAAGGAATTCCTGTTTGTGGCATCGGTGGGTTATATGCCATACATACCCCGGAATATAATGTCGATTCGCCCTAGGCATTTCCTTACTCTTATTATACTTAAACCCTCTTTTTCATCCCCAAAATAGCATTCTAAGGCCAAAATAAGCACTATAATTCATCACTTTTGCCTTGCATATTAAATAGTTATCAAGGTCCGACCCCAAGCCGACTTTCCTATGATACCGATCTTCCCAAAACGCCCCCGTGCGCCCCTTGCGCTGATTGTACTGCTGCCCTGTCCTTCCCGCTATTAATTGTATCGACTTCGGTATGGTATCTTTATCTCCATTATCTGAAACTAACAGATGTATATGATTTGAGGTAACCATGTAGCTTAATATACTCAACCCATACCGTTTCCGTGCCTCAAAGAGCCATACAATCCACCGCCTCTTGTCTCTCGCAAATCTCAAAAGGAATTCCTGTTTGTGGCATCGGTGGGTTATATGCCATACATACCCCGGAATATAATGTCGATTCGCCCTAGGCATTTCCTTACTCTTATATTACTTAAACCCTCTTTTTCATCCCCAAAATAGCATTCTAAGGCAAAAATAAGCACTATAATTCATCACTTTTACCTTGCATATCAAATAGTTATCAAGGTCCGACCCCACCCAGGGCCTGCATTCGCCCTGGGCATTTCCTTAACTCTTTATTATACTTAAACCTTCTTTTTCATCCCCAAAATAGCATTCTAAGGCAAAAATAAGCACTATAATTCATCACTTTTGCCTTGCATATCAAATAGTTATCAAGGTCCGACCCCAGGTCCAGGCTGCTACGTCCCCGCCTGCTTCCCTTTCCTGTTCTTTCCTTTTTTTACTACTAAGGTATTAGTTAGCATGTCATGTAGGCCCTGCTTATATTTTGTAAAAGCAATTATTATGTGCCCTAAGCACAAGGGCATATAAGAAATAATTGATGCAAAAAACCTTGCACTTGCCCTCAAAAAACCAATCCTTTTGCCGTTTAAATCTGTGACAATTATTCCTTCCGCAATTTTTCCCAATGTTGCTTGATATCGCGAACTTTCCAATAAAGAAAAGTACAACCACATTAAAGGCAAAAATAAAAAGTCTAAAACAACTTCTGTAACATCTACGCCGCATTTTCTGAGACCAATGGTTAGGATAAATAGCAATATATAGCAAATAACGATATCAATGATGAATCCGATTAATCTTTCCCATGCTCTCGCACATTGATCTGGATTGACTGCAACTTTTTTAACTCGATTCCTAAACATGACAGCAATTAAGATGATAAATGCAATAAAGGGAATTAAATTATGTATTTTGTCTATATTCATGTATATACCCTAAAAGATATAAATATGGGTAAAGTCCCATTTAAGCCACCAAATATGATAGAGTGGTGGCATGACAAAGCGACATAAATGTCCTCGATGTTCTTACAGCAAAAGCTATGTAATTAGGCGTCAAAAGCACAGATGTATACGATG
>Ga0307437_1002551_pt1 | contig 11115 bp, 6 predicted proteins | sample SalMarWE160390MG_FD_202146 | JGI IMG/M metagenome (GOLD analysis project Ga0307437, IMG submission 202146) | Salt marsh sediment microbial communities from the Plum Island Ecosystem LTER, Massachusetts, United States - WE1603-90 | ecosystem: Environmental > Aquatic > Marine > Intertidal zone >...
TAAGAGATAAAGTTATTGGAATTAGGGGGAATATGGATGATTCGAAGATAAATTCGAAATTGCCTGAACGCATAGAATTAACTGCGTATGGATATAACATTTTATTATTACATGGTTGGGGTGGTCCTAATATGGTGATTCGACGTTTAAAGAAACATATTGATTTGGAAAAATATCACATTATATTATTTGGACACATACACAAGCCATTAACTGAGAAGGTTGATAATCAATATTTCATTAATCCTGGAACCCCAACTGATAAGAAATTTACGGATATTAACTCATATGGGTTTTTAACTTTGTCAAAGGAGAATATTAAACCTGAAATTCGTTATTTATAATTTTAATTTTTTAAATATCTCAAACTGAATTAATATTTAGATTTTTTTCCAATAATCTATTATTTATAACTTTAATCTGTCGTTTGCCACTTCTGTACATTTTCCTATAGTAACGACCTCATCATCCTCGTAAAGATCCATTGCTTTAACTCCTTGTGTGACTCTGTGGCTAACTCTAATTGAATCACAATGGATTCTTACTACTTGTCCTTTTTTAGTTCCTATTAATAGATCTTGCCCCGCAGCCCGTTGTATTGCGATTACTTCATCATCCTTCGATTTAAAATGAATATTTATAACTCCTTTTGCGTTTCTTGAGGTTTTTCTGTATTCTTTAATCGAACTGCATTTTCCTAATCCTTTTTTAGTTAAAGTGAGAATTTTAGTATTCTCATCTGTTAATAAAGCACCGATTACTTCATCATTTTCACGTAATTTTATACCCCTCACGCCCATTGCTGTCCTTCCTAGATTTTTAAGTTGTTTAACGTCAAATCTAGCGGCATAACCATTTTTTGTTCCAATAAAAATATCTTTATTCTCATCTTCGAGTTTTAATACTGTTATCAACTCATCATCTGGTCTGATTTTGATTGCAATTATTCCACTTTTTGAAATTTTTGAGAAATATTTTAATAAAGTTTTCTTGACTAACCCATTTTTAGTTACAAAAATAAGTTTATCATCTTCTGAGAATTTGCTAATCGGAATCATATGGGCGATTTTTTCATTTTCTTTTAGGTTTAGTAATCTAATGATTGAGCGACCTTTAGATGTTCTTAATTGTTTTGGAAGGCTATAACACTTTAGGGAATAAATTCGTCCCTTACTAGTAAAAAATAAGATAGAATCATGTGTGACGCATGAGAAAATGTCTTGTATGAAATCTTCTTCATCCATTTTCATAATTTTTTTCCCTTTACCGCCCCGTAGCTGGCTTTGATAAACTTCTGTCGGAAGTCGTTTAATATATTGATTGCTAGTAAGTATAACAATATTTGATTTAATCTTGATTAAATCTTGTCGTTTAATCTCTTTTTGATGAGATAAATCTATGATCTGTGTTCTACGTTTATCACCGAACTTTTTGGATAATTCTATTAACTCATTTTTTATAATTTTATATCTTATTTTTTCATCTGCAATAATTTCTTCAAGTTCTTTTATTTTAATGATTAAATTTTTTTTATCATCTACCAGTTTTTGTCTTTCTAAGCTTGTTAATCTTGAAAGTCTCATAGCTAAAATTGCCTCAGATTGAATTTTGGTTAGATTATATTTTGTTATCAATTTTTTATTTGCTTCTGCTGTGTCTTTAGAACTTTTTATTATTTGAATGATGTTATCAATATCATCGAGAGCAATTAATAAACCTTCAATTTTATGTAATTTCTTTTTAGCCTCATCTCGGTTAAATACAGAACGTTTATATATAACTCTTTCTCTATGATTTAAATATTCTTTAATTAATTCAAGTAAATTTAGGATTTTGGGTTTTAATCCTTTATTTATTAGTGTTAAATTAATTATATTAAATGAGTCTTGGAGTTTTGTTTTTTTATAGAGAATATTTTCAACAAGTTTAGGTTCTCCATCCTTGGAGAGTTCAATAACTATTCTCATACCCTTTTGATCTGACTCATCCCTTAAGGCTTTAATATCTGGCATCTCTTTATTGCTAATGAGTTTTGCAATTGAATGCATAAGAGAAGTTTTATTTACTAAATAAGGAATTTCTGTTATTACAACTGCTGTCTTATCTTTCTTATTGGTTTCTACAGAAATTTTTCCTCTTACTATTAATTTTCCTCGACCCGTTTTATATGATTGTAATATGCTTTTGGGATTTATAATAATCCCTCCAGTTGGGAAGTCGGGACCTTTGATAATTTTTGAGAGTTCTGTAATTGAAATTTCTGGTTTTTCAATTTTCGCAATAATACCATTGCAAATTTCGGTTAAATTGTGCGGCGCCATATTAGTCGACATTCCAACCGCAATTCCACTCGTTCCATTTACTAATAAAGTTGGAAATTTTGAAGGTAAAACTTTTGGTTCTTTATTTGATCCATCAAAATTATCCACAAACTCTACTGTCTCTTTTGTGATATCTTCAAAAATCTCATTTGAAATTTGTGCTAACCTTGCTTCTGTATATCGCATCGCTGCGGGTAGATCACCATCAACAGAACCAAAATTACCATGACCTTGAATCAGAGGATATCTTATCGAAAAATCTTGAGCTAATCGAACCAATGAATTATAAATGGCTTGGTCTCCATGAGGATGAAAATCACCAAGCACATACCCAACTATTTTAGCACTTTTAACAAAGGGTCTATTATAAAGGAAATTGTCTCTATACATTGTATAGAGTATTCGTCTATGGACCGGCTTTAATCCATCTCTAACATCAGGAATAGCTCGCCCAACAATCACGGACATTGCATAATCAATGTATCTTTCCTCTAACTCAATTCCAATTTTTTTTTCGAAAATTTTTTCTGAACTCATAATTTCACTCTAATTTTTAGTGATAAAAAAAATAAAATTAAATATCCAAGACTTTTACATCCTTATATTTCTCTATAATAAATTTTTTTCTGGGTTGGACTTCATCCCCCATCAATTGACTAAATATTTGATCAGTTTCAATGAAATCTTCAATTTTAACTCTTAAAAGTGATCGATTATCCTTTTTCATCGTTGTTTCATATAACTCTGGAGGATTCATTTCTCCCAAACCTTTATACCGCTGTATTTTTATAGATCCCTTGTTTTCTATTTTTATTTTGTACTTTTCCATTAAATCCTTAACTGTATTATCCCTTTCTTTGTCATTGAATGCATATTTTTCAAAATTTTTATAATTAATTTTGTATAAAGGAGGTAAAGCAATGTAAAGATGTCCCTTTTCAATTAATGGGCGCATATATCTAAAGAAAAAAGTTAATAAAAGTGTTTCAATATGAGATCCATCGATGTCTGCATCACACATAATAATAATTTTGTGATAACGAAGTTTAGATAAATCGAAAGGTTCATCATCTATACCCTCAATTCCTGCGTCAATGGTTTTAATCATTGCTTGTATCTCGTTATTATTAAGAATTTTATGAATTCGGGATTTTTCAACATTTAGAATTTTCCCTCGTAAAGGTAAAATAGCTTGAAATTCTCTATCACGCCCTTGTTTGGCCGAACCACCAGCCGAGGATCCCTCTACAATAAAAAGTTCGCATTTTTCTGATTCACTTGAAGAGCAATCTGCAAGTTTACCGGGTAATCGAATTGAATCTAAAGCAGACTTCCTACGAATTAACGATCTCGCTTTTTGAGCAGCATCTCTTGCTTTTTTTGCTTCTAACGCTTTATAAATTATTGATTTTGCAGTCTCTGGATTTTCCTCCAAATATTTTTCTAATTCATTAGATACAATCTTACTAACTATTTGTCTTACTTCAGGATTTCCTAGTTTTATCTTTGTTTGGCTTTCAAATTGTGGATCAGGCAACATTACTGAGAGAATTGCTGTTAATCCTTCTTTAACATCTTCACCTGATAATATCACGTCTTTAAATTTCTTAAATTGTTCATTTTCAAGGTATGAATTCATAACCCTTGTTAATGCGCCTTTAAATCCGGTTAAGTGAGTACCCCCTTCTATAGTATTGATTGTATTTACAAAAGTTAAAATGGTTGTCCCATAACTTTGATTATATTGCATAGCTACTTCAACTAAAATTTCTTCCGGACCAGATTCTTTTTTTTTAACAAAAGCTTTTTTAAAATAAATTGGAGTTGGAATCAATAATTTCTTATTTATATTAAGAAAAGATACAAAATCTATCAAGCCCCCCTTAAAATAATATTCAATGGGTTCTTCAATATTTTCACTTAGGATTGAAAATTTTGTGTTGGGACTAAGAAAAGCTAATTCTCTCACGCGATTAGATATTTTACTAATATTCCATATATCATCTTCGGGATTAAAATCAAATATTTCATTATCTGGATAGAATGAGATTTTGGTTTCAGTTATATTTACTTCAGTTTCTGGTAAATTTATTATTTCAGGTTCGGAAACACTTAAGCCTTTAGAAAATATTTGTTTATAAAGTTTCCCCTCTCTTTTTATTTCAACAATCAATTTTTCAGTTAGTGCATTCACAACAGAAAGCCCCACTCCATGCAAGCCACCTGATATCCTATATGCTTTACTATCAAATTTACCTCCTGCATGTAAATGCTCAAGAATAACTTCTGGAGTGTATTTATCATATTCTGGGTGTTTTCCGATTGGAATTCCACGTCCATTGTCTATAATCTCAACAGAATTATCAGAATTGATAAAAATATCAATTTTATCGCAAAATCCTGCCAAACTTTCATCTATTGAATTATCAATGACTTCAAAAATAAGGTGGTGCAGTCCATTTTCCCCAGTATCGCCAATATACATGGCAGGTCTTTTTCTAACTCCTTCTAGTCCCTTTAAAACTTTAATACTTTCTGCATCATAAACGGAATTGTTTTGATTTTGGGGGTGTTTATTTGAATCCAAAAATTAATCCCTCCTACCTATTTTTTTCTAATTAAATTTGATTTAATATAGGTGAAAACGTATTCTTTATTTGTAGGTTTCTATATATATATAAGACAATTAACGATATAAACCTATGGGAGTTTTTTTTATCAATTTTGGGAAATAAATTATCAAAATCTATAATGAAAATTAGAAGTTATTATTGTTTTTCGAAATATGTTACACAATTTTATAAACAATTATTATTTAAATCCAATTTTTCCTATGCTCTCTCATTATTTTAGCCATTCTTATAAAATCACTGAAATTTTTCTCTACATCGTGAGTTCTTACTATATGTGCACCATTATAAACGGCAATAGCCGTAGAGGATAATGATCCAAAGTATCTATCTTTAGGATCGGGAATATCCAATGCATTTCCAATAAAAGATTTTCTAGATATCGCAACAAGTATTGGTTTCTTTAGAGATCTTAATTTATTAAGATTATTGATTATACCAATATCATATTGGAACGTTTTTTCCTTAATCCAGGCTCCAATTCCCGGATCTATTATAGTTTTATCACCTGCAAAACCCTCATTCTCTAAAGATCTTATCGATTCCTTTAATCTCTCCGTAATCTCCTCAATTGACAGAAGGTCTCCAGGTATTCTTTTTGATGCCATTAATATTACCGGGATTTCTTTTTCAATTATTAAATCTTTCAGAGTCGAATCTGTTTTAAGATTAGAAACATCATTAATAATCATATACTTATTGTGTTCCTGCGTTATTTCATAGCATTTTTCTGCAATCTTCCTGTATTGAGTATCAACGGAGATTATAATATCTTGTGGGATTAATTTGCATACCTTTTTTATTACAGGTATTATCCGTTTTAATTCTTCATCAATAGAAATTTTTGCAGACCATGGAGCTGTCGAACGTGCACCAACATCTATAATTTTAGCGCCATTCTGAATCATATTTTTAACAATGGAAGATAGATCATTCAAATTTTTTAAAACAGAACCTTTAAAAAAAGATTCTGGACTTAAATTTATAACTCCCATAATAACAATTGGATGTGAATCTCCTATCTCTAAGCAATCAAACAATTTAATGTTAATTAAACTCATATGAGCCCGCACATCTCTAAGAAATTCTTTATTATAAAATAATAAACATTATGAAATAATAATTATTTCATTTTATTATAATAAGAGGAATTATCTTGAGTCCATATTAGATGATTATATGATTGTTAATAGTGTGAAATTGCCAATTATTAAACCCAATGATGATTTATTTAAAATTATTTTAGATACATTCGAGGATAAAGGTATTATTCTTGGAGATAAGGATATTATAGTTATTTCTGAGAAAATTATTGCTACTGCGCAAGGAAGAGTAGTAGATCTTACAAGTATTAGAAACGTTTCAGATCAAGCAAAAGAGTTAGCATTAAAATATATAATGGATGAACGTATTGTAGAGTTGATATTAAGCGAAGCGGATATGGTATTAGGTGGCGTAGATACCGTAGTATTAGCAGAAATCAACGGTATGTTAATTGCAAATGCAGGAATTGATCATTCAAATTCAGGTGGTGAAAATTTTGTTGTTTTATTACCAAAAAACCCTCAAAAAACTGTTAATCACTATCGAAATTTTTTTTTAAAGGAATTCAATTTGAAACATTTAGGAGTAATAATTGCCGACTCAAGAGTTCAACCTTTAAAAAAAGGAACCATTGGAATAGCTATTGCAGTTTCGGGTTTTGAACCAATTGAAGATTGTCGAGGCCGTGCCGATTTATTTGGTAGACCACTTCAAATTACCCAACGAGCTGTAGCAGACGATTTAGTAAGTGCAGCTCAAATTTTACTCGGTGAAGCTGATGAGCAAACACCCATTGTTTTAATTAAAGGGGCACCAGTTACCTTTATTGATAAGCCGCCAAGTTCGATGCAAATGGACCCTGAAGAATGTTTATATATGAATATATTTGCACAATATCTACTGAAAAAAAACGATAAAAAGAAAGAATAAATTTAATTTTTATCCCAAATAAATTAACAAATAGTGTGATCTAATTTTGGAAATGAAGGAATCAAAATATATAACAATTGAAGAATCTCTGAAAAAGGGTTTTACTAATGTAAATTTGAGAGGTTGGGTACATAGAATAAGAAAATCGAACAAATTTGTATTCATTGTTTTAAGGGATGAATCTGACATAATACAATGTGTTATTTCCAAAGATAGAAATCCAGAACTCTTTGAAAAAGCTGAACAATTAACAACTGAATCTTCAATCAAAGTTTCGGGCGAATTAAAGAAGGATGAAAGAGCTCCCACAGGTTATGAAATTTCTGTAACTGATTTAGAAATTATCCAAATTTCCGAACCTTTTCCAATTACAGAATATCAATCACCCGAACTTTTATATGATAATAGGCATTTATGGTTAAGATCAAGGAAATTAAACGCAGTTTTAAAAATTCGACATACAATTGTTGGGGCTATTCATGAATTTTTTAGAAATCGGGGTTATTATGAATTTGACGCGCCAATTTTCCAACCTATCCAGTCCGAAGGTGGTGCTACATTATTTGAAGTTAAATATTTTGAAGATAAAATCTATCTAAGCCAAACATGGCAATTATATGCTGAGGCTGGGATTTTTACATTAGGGAAAATTTACAATATGGGACCAACATTTAGAGCAGAAAGATCAAAAACTTCAAGGCATTTAGCAGAATTTTGGATGGCTGAAATGGAAGCTGCGTGGATGAAACTTGATGAGGTCACTGAAGTCGCAAAAGATGAAATCAGATTCATTTTAGAAGAAGTTTTAAAACATAATAGGAAAGAACTTGAAATTTTAAAGAGAGATATTAAGTTTCTAGAGCATTACACGAAAGCAGAATATCCTACAATTAAGTATGCAGAAGCTTTAGATCTTCTTAATAAGAAATACCAAATGAATGTTCCTTGGGGTAAGGATTTAAGAACTATTGAAGAAGAAAAAATAGCAGAACATTTTAAGGTTCCTGTGGTTGTCACACATTATCCCACAGAAATTATGGGTTTTTATAAACCACCCAGTGAAGAAAATCCTAAAGAAGCATTATGTTTTGATATGTTAGCTCCAGAAGGATATTGTGAAATTATCGGTGGGTCAGAAAGAAATACATCCGTGAGTGATATGATTCAGAGATTAGAAGTAGATGGCGAAGATCCAAAAAATTATGACTGGTATTTTGATTTGAGACGATATGGCAGTGTTCCTCATTCAGGTTATGGTTTAGGTGTGGAAAGAGTCGTTTCTTGGATCTGTGGGTTGGATAATATTAAAGATGCCATTCCTTTCCCTAGAACTTTAACCAGAAAAGCACCTTAATGTAGCACTACAGTTAAATTTTTTAAAAATACACAATATGATCAAAAATAATTTAATTTAAGAGAAGTTTATTCTAAATTATTAAGAAGTTTGGTTTGTTATTAATGGAACTCTACAATTACATGGGATATGAATTAATCGAAAAGATAAAAAATAAAGAAATTACAGTTAGTGATTTAATTCAATCAACATTTGACAGAATTGAGGCAACTGATAATCTCCTTCATTCTTTTATCAATCTATCAAAAGATAAAGCACTCAAAAAAGCAAAAGAATATGATATAAAAATTCACAAAGGTAAAAAAGTTGGGAAACTTTGTGGACTACCTTTAGCAAATAAAGATTTAATCTGTCTAAAAGGTTTTCCTACTACTTGTTGTTCAAAAATATTAAAGGGATATCATCCTCCATACAATGCTTTCGTCATTGAACGTCTTGTAGAACAAGAGGGAGCAATTCATATTGGAAATACAAATATGGATGAATTTGCTATGGGAAGTTCTACAGAAAACAGCTGTTATGGACCTACATTCAATCCATGGGATATTTCAAGAGTTCCTGGAGGATCAAGTGGTGGTTCTGCGGCCAGTATCGCATCAGGACAGACAATATTAGCTTTAGGAAGTGATACAGGTGGAAGTATTCGATGTCCTGCTTCATTTTGCGGTGTTGTAGGATTAAAACCGACGTATGGAAGGATCTCAAGGTATGGTTTAGTGGCATTTGCTAACTCATTAGACCAAATTGGATCAATAACTAAATGTGTATACGATTCAGCATTATTACTTGAAATTATGGCTGGTAAAGATCCCTTGGATTCCACTTCAGTAAATATAAAAGTAGATAAATACACCGAAGACTTAAAAAAATCAATCGATAAAAAGATTTTAGGAGTACCCGAAGAATTTTTTGGAGAAGGGGTCAATAATGAAGTAAAAAGCTCAGTAAAAAACTCAATTAAAAAATTGGAAAGTTTAGGAGGAACTACAGTAGAGGTGACAATTCCACATCTTGAATATACTGTCGCTACGTATTATTTACTATGTATGAGTGAAGCAAGCTCGAATTTAGCGAGATATGATGGGCTAAGGTATGGAAAAATGAGTCAAAATTTAAAAGGCGATGTTTATGATGTTTTTAGCAGGACCAGAAATGAAGGTTTAGGAACTGAAGTAAAAAGAAGAATCTTTTTAGGCACTTATGCTTTATCTGCTGGATACTACGACATGTATTATATTAAGGCTCTGAAAGTGAGAACTTTAATCAAAAAAGATTTTCAAGAAGCCTATAAAAAATGTGATTTTATTATTTGTCCAACAATGCCCTCAACAGCGTTTAAAATTGGAGAGAAAGTAGATGATCCATTACAAATGTACATGGATGATGTGTTAACATGTCCCGTTAACCTTGCTGGTTTACCTGCAATAACAATCCCTTGTGGTTTTGATAGTAATGATTTGCCTATAGGATTTCAAATTATTGGCAATTATTTTGATGAAAAGGGTATTCTTAACATCGGATATCAATTAGAGCAAGAACTTAATATTTATCGAAAAACTGTGCCTGCAATAAAATGAGGGAAAAATCATGAGTATCCAAAATAATGAAATAATGATTGGATTAGAAATTCATATTCAATTAACAAATCTCAAAACCAAACTTTTTTGTAGCTGCAGTAATGATTATCGAGGCACAGATCCAAATACTCATGTTTGTCCTATTTGTATTGGCTTACCAGGTTCACTTCCTGTTGTTAACAAAAAAGTAATCGAACTTGCTATTAGATTAGCATTAGCTTTAGATTGTAAAATCAATAATCAATTTTGGTTCTTTCGAAAGAATTATTTTTATCCAGATCTCCCTAAAGGATTCCAGATTAGCCAGTATAATAAAGCAGGGGGCAAAGCTTTTGCAGATGGGGGAAAAACAACTATTAGATTAAATAATCATAAAAAAGATATAATTTTGAATAGAATTCATCTTGAAGAGGATCCTGCACGGTTAGTACATAAGGGAAGCATAGCAACTTCACCATTCACTTTAATAGATTATAACCGTTCTGGTGTTTGTTTAATTGAAATTGTTTCTGAACCCGTCATTAGTTCTCCAGAAGAAGCTAGAGAATTTCTCAAACAATTAAAATCAATCGTTCAATATACAGGAATTTCAAATCTCGAGCTTGAAGGTTCAGTTAGAGTTGATGCAAATATTTCGATAAAGGGCTACGATCGCAGTGAAGTTAAAAATATCAACAGTTTTAAAGAAGTTGAAAGAGCTTTAAGACACGAAATTATTAGGCAAAAAAACATACTTAAAAGAGGAAAAAAATTAATTCAAGAAACAAGACATTGGGATGATAAAAGAAGGATCACAATTCCATTACGAACTAAGGAATTGGAGGAGGATTATCGCTATTTTCCTGAACAAGATTTAGTTCCAATAGAAATTAATAGCGTTTTTATTCAAAAAGTTAAAAGTGAATTACCAGAAATGCCAAATGAGAGATCAGTAAGGTTTCGAAAAGAATATAGATTGACTGAATTTGACTCATATAATTTAGTTCTGGATAAATATTTCGCTGATTTTTACGAAGAAGGAGTAAAATCTGACCCATCTTTTGACTCTGAAGAATATAAATTATATTGTAATTGGTTAATGAATGATATTTCGAGATGGTTAAATAATAATAATAAGGTAATACAAGAAACCGAAATAACACCAAAACATCTTGTAGATTTAATAAATGCTATTAAAGATGGTAAAATAACTGGAAAAATAGCCAAATCTTTTATTCCAGATCTTATGGTGGGATTTAATGTTAAAGCTTTAATTGAAA
>Ga0307437_1002558_pt1 | contig 11089 bp, 10 predicted proteins | sample SalMarWE160390MG_FD_202146 | JGI IMG/M metagenome (GOLD analysis project Ga0307437, IMG submission 202146) | Salt marsh sediment microbial communities from the Plum Island Ecosystem LTER, Massachusetts, United States - WE1603-90 | ecosystem: Environmental > Aquatic > Marine > Intertidal zone >...
GGGACTTTATATCAGCCTTGGTAATCTCACCCGGTATTTTATCAGCATCCTTTATTACCTCTTCCGGAAAATGATAGGGAAGTTCAAATTCCGCAAGGATAGCATGCATCTCGGTTTCATGCAGACCCGGATCACCCAGTACATTAATGATCTCTGCAACAGGGTTTTTTGATTTGGGATCCCAGTCAATCACCCTGGCCACTGCTTTCTGCCCCTGTTTTGCTCCGTTTATTTTCGAAGCAGGAATAAAGAGGTCAAACGGCATATTTTTATTATCAGGGATCAGAAAAGCAAAATTAGGCATGATCTCAACCGTACCTACAAAGGATGTTTTCCATCTTTCAATAATCTCAACAACCTCACCTTCGGGTCTTGTACCCTTCTTCCTGGCAAAAAGCCATACTCTCACCTTATCACCATGAAGTGCGGTACGCAGGTTTTTAGCTGTTACAAATACATCTTCCTCAATCTCATCAGATATAACAAAGCCATACCCCATTCTTGTCATATCAACAGTACCGGTTATATAACCTCTGATTAACTTAGCCTTGTATTTCCCCTGGTAAACTTCCTTGATATTTCCTGCTCTTTTGAGATCTTTCAGTATATCAGAGATTTCCAGTTTTTCATCGTGACTGGCGATATTAAGTCTTTTTGCAATCTGTTTATAATTGAATGCCTGTTCGGGGTGTTTGTTGAAAATTGCGAGTATCTGTTCAGTTATGAAGTGCTTTGAAATACCGGATTTTCCTCTTCCCTTTCCCTTCTTACTCATAATTCTGGTTTTTGCGAAGGTAACAAAAGGTACTATAATTTCTGATACATTATAATACATAAATGCAATTATCCCGGACAATCAATTAAAACGAACAGTAATACCACTGTTGCTTCTTGCTTACGCAATAATCCTCATGACATCGGTATTGTTTCAATTTACACTAACGATAGTCAATTGCAAGCTTCCTTAGCATAAAAATTCCTGATCTGCAAATTTAATCCGCCTTCGCGTAAAGCTTCGGCGGACGCGAAGGACAGGTGTAATTGGCTTCGCCGAGCTCGTAAACTCGGTTCCTCGGTGCTTGCACCGTTTTTAGAGTCCAGAGCTTGCTCTGGGGTTCATACCATTTGATTCTGCCAGTATCTATAGTTTGATTTTCTGAATTATGTGTCTTATATTGTATATGATATTTATAATAGTAGTCTTAGATATGTTGCATTAATATGTTTTAGAAGCTTAATTTTTGATATTGAATTAATTATAATGTATTGTGAGGTTAACAATTATTGAAAGAATAAATATACACTTTTTGTCTTGTGAAATAATATTAATAACCTGATAAACAATATATTAAAACTTCAACCGCGCAGTTCGTTATAACTATAATATTAATTCAGGAGAAAAAATGAAAAAGGATGCATTTTTGAAAAGCAAAGTAATTGTGCCAGTCGTTCTGTTTGTGATTGCCACTTCTTTCATGTTATTGAGCAACAATGTTATCCCCGAGGATAGCAGATTAAAATTAAATGACAGGGAATATTTTGAAACGCGTGGATTCAATGTCCTGGTTTTTGAAAACAGGTATAATGGTATGTTTTTCGATGAAAAGACAGCCGGAATTCTTCTTATTCATCATGGTGTTCGAACAGCAACAGGTGGAGCAGTGAGGTTAAAGCCCACACCGGAACAGTGGGATCAGATACCTTTTGTCGTTGAACGAAATGTAAATAAGGAAAATAATAGCATCGATGTTTTATTACGCTATGAAGATTTTGATTTTGATACGCGGGTTTATGTTCAACCTCGGGGAACTGGTATTTTATTCACCGTTACTATTGATAAACCCCTTCCGGCAAAACTTGAAGGACGTGCTGGTTTCAATCTTGAGTTTTTGCCCTCTGCTTATTTTGAAAAAACATACTTAATGGACGGCAGAACCGGCACCTTTCCGCTTTATCCATCGAGCTCAATGGAAGTCATGCCTGCCAATACCCAGTTAGGCCAGTTTGCTGATCATTCCACATTCGATGATCGTGGCCGGTCCGAATATGTTGAGCCAAAACCCATTTCCGAGGGACAAACACTTATCCTGGCACCTGAAGATCCTGAACATCACATCCAAATTCAGTCGTTGGATGGCAATCTGATGCTACTGGATGGCCGCAATGTTGCTCAAAACGGCTGGTTTGTTGTGCGAACACTGATTCCGGCAAACAAAACCGGTAAGGTAGTCGAATGGCTCCTGACTCCTAACACAATCCCGAACTGGACACGAACTCCGGTGATCGGTCATTCACAGGTAGGCTATTATCCCGACCAGGAAAAAATAGCCGTTATTGAACTGGATAAAAATGATACGCCACTTTCCACAGCTTCATTGTTGAAATTAAATGAGAGGGGTGAATTTACCGAGAAATACAACGATCAGGTAAAGGAATGGGGCCCGTTTATGCGATATCATTATATAAAATTTGATTTTTCCTCAGTGAGTGACCGCGGGATATATGTTATTCAGTACGGTGACCAGAGATCAGATCCTTTTCAGATAGGAACCCATATCTATGATAATGCCTGGCAACCAACACTCGACATCTGGTTTCCCGTGCAAATGGACCATATGTTCGTTAATGAAGCCTACAGAGTCTGGCATGGCGCCGCACACCTTGACGACGCATTACAGGCACCGGTAAATCATCAACATTTTGATGGTTATCGTATGGGAGATAGTACTGAAACCAGGTACACACCGGGGGAACGCATCCCCGGACTGAACATTGGAGGCTGGTTTGACGCAGGCGACTATGATATTCGAACAGGCTCACATTGCAATACAGTAATACATTTTGTGGATTCATGGGAGCATTTCGGTATAAAGCGTGATGAAACACTTGTTGATCATAAACAACGTTATGTTGATATTCATCATCCGGACGGCAAACCAGACATTTTACAACAGATTGAGCATGGCACACTTGCCCTTATCGCGCAGCATCGTGCTTTTGGCAGAGCTATTCCCGGAATTATTGTGCCAAAACTGCATCAGTATCACCACCTTGGCGACGGATCAACCATGACAGATAATCTTAATTACAATCCAAATCTTAAAATATATGAATCGGATGGTTATTCCAGCGGTACACCAGATGACCGGTGGGCGTTTACCAATAAATCTTCACGTAATAATTATACCTCAGCGACTGCCTTGGCAGCTGCCAGTCGCGCCCTGCGCGGGTACAACGACGCTCTTGCCGATGAATGCCTGACAACTGCAAAAAAAGTATGGACAGACGAGCACAAGCAGCCTCAACAGGAGAGCCGCCCGGGATTTATGTTTGGTGGAACCGGAGAAATGGAAGCAGCCCTTCAGCTATATATTTGCACGAAAAACAAACAATACGCCACCAGATTTGAAGAATTATTGTGGCCAGCCATGGAAAAAGGTTTCAACTTCAATATGAAAAATGCTGTTCGGGCTGTACCTTACATGGACAAAGCTTACAAAGAAAAATTACTCCCATTCGTTAAGAAGTATAAAGCATCAAATGATGAAATATTAAAGCAGAATCCATATGGAGTTATCATAACAACAGGAGGCTGGGCGGGAAATGAATCTGTGATATCCTGGGCTGTTACCAACTATCTCCTGCATAAGGCATTTCCGGAACTGATGGGTCCTGAATATACCTATCGCGGAATCAACTATATCTTAGGTTGCCATCCAAGCTCGGATATTTCATTTGTATCCGGTATAGGCACACGTTCAAAAAAGATAGCTTACGGTAATAATCGTGCTGACTATACCTTTATTGCCGGTGGTGTTGCTCCGGGAGTCCTTGTGCTTAAACCGGATTTCCCCGAAAACAAAGAAGACTGGCCATTCCTGTGGGGTGAAAATGAATATGTCATTGACATTTGTGCAGAGTATATTCTTCTGGCAAATGCGGTACTTGATTTAGGAAAAGAGTAACAGACTACCTGAATACAAAGACTTGATCAAATACGATTGCGTGATTTAATACCTATTGGCTGTTATTAAACAGAAAACCATGTAGCCTGGAAAATCCAGGCTGCATATATTTTAATACATTTGATATATGAAAATAGTATGTCATGACAGATCCGAAATCTATACTTTCCCGTAATCCTAAAATGGTCACAAAAAAAACGGGGAATGAGTATGTTCTTGTTCCGGTTACAGATAATATAGCCGATATGAACAGTGTTTATACCCTGAATGAAACCGGGGCTTTCATCTGGGAACTCATTGATGGCAAAAAAAGCGTTGAGGAAATTATCAATTCGGTTACTAAGGAATATGATATTGATATTGAGACTGCTACTTCAGATGTTTATTCATTTATCAGAGACATGAGCAAATACCTGATAATAAAATAAATGAATTTATAATTATATATTTTCTTGCCACAAAGACTCTAAGACACAAAGATTCACTAAGTTATGTATGAAGGATTATACTCTGAAAATAGCCGGATACAACATAAGATTTGAAGCTTCGGAAGAGAGTCCGGAACTGATCCCATCCGAAAGATTTCTCAGGAATATCATTCAGACTCCGGATTATGATATATTGATCAGAGTGCATCATGGAACCCTGAAATTATCGGAAGAAGCCGACAGGGTATTTATTGCGCCTTATATTATAGAGGTAAAAGGTATGAAGATAAAACAAAGAGATCACTTCTGGAGCGTATACAAGCACCATTCCGATCTTTATATCTTTACCAACTTTCCCGATTCATCTCACGGGAAAAAGGCACTGCTTAAATTTTCTCTTACATTGAGGGAATGGGATCTATGGCTTGAAGGAACCGGCGAGATTACCGACCCGTTTGAATATCCGGTCGACAGTTTAGTTCTCTATTATCTTACTGTCATTCATAGCGATATAATGATACATGCCTCGGGTGTAAACTATGCGGGTAATGGATATCTGTTCAGCGGAGCTTCAGGTAAGGGAAAAACCACCCTTGCAGAACTCTGGGAAGATTCAGGAGCAAAAGTCATTCACGACGACAGGCTTATCCTCCGGAATATCAACGGGACTTACCGGATGTTCAACACTCCTGTATACCGGGATGACGAACCTCGGGAATCCCCGCTTAACAAGATTTTTATTATAGAGCACGGAACTGAAAACAAAATAATCCCGGTAAAAGGCGCCACAGCAGTTACCCTTGTTATGGCAAATTGCATACAGCAAAACTGGGACCCGGAAGTAATTGCACCTCTTCTTGGTTCTGTATCAACAATGTGTTCAATGATTCCGACAGTAAAACTGTTTTTCAGGCCTGAAAGAAGAATAATAGATTATATCCTTGAATATGAATAATAAAAATACTGTTCCTTCAGTCGTGAAAGATATTGGATTTACCCTGCTGGCAGAGGGAAAAACCATTAAAGTGAAAGCTGATGGTTACAGTATGTATCCGGCTATCAAACCCGGTTCAATTATTTATATAGAGCCTCTTGATGAAAGTACCTCATTGACTCCGGGAGATATAATTGCCTGGAAGAGGGAATCAGGACTGGTAGTGCACAGGCTTATCAGAATAGCTTCTGATGAAAGAGCAACTCTGTACATAACACGCGGAGATAGTGTCGTAAATGAGGACCAGCCGGTTACATCAGATCAAATAGCCGGCAGGGTTTTCAGGATTGAAAATCCCGGTCTAAAACCGGTGATCGTGAGCATCAATCAGTTAAAAGTAATCAATTACAGAATTAACAGGCTGAGAGTCTGGCTCATACTTGAGCTTAAAAGAATCCGGAGATTGTTAAACAATGTATTTAATCCAAACCTGAGTAAATCTATTAAATGAAGGAAAAACTAATACTGTTCAGGGAATCGTTAAAGCTTGTGTGGAGTAGCGCTCCGGGCTGGGCAGCGGTAAATACTGCAATATCTGTCCTTCGCAGCTTTTTACCACTTGCCTTTATTTACCTGATTAAGATCCTGATAGACAATATAACTTCGTATGTCTCTGGAGGAACCGGCAATCCGTTCAGTAATATTTTGTGGATAATCATTGCTGTTGTGGTTGTCTATTTTCTCGACGAAGCATCCGCTGATTTTGGCAATTTTGTACGCAAAAAACAGTCATTCAGGCTTGAAGCTCACATGTATGGTCTCTTGCATGCCAAAGCAGTAAGACTTGATCTGATCAATTTTGAACAACCCGGTTATTATGACTGCCTTGCACGTGCTTCAAGGGAAGCTCCCTGGCGACCGAACAGCATCCTGAATAATCTCATCTCAATGTTCAGGGGACTCCTGTCATTACTACTGATGGCCGGACTTCTGATATCTCTTCACTGGACTGTTGCAGCAGCACTGATAGTTGTTAATATCCCCGGTATCTGGTTGCGTCTTCATTATGCTGATATCCTCTATAATTTTCAGAGGGACCAGACACCTGAAGCCAGAAAATCAGCTTATTTCAACTGGCTCCTGACGGGATACAGACCATCAAGAGAGTTAAGATTATTCGGGCTTGGGAATTATTTTATCTCTCTCTTCAGAAAATCCTTTCTCCGGCAAAAAGAAGAAGAGTTAAACATTGTTAGAAAAAGAACCCTGATAGAACTTATATCCGATCTGATTAAGGCAGTAGTCATTCTCATAATCCTTGTGTTTATCGCACGTCAAACAATTAATGAAAAACTGACTCTTGGTCAGATGGCAATGTTCCTGCTCGCTTTCAGGCAGGGAATGATTTATATAAAAGACCTGTTCGGTTCTCTTGCAGCACTTTATGAAGACAGCCTTTTCATCACCGATACTTTTGAGTTTCTGGAGCTGAAGGAAACTGTGACCGCTTCTGATCCTGAAATAATCCCTTCTCCCTTAAGTGAAAGTATAATTATAGATAATCTGACTTTTTCATACCCGGGCAATAATATACCTGCAATTAATAATATCACCTTTGAAATTAAAAAGGGAGAAATAATTGCCCTGGTCGGCCCTAACGGAGCCGGTAAAAGTACTCTTGTTAAGCTCCTGACCAGACTTTATGATCCGGATTCAGGATCAGTGAAATACGACGGGAATGATATCAGGAATATAGATCCTGAGAAATACCGGAGTAATTTTTCGGTTGTTTTCCAGGATTTCATGTTGTACAATCTGAAGGCCGGGGAAAATATCAGGCTTGGCAACATAAACGAAAATGAGCCTGATGAGAAAATAAAATCCGTTGCTTCCATAACCGGTGTTCATGAAATAATAAGCAACCTGCCCAACGGGTACAACACAGTAATAGGTACCCTGTTTGATGACAGTCGGGAGCTCAGCTGGGGTGAGTGGCAGAAAATTGCGCTGGCACGGGCTCTCTTCAGGGATGCTTCCGTACTGATCCTGGATGAACCTTCCAGCGCACTCGATGCCAATACAGAATATGATATATTCAACAGGTTCAGTGAATTAGTAAAGGGAAGGACATCAATACTCATCAGTCACCGGTTTACAAATGTCAGTATTGCAGATAGAATTGTAGTGCTCGATAAAGGAGCAATAATTGAAACCGGCACTCATGATGAGCTGATGAAAAAAGACGGGATCTATTATTCAATGTACAGGAAACAGAGCAGCAGATTTAACAAATGAATCCCGATTATAATATAAGTAACGAAGAGGCCCTTTTGCTGAAATTATGCAGGCTTGCTTTTACAGATGAGATGCATGAAAGGATCAGGAAGCTTTTTTTTGCAGTAACTGACTGGAATTATTTCGGATCTCTTGCCAACAAACACGGGGTGGAAGCTCTGATTTACCATAATTTAAAAAAGTACGACCTTCTGGCTGACATCCCGGTTGATGTTACTTCAGGTCTGAGGAATGCCCTGATGCTTAATCTGAGCCGTAATACCAGCCATATCAAAGTAATGGAGGATATCCTGAAGCTATTGAACAGCGAAAATATTAAAACAGTCATGCTGAAAGGACTTGCCCTGGAGCTGACTGATTATGGAAATGCCGGACTACGGCAAATGACCGATATAGATGTCCTCATCAGAAAGGATCAGAGTATAAAAGCAAGAGAAACACTTCTCAGTAACGGTTTTGTATCTCTTCCTTTAAAAAGTATTATTTATAAATCAATCATCTCTTCCGTTGGTAAACATCTGCCATCACTTATAAGGGAAGGCACTTCTTTTGAAATACATACTGAATTGTTTGGCGCCGGAGCTTCAAAACTGACAACTTATCTTTATGAAAGCAGCTATGAAACTGAGATCAATGGAGAAAAGACCTTTATTCCAAAACCACAGATATTCTTCCTTTATCTTATTAAGCATCTTTTTCTTCATGAGCTGAATAAAGAGTCACAATTGAGGTTATATACCGATCTTGTTGTGCTTATGGATAATCACCGGGAGGAGATCATTAATCAGGAGCTTCTTTCACTTGCTACACAGGCAGGCATGGAAGAAATTCTTGCACAACGGCTTGAACCGATAGGAAGATTCTGGGGAATTAGATTTCCTGAGTGGCTTAATGAGTTTATTGGCAAGTGGATCAGTCAGGATTCATCAGACAGCTTTATTTTCTTTCTTAGAAGTCCGAAGGAAAATCCGGTTACTGATAAATCTAAATTTTACCGTCAGATAATTAAAGACATCCCCGGTTATCACCGCAAACTGCTTTTTCTCACAGGTGATCTTTTCCCCACCATCAGTTTCATGAAGAATAGGTACAGGTGCAAAAGCACATGGAAGGCGTTACTTTTCTATCCACACCGGTTTGGGAAAATCCTTTATCTCTTCAGAAAGAAATAAGAAAAAAAATTCCAATTTTTCGTCAAAATTTTCTAAAAATATTTGGAAAATAATGAAATAATTATTTAGTTTATTAATAAGTCAATGTAGTAAAATATATAATGAGTATCGGCTATTAATAATAAAAAAAAATAGATCACATATATAACATTAATTATAAGCATATAACTATTTTTTAAGATTTGTTTACCCCCTTTCTTATTTCCCCCAGGGGGGAAATGATAAAAAAGCTGATAGCTCCTTCCCCCGTGGGGGAAGGTCGGGATGGGGGTAAAAAATGATACCATTAGCGCTTAAGTTATTATTAATAACCGATATCCATTAAATATATCACTAGTCTGACAATTATGACAAGATGTGAAAGAGAAAATCTAAAGGTCAGGATTTTAAAACTTGCTGCATTAAAAAGCACCGGCACACCATCTGAACTTGCCATTAGACTTGAGATAAGTGAAAGAACTGTCAAGAGGATAATAAGGGAGATAAGGGAAGATGGTTATGAGGTAGGATATTGTCATGTAAGGAGAACATATGTGACGGGCGAAAATTATCAATAATATGTTGTATAACATATGGCCTGTGCATTTTTTTGTCCCCGGGACTTATTAAAATTGCTTTGTAGTGTGAAAGCTTTTGTTATTCGAATGGGTTTTAATTTAGCAAATAATGTCAGCATCCGAAGGATCTATCGCAGCAATTTCCTCTTTGATGATTTTATGAAGTCATCACTGTGCTTATCAGGCTAATCTCGCTGCATCGAGTGCTTGATTATCCGTTCATTCTGACGGAAAGGTCACCCCGACCTTAAATGCAGTTCCCCGGGAGGGTTTTAAATCACTTCCGGGGAATCTTTTTGGATGTATTATGTATTACAGGCGATGTTTTGTGGTGTATTATTTGAGATGTGATAAAGACGATGTAGTATACATTACTTATTATATCACCACGGCCCGATAGCCTAACGCCGTAACGTTGTTAGGTTGTTAGGTTGTTAGGTTGTTAGGTTGTTAGGTTGTTAGGTCGTTAGGTTGTTAGGTTGTTGGGTCGCTGTAAAATTGAACTACGGAAACGATCTGTCGCTTTTTTCCAGTTTAATGTCGAAGTATCCGTTTGTTATCATGACTGAATCCAGGGGATCAGCTATGTTCTTCACTTTAAAACTGAAATCACCCCGCAGGATGCCCTCATCATCTTCCAGTATCCTGAACTGCCCTTCCGTAGAGTCATAGGTTTTGGATGATCCTCCTGGCAGATCGACAATATACCTCAATTTAGTATCGGGAAAAGTGAAGCAGATCTTTACAAAGGTACTGTCGTAAGCTTCGATAAAGAATGATTGTTTATCAACGTTGAAGATATTGTACTCGTATCCTGATTTTACTCCGTTTATATAATCGGTATATCTTTTTGCTGTTCCGGTGAACGAATAGATCTGCCCGTTTATTTCGGCTTCTAGCAGGCTGTTTTTAAATTCCGGCCCATTTTCGCATGAAATCATCAAACAGACAAAACAGGTAAAACAGATCAGTCGGTACATAGCATATATGTTTTAACTTTTTAACGAAATTAAGCAGGTTATTGTTTCGCTTCAAACCGGCAAAGCAATGTTGAGGGCTGAAGCCCGGGTTTGCGCTTGGTCCGACTACTCCGCCTTAAAAGGCGGAGTTGGTACCGGATCTTTTCTGCCTTGCAGAATTTGCTTTAAGAGTAAAAATAAATCTGGACTGTCTCTATGAAGAACCTGCTGAGATAACCATACCTTATTATTATATATCTATCTGCTTCAGACCTAATACTCAGGTAAGCCTATTCTGTGTACGGTTGCGGGAGATTGCTTCGTCGCTGGGCTCCTCGCAATGACAGTACAGATAAGAATGATTCAGTATGAACCCCAAACGGAAACCACATAGTATGCTAAAGCATACAGGTCATTGCGAGCCATGAGAAACATGGCGAAGCAACCCTTTACGATATTAATAAATCCAACTAAAACAATACTACATAAACAAAACATTCTTAATTACAAGGTCATTGCGAGTCTCGCAGGGCGGGAAGAAGCAATCTTTAACTCACTGGTCAAAAGTATACTTAGCTGTATTTGTTACTCATAAAATCAGATATTCATTAAATGTTTTCCCTAGTACTTCATAAATGACTTCTTACAATCATGCCGGGATAACCATACCTTATTATTACATATCTATCTGCGGCAAACGAAATAATCTCGCAAGCCTATTCTGTGTACGGTTGCGGGAGATTGCTTCGTCGCTGGGCTCCTCGCAATGACAGTGCAGA
>Ga0307437_1002560_pt1 | contig 11081 bp, 8 predicted proteins | sample SalMarWE160390MG_FD_202146 | JGI IMG/M metagenome (GOLD analysis project Ga0307437, IMG submission 202146) | Salt marsh sediment microbial communities from the Plum Island Ecosystem LTER, Massachusetts, United States - WE1603-90 | ecosystem: Environmental > Aquatic > Marine > Intertidal zone >...
TCTTGATGTCCATCTGTTGCTCGATTTCCACTAAGGCGCCTGCCTTTGTGACCAGCACATCCATATTTGCCCCGGAACGTGTTTTCCATGAGCCTTCGTAGAATGTATGACCTTGCTCGATTTCCTCTGCAAACTCGGTGATCTTTGCGCCGCGTGCCATCTTTTTGAGTGTCTTCAGAGCGGCCTTTGGGACCTGGGCTTCTTTTACTTTGCGTTCGACTTCGCCCGTTTTGGCGGCTTGGGCTTTGGACGAACGCTTACTCTTTTTTGCGTATGCCGCTGTGCACAACACGGCCCCGACTAAAACCATTACAGCAACCAGTTTCCAATGTCTGCATTTCATTTTCTGTCTCCTTATTGAAAAAGTTCCCACGATTTTACAACCTCCCACCATGGTCAGGCTGCCCGATACTCATCGGTTTTGATGACGACAATATTAACAAAGCAAAGATGAGATAATTGTGAGAAAAGATATTTTTCAGAAAAATTTTTCTACTGTAGCCTCTTTGTATTACTTGACTTAACATGCCACGTCGATATTGGAAGTATTCTACTGATGAATCCCTGCCCCATCATGGATGGCGCCTTTTACATCTTTCGGCAGGCTCACTTGTCCTTCTGCTCCTCACCCTTGTCCTCTGTGTCCTGGTCTGTGTCGTTCTCGTTTTCCTTTTTGATTCCGAGATACTTGCCTTTGGCCGAGATGAGGATATCGGACTCCTTGCCGTCGCGGACCACCTCGACTTCGTAAACGAGGGCGCCCTCGACCGTCTTTTTCTCGATTTCTGTGATTTCACCACCGGCCGCATGCTTCTTGATGGTCCTGCGCACCGCACGCGGCAGGTCCTTGAGCGCGACGGTCGCTTCCTTGGCTTCACTGTGGCCGGTCAAAAGCAAATCTTCATCCTGAATAAGACCTATTCCCGGCGCATACGTTTTGTAACACTTATCGTTGGGATTTAATCCGGAGGTTTCTTCCACCCTGATGCAATTATTGAACGTTCCGGCTGGCGTCTTCAACGTCACGTTATCACTGATTATCTCGGCCCGATCCATGGCATTCGGGGCAATCTCCTGATAGTGTCTGGCCCCCAGAAGAACCGTCCCGGGCATTATGATGCCCGCTTTCGAGTTCTTCTGGTCCGCTCGCCACGCCCCTGAGTGCCTGACTATCTTGCCGTCCTCGTAATCATCCACCTCTTCACCAAAATAGAACACGTCGCCATGCTCTTTGCAGATAGCAAAGAAGTTCCTGGAAATCTCTTTGAGCTTTCCGTCCTCTTCTTCCCGCTCTTCCACGACTCTCGTTACTACCCCACCGACTTTCTTCGTTTGATCCAGGACGGTGATGACTACTTTTTCGCTGCGACTCTCCAGCACCGACTGGAATCCCGGCTCGAGGATGAAGAATCGATTTCTCCCGGTCGATGAGAACGTGCAGTTCTCCTGCCCGAATGAATCGGTCCACTTCCTGGCTTCCCTGCCGGTTGAGGCAGCCTCTTCCGGAGCCTTTTCTTTGGTCTCGATGACCTTGCCTTTCGGAGATATCTCGATTTCGTACTCTTTTCCGTCAGAGCGAATATCCACGTCATATTGGCCCGGATACTCACCTTCGACTTCCTGCTGAACAGCTATGATTTGCCCCTTCGGAAAGGACTTCTCGATGGCCTTTTTTATGACGCCTGGCAGCTCCGTGATACGGACGGAAACCTTCTTCTCTTGTGGTGCGGCCCCGGACGCAAAACCATTGGCCACAAGTATCGTGACCAACGCGGCAACGGGAAGAATTGCATTAAGCCAGGCGGACTTCTGTTTCAAGGATCTCCATCTCATCTTTTTTCTCCTTATTCAAAAAGTTCCCAGGATTTTACAGCCTGCCACCATGGTCAGGCTGCACGATACTCATTGGTTTCGAAGATGTTAATATTAACAAAGCAAAGATGAGATAATTGTGAGAAAGCAAATATTTTCAGATTTTTTTACATGCCCTGAATTCTTTTCTAAAGATAACTTGGTTGCTGTAATAACCTTTTTCGAGTCTTAGGCATAATGAAGGCCGGGCAAGTTGACCGGATTTGTCGTTCTACCTTTCGTTCGACCTTGAGGCTCTCGATAGGGAGGCTCTCGACAGGAAAAATCGCTCCTATTTGTTGATTATACGGGAAATGTCTTTTCAAATTGACACACTTGGCGTCCTTTAGTAGAATTTCGTTTCTCTCTGAAGGTGGCCCACACCGTTTTGCTTCGCGAAACGAAGCAGCGGGGGTAATGAGTAAGTGTGATGGAGGGTATGGGATTGTGTGTTTGGTTGGACATCTTCGTTGAGTGGATTAAGAAAGCTTTACGAGCTGGTTTTCGCACGGAAGTAAAGGATTTTTTTATGCGGTTGATTCTGGTTGACAGCCCTGATGAGGTCAGAGGGAATTTTTATCCTTTTGCATTGAGCCATCCGCTATGGGAGCTTCGATGCGGATTCAGTTCACTGGGAGAAAAACTGGTCGCCAGGGTCGGCGCCGGCAACGTGGCCTGTTTCGTGCCTGAATATATGGCGGCTGCATATCGAGCGAAGGTAGAGGGCCTGGTAAACGAAACGTCGGTTCTGGAAGGCGATGACCTGTTTATTGTCGACCCACGGATTAAGGCGGACGGCTTTAACGTCTCAACCGCCGGTCCCAGTGAGGTTGGCCTGGATGAACAAGGCGATTTGCTGTATGCCCGTGTTACCAAAACCGATCTGGCTGAACTGCCGAAAGACGGAATTGGGCAGTTTATGGCGTCGGCAAAGGCGAAGCTGCCGAATGTCAAATCCGCATTGCCGACCTGGCAGTACATCTGGGACCTTGTGCTGGCCAATGCGGACCAGATAACGGCTGACTTTGCGACAGCGGGACGAAGCGGTGTTGAAGGAATAGTTGAAGAGCCAAGTGCTATTCGGGGCAATAAGAAGGACATATATATCGCGCCGGGTGCGAAAGTGCATCCGATGGCAGTGCTCGATGCCGAGCATGGCCCGATTTATATCGACGAGGGTGTTGAGGTGCATCCCTTCAGCAGGATTGAGGGCCCTTGCTATATCGGCAAAGATTCAATCCTGCTGGGCGCGAAGTGTCGCGAAGGTAATTCAATCGGGCCGGCCTGCAGGATAGGCGGGGAGGTGGAAGAGTCTATTATCCACGGGTATTCGAATAAGTATCATGATGGTTTTCTCGGACACGCCTACGTCGGCGAGTGGGTCAATCTCGGAGCGCTTACGACGAACAGCGACCTGAAGAATGACTATTCCTGCGTCTCGGTAATGTTAGACGGGCGGCGGTCTATCAATACCGGCTCAACAAAGGTCGGCTCTCTTATCGGAGACCACGTGAAGACATCAATCGGAACGCTTTTGAATACCGGCTCTTATGTGGGAGCGATGGCAATCATAATGGCCATGGGCAAGCCGCTGCCGAAGTTTATACCGTCGTTTGCCTGGTTCCTTGAAGGCGTTGTGACAAAAGGATTTGGCAAAAGGCAATTGTATGAAACTGCAAAGGTGGCAATGGGCCGGCGAGGATGCCGGTGGACCGAGGCCGAGCAGGATATGTGGGACGCCGTCTTTGAAATGACGGCGCCGATGAGAAATAAGGCCGTTAAAAAGGGCCGAAGAGCAATGCTAAATCGATAGAACATAAAAGGAAGTGAATCAATGGCAACAGTAGAAGAACGTATTAAAGCGGTAACCGCACGGGTTTTGAAGCTTGACCCGGACGAAATAAAACCGGAGCATAGCTTTACCGTCGACCTGGGAGCCGAGAGTGTGCAGTCGGTGGAGCTTGTAGCTATGTTTGAGGAAGAGTTCGGTATCGAAATGGATGAAGACGCCGCCCTTTCGGTGGAAACAGTTGGCAACGCGGTCGAATTCATCGCCGATGTCTGCAAACAGCAGGGCGTTGAGGTCGAGCAGTAGTTACGAATACAATAAAAAAAGGACTTACAATGAAAGAGACAAAAAAACGGCATCCATTGGTTAATGTACGGGAACCGAACCTGCTGGAGGGAACTTTCCCGTACAGTCTGCCTCCGCTGATACATTTTGAAGGCCCGGCGGTTGAATACATTGACGGCAAGGCGGTGGAGTTTGACTTTGCGGCTGTTAAAGGCAGAGACATTTTGATTACCGACACGACTTTCCGCGACGGCCAGCAGGCCCGTCCGCCTTATACCATTGACCAGATGGTCCACCTCTACGACCTGATGTCGCGTCTGGGCGGACCCAACGGTGTGATAAGGCAGACCGAGTTTTTCCTGTATACCAAGAACGACCGTGAAACACTTGACCGATGCCGGGCGCTGGGCCATAAATATCCTGAGTGTACCGGCTGGATTCGTGCCATCAAAGGTGACTTTCGTCTGGTAAGAGAGGCCGGGTTGAAAGAGACCGGCATACTGACAAGCTGCTCGGATTACCACATTTTCCATAAGCTGAGATTTCGCAGCCGTGCCGAATGTATGGATAGCTATTGCGAGGTTGTGGAGGCGGCCTTCGAGGCCGGCGTCCGTCCCCGCTGCCACCTTGAGGATGTGACGCGTGCGGATATCGGGGGATTTGTCCTTCCATTCATAGACCGGCTGATGGAGATGAGCAGCCGGGTGCCGGAGGAGCTTTCCGCCAAGATTCGTTTGTGTGATACTATGGGTTTTGGAATCAGCTATCCGGGTGCCGCGCTGCCCAGAAGCATCCCGAAACTTATCTATAAGCTGAATCATGAGTGTGGCGTGCCCAGCGACCGTCTTGAATGGCACGGGCACAACGACTTCCATAAGGTACACGCCAATGCTGCGACGGCCTGGCTTTACGGCTGCGATTTTGTCAACACAACCTTGTTTGGCTTCGGCGAACGCACGGGAAATCCGCCTCTCGAAAGTGCGATTTTGGAGTATATTGCGCTCAAGGGCGATTTGTGCGGAATTGACACAATGGCGATTACCGAGCTGGCTGACTATATGCGTTCTATTGGTCTGCCGATTCCGGATAATTACCCGTTTGTGGGTAAGGCGTTCAATACGACACGGGCCGGCATCCACGCGGACGGGCTCCGGCGGGATGAGCAGATATATAATATTTTCGATACTGAGAAGCTGCTCGGCCGCCCGCCTCGCGTTGCCATCACCGACAAGAGCGGTACAGACGGCCTGGTGCACTGGGTCAACGAGTTTTTCGGCCTCAAGGGCGAAGAAAGAATCAATAAGATTAAAATGCACAGACTTGCACGCTGGGTCATCGACCAGTATGATGAACACGGTCGGCTCACTGCCATAAGCGACCAGGAGCTTGAGGCCAAGACAAAAGAATTGCTGCCCGACTACTGGCAAAAGTTCAAGGGCGGATAATAAACTATATAGATATAGGCTGGTATTAAAATGTGATTTCAAGAAACAAAAATGGGGGAAACCGATAATGTTGGCCAGGCTCCACAGCGTTACGCTTGAAGGAATAGAGGGTATAATCTGCGAGGTTGAAGTTGACGTTGCAAGAGGCGGATTTGAAAAGTCTCTCATCGTCGGCCTGCCCGATACTGCCGTCAAGGAAAGTATCGAGAGGGTCAAGAGCGCGATTATTAACTGCGGCTACAAGTATCCCAAAACACAGTCGCTGATAAACCTGGCTCCCGCCGACGTGAAAAAGGCAGGGCCCGCCTTCGATTTGCCTATCGCTTTGGGGATGCTCACCGGCCATGGCACTTTGGTCAGCACGGTCATCAAGGATTTCATAATCGTCGGCGAACTGGCCCTGGACGGCAGAGTCAGAACCGTAAACGGCGTATTGAATATGGCTATGACCGCCGCAGCAAATGGTTTCAGCAGGATGATTGTCCCTTTAGACAACGCCAGTGAAGCTGCCGTCGTTCGGGATATTGAGGTATATGGCGTTGGCTCGCTGGCTCAGGCGGCGGCTTTTCTTTCCGGACAATTACCGCTGGAAACAACAACCGTTGATATCGAGGAGCTTTTTAACGTAGCATCGAATTATGATGTCGATTTCGCGGATGTGAAGGGCCAGGAGAGTGTAAAGCGTGCACTGACAGTTGCCGCTGCCGGCGGACATAATATAATGATGATTGGCCCGCCCGGAGCGGGCAAGACAATGCTTGCCCAGAGGCTGGCGACCATCCTGCCGCCTTTAAGCCTGGAAGAGTCGCTCGAAACAACCTGTGTGTACTCCTCGGTCGGGCTTCTGGGTAAAAACAAGGCGTTGATGGCCACCCGCCCTGTGCGGATGCCGCACCACTCGGCCAGCGGCCCGGCCTTGGTAGGCGGCGGTACAACGCCAAGACCGGGGGAATTATCACTGGCCCATTTCGGGATATTGTTCCTCGATGAATTTGTCGAATTTCCCAGGCATGTTCTGGAGATGATTCGCCAGCCGTTGGAGGATGGTTTTATCACCGTCTCGCGCACCAAAGGCACCATCCGCTTTCCCGCCCAGTTTATGCTCGTTGCGGCGATGAATCCCTGTCCGTGCGGCTACTTCGGAACAGATGCGAGGAGATGTAAGTGCACGCCCGGCCAAATCGAGAGGTATCTGTCGAAGATATCCGGGCCTTTGGTGGATAGGATTGATATTCATATCGAAGTGCCGGCGATAAGTTTCAGCAGACTGCGTTCCAGAAAGGGCCAGCTCGGCTCAGCCGAAATGAGACAGGATGTCGGCAGGGCAAGAGAAGTCCAGACGAAGCGATTCGGCAACGGCGGCGGATTTACCAACGCAAGGATGACGCATAAACAGGCCGAGAAGTTCTGTAAGCTGGATTCGGCCAGCGAGATGATGTTAAAGCAGGCGATGACCGAGTTCGGCCTGAGCGCCCGGGCACACGATAAAATCTGCAAGGTCGCCCGAACGATAGCGGACCTGTCCGGCGTTGAGGAAATCGCGCCTGAACATATCGCAGAGGCCATCAGCTACCGTAAACTCGATAGAAAATTGTAATTCATACAGGCGCCGGCCGTTAATCGTCATACGCAGCAGCATTTTTTGCCTCTGAAATTGGCTTTTTTTGGCGTTAAGTTGGGTTTGGTTATTTTGATTTTTGTTTGACAGAAATCTATGTAATTGGATAATACTTTTTTATACAAAATCAATATGCGATGAGAATAGGAAATAACAATATGAAAACCCAAGAAAGACCGAAAATTAAACCGAATCTATTCAACAACTTTTCTTTCTCTCCCGCTAACAGACAGTTATATATCAACAGAGTGAAGTTCTTAGGCCTGATTGAGCAGATGAAACAACAAACAACCCTTATGTCTCTAAGGAATTCAGTAGTTCATTTAGAAATTAATCTTCGCAACGTCAAAACTGATAAAATCGGTATTCTAAATATCGACTCAAATGGAGATACTATAGAGATTGGTCAGAAACACTTATTTGATCAACTATACCAGATTGCAGAATCCCAAACACTCGAGCGGGCTAAATATTATGTTGATCGGATAGAAAAAGCTCTTACCCTGGTCAGAACAAACAAAATTAATGACATAAACTTGAACCGTTGGAAAGAGTATGATGACCTTAGAACAGACAGCTTATGGATAATAGACAAGCGCGATAGCACAGGCGTCCACACTGCGGGATATTGGGGAAATTTCATTCCACAGATTCCCAATCAAATGTTGAAACGCTACACCAAAAAAGGCGACTGGGCTCTTGACACCTTTGCAGGCTGTGGAACAACTTTGATTGAAAGTCAACGACTTGGAAGAAATGGTATTGGAATAGAACTCCAAGAAGCCGTTGCCCAAAAAGCCAGAGAGCTTATTTCTTACGAACCTAACAAATATAGCGTTGTTACTGAAGTCGTAACTGGTGACAGTATAGAAGTTGATTTCAAAGAAATTCTTGCGAAACATAAACAAAAAACTGTACAGTTTCTGATAATGCACCCACCTTATTTCGATATTATTAAATTCAGTAATAATCCCCGAGATCTCTCTAACGCTCCTTCGGTTGATAAATTTCTGGAAATGATGAACTCAATAGTTGACAACGCTTCTTCGGTTTTAGAAAAAGGTCGCTATCTTGCTTTGGTTATAGGTGATAAATATTCTAAAGGTGAGTGGATACCCTTAGGTTTTCTAACAATGAATGAGATTATAAAAAGGAGCTTCATTCTGAAAAGCATAATTGTCAAGAACTTCGAAGAAACAACAGCCAAAAGAAATCAAAAAGAACTCTGGCGATATCGTGCTTTGGTCGGTGGTTTTTATATTTTTAAGCACGAATATATTTTTGTTTTCAAGAAAAAATAGATATGCCTTCTGCACACATTTTTACAGTTAATCAGACAACGTTCAATATTCATCTTAACTATATGTTTGCTGGTACAGGAGCCGGTAGAGAAGGTGACAGCAAACCAGAACAGAAGGGTGCTTTGGTTGATATAATGGGTATCAGGCCAAATGACTATATTTTATTTTACGTCGCCGGATGGGGATTTTATGGTTTTTTCAGAGCCAAACAAACAGGAAACAATCTTGTATTTTACGAATCTCCCAAAAATCAATACTTGAATGACGATCTTGGAGGAAAAACACTAACATATAGGCTCTTCATCGAACCAAGTGAATATGGAGTTTATCGATATGGCGTTAATGAATGGGACGCACTAGAGAATCCAGAGAAGATACAAGACCAGAGCGTTTTCAATATGCAATGGACTTGGATATTCAAGAAACTAAAAGGTGGCAGAGGCTGTACAGCAATTCCAAAAGAAGAATTTCAATTACTCAAAAATGTTGTTACCTCCAACAACAAGAAACTGGAAAACAGCAAATGCTATGGTTTTGCTGGAGGTGAAATTCACACTTCTGATCAAATTTACAAATATCAAGGGAATATCTCTAAGTCACCTGTACTCTCTGGTAATCTCAGAAAGGTAGTTGCAGAGGTAGATTTAAGACTTTTTTTTACCGCAAGTTCAGGCTTGGACAATATTTTAAATGAGGTTTTGAATCCTGCTGAACACGGCCAGATTACTTATATTGCAAATGAAAATAAATGTTCCTTCGGAATGAAAAGTATTGATCTACTTTTTCTCACAGATCAGGATAAGTGTTTACTGATTGAGCTAAAAAATGGTTTTAACTGTGATGATTCTGTCATAGCGCAAATAAGTGGTTATGCGAGGTGGATTTCCTCCTATAAACCATATCTAAAAGAAATAATTCCTATTCTAATAGTCAGAGAACCAAGGCTATATCCTGCAAGAAAAGGAGGGAAGTATTTTAAATATCTTTCTGAAACAGACTATGATAATAATAAAGTTTCTTCGTGGTTTCAAGGCAAAATAAATCAAATCAAAGAAGCAAAAGGCAAGCTTCGAGATTACGAAATAGCTAAACTATCAGAATTGCAGGTTTATCAATTTCACACGGATAATGAAAATATACTCCAGTCATTTAGCTTTCTGTGAAAAAAAATTTTCCAAACACAAATAATAACAACATGACAATGTTATCCATAGGGCATGTTTAATTAAAGAAGGCGACTTATGACAAAACATCCATTTAATGAGGGTACAAAATTAGCTAAGATATTCACTATATTATCTGATGGAGAGTGGCACTGTGGCAAACACGAACTGCCTGGCACCCAGCCAGCAAAAGCAATTCAAATTATTAGGCAACACGGCTTTGAAATTGAAAATAAAACTATTTATTGTGACATTTGCAAAGATAAAACGGTCCATCGTAAACTGGTTTCAACAGAACCGGTAAGGCCTTCTTTTGTTAGACAACAATTTCCATCTAAACTCAGAAAACGGATTCTAAAACACTATAATAATATCGAAGCGATAACGCTTCGTGAAATGATCCCAAACCAGCTCGAAGTTGATCACCGTTTTCCACAAGTGCGATGGTCTGGTGACGAGTCATACAATCCTGAAATGTCGGAGCAAGAACTGCACGCTAAATTCCAGCTTCTCACACGACAACATAACCTTTGGAAAAGTCGCTATTGTGAAAACTGCGCCAAAACAGGAGACCGGGGTACTTTTATTGGTATCAATTTCTTTTATGAGGGTGGTCCAAAATGGGATTCAAAAATCGCCTCCGATGACGAAAAAGGTTGTTATGGTTGCTTTTGGTTTGATCCTGACAAGTGGCGGGTTGCTCTAAATTATCTTATAGAAAAACAAGATTAAGATTTTTTTCAATCTAATCACAACTAATTTAAAAACAGATTGTCAATTTCTATTAAAAATTTCCAACATAATCCACTCAAAACCACAATTCCCGCCAAAAAACAATTTCTATCTTCCGCCGCCTGCAATCCGTGGTAAAGGGCAATTAAAGGTGTCCGGTACATTTTTCCCCTGTTCCATGAGTTCCTTGAGCGGATTAATCACTTGAAACCTCTTTTGAATTTTTGATTTGTAGTTTTGCACTTTACATTTTGATTTTTTCGTTTTTAAATAGTCCTTCTCGTATCGAAATCCTTGTTTCCCTGATGTCCAGCAACCTGATAATCTGATATCCTGATACACTGTTTACCTGATAAACTTTTTCTCTCTGTGACCTCTGTGATCTCTGTGGCTATATTCTTCGTGATTCTTCGTGCCTTCGTGGTGAAAAAATCCTGTTATCCTGTCTAATTTTTCTTTGTGCATTTTGTGCCTTTTCGTGGCTAACCTTTCTTAAAAGAAAAGACTCTTCTCTGGCTTCACCAGCGCTGACAACGTCAGCAACTTAGACAAACTCCGCAAACCGAACGCACAAGCTCGCTTGGAGTACGGCTGCGAGTTTGTATAAACAAGGCCGTCCACAACACGGCCGTGAAGCCAGACTCTCTGTGACCTCTGTGCTCTCTGTGGCTATATTCTTCGTGATTCTTCGTGCCTTCGTGGTTAAAAAATCCGTGAAATCCGCGGTGAATTTTTTTTATTTTTTTGTTGACTATTGTTTGATAATCTGTTAAAATACCTATATGTTTACCAGAAGGTAAACATAAGACGCCAGTAGCTTGCCCCTTTCCCTGTGGGGGGGCGAAGGTTTAGCGGAGAACCGCACGCCGTAAGCTGCAGCGCAGCAAGGTCTTAGGG
>Ga0307437_1002566_pt1 | contig 11053 bp, 13 predicted proteins | sample SalMarWE160390MG_FD_202146 | JGI IMG/M metagenome (GOLD analysis project Ga0307437, IMG submission 202146) | Salt marsh sediment microbial communities from the Plum Island Ecosystem LTER, Massachusetts, United States - WE1603-90 | ecosystem: Environmental > Aquatic > Marine > Intertidal zone >...
AGCTTGAAAAGGTTTTTGAAGACGAGCCGTGGTGCATACTTGCGAGATAAAATGTTATTGTCACTGCCTTTGTTCGGACCGCTCATAAAACAGCGTGTTGTTTCACGCTTTGCCTCTACACTATCAACGCTGCTCAATTCGGGCCTTGCTATGGCTGAATCGCTGCGTGTAGTATCAGAAGTCACCGGCAACAGCCTTATGAAGCGAGCTATACAGCATGCTCGTGAACGGATTCTTGCTGGAGCAGATATTGCCACGCCGCTTAGAGACAGTGGAGTTATCGATCCCGCTATTGCTCACATGGTTGCTGTGGGAGAAAAAAGTGGTGAGCTGGAAACCATGCTGAAAAACATTAGCGACAATCTTGAGGCCTCGACCGACTTAGTCATTGAACGCCTCAGCGCTGCAATCGAACCCGTTATTATAATTGTAATGGCGGCAATAATCGGTCTAATCGCATACGCAACGATATTGCCAATCTTGAAAATATCAGCACTTGAACTTTGATAATTTCGTTTAGGAGCCTATATGAAAATGGAAGTTAAACAAAAAAGAAACAGCAGAGCCGGTTTCACGATGGTGGAGTTGATGGCTGTACTAATCATTCTCGGGTTACTGGCGGCGGTGGTAGTAAGAAATTTTGTCGGCCAGACGGATAAAGCAAGGGTCACGACTACAAAAACCAATGTAAGGCTCTTGCACAATGCTGTTAATCAATTCAAGATGGACACCGGTCGATTCCCAGAGGAGGAAGAAGGGCTTTTAATTCTCATTGAGCCGTTAGAAGATATCCCAAACTATCAGCCAGGCGGATACCTTGAAACTACAGACCTGCCGAAGGATGGCTGGGGAAATGATTTTATCTATGAACGGTACCCCGAGAGCGGCAAGCCATTTGTAATTAAAAGTCTGGGCGCCGACGGCGAAGAGGGCGGTGAGGATTATGATGCCGACTTGCTCAGTACAGATGCATATTAATTGCGTCCCTTCGGCTCCGTTCCCTACTTCGCCCTGCAAGGCGAGGCTTCGCCGGGCAAGCAGGGTAGGCGTGCGTAATGCGTCGCGCGTAATGCGTACTAAATTAGATACACGCAATACGCAATACGCAATACGCAATACAAGCAGTGGCTTTACGCTGACTGAGCTGATAATTGTTATCATGATAATTACATTGTTTGTGCTTCTGGCGCAGGTAAACATTTTTGGTATTATCAGAAAAAATACATTTCGGGCACAGTTACAGGACTTTGTCTCAACGATGCAAATGGCATCCTCGGCAGCAGCCGAGAGTGAAAGAAGATATGAAGTAATTATCAACTTAACTGAACAGAGCTATCTGCTTCGGGAGATTACAACGCCTGATTTATCAGAAGTTCTGGAAGAAGAAATTATTATCAAAGGTGATTTTGGAGATAACTGCTGGATCGCTTACGTTGAGTTTGACGATGGCGACTTCACAAACGAAGGCAGAGCAAAGTTTAGAGCAGGACACGCTGGTTGGCAGTACGGTGGGAAAATTGTCCTGCTTAACGAGGACGAACAACCATACTCTGTTGTGGTCAATCGACTGGATAGAATCGTCCGATTGATGGAAGGCGATGTCGATCTTCTTGTGCCTAGGGCTGAAGATGAATTGCGATTCTAAAACCGAGAGTATGAAAGCATCGCACGGTTATGCAGACCGAACATATTTAGTGAGTGATATGCGTGCTGAAGTATTAAAGAGAAACATTACAGGTTTTACCTTAGTAGAAACAGTAGTTGCCTTGATCATATTAGCGATTCTCAGTTCAGGCGTGCTGGTTGTTATTAATCGCTGTATAGTCTCGGCAACGAATTCAACGCTCCGCATGCATGCCTTTGAAGTTGCACGCGAGAACATGGAGAAACTGCTTGCTTTAAGCTCGGTGAAAGAAGCTGTCGATTATGGCAGTAGTGATAAATATCCTAATGTTACATGGCAAACAGTCGTTGAAACATTCTACGAGCCGCTAACGGATCGAATGTGGGTTAGGGCGGTCTGTTCATCTGAATATGAGGATGCGCAAGGCCAAATGCAAACAATTGAACTGACTCACTGGTTGACCAACGTATCGAAGCAACAACTGATGCAGATCCTGGAGCAAAAACAGGAAGCAGAAGAAGAGTTCGTGGTTGATGACGAGGTCATCGAGACTATCGAGGAAGCTGCTGAGTATGCCGGCGTTGATGTTGGGACTATCGAGCAGTGGCTCGACAACGGTATGCTTACTACTGAAGATGACGCTTTTATCAAGACTAATCTCGATCTGTATTGGGCCAGCGATGGCAAGCCTAGTGATGAGCAAAAGAATCTTCAGATTGATTCTATAACAGATCTATTAGAAGAAACAGACCAAGAGTACGACTTAGATGAGCAGGACCAGTCCGAAGAAAAGAATTCTGACGAGATAGATCCCGCCACAGGTCTGACATACGAGGAACTTGAAAATATGGACTTCGATGAAATAATGGAACTTATTAAGTCGAGAAGCAAGTAAGTGATTTTATTTGGAAGATGAGTTTGTATTTATACAGTTTAGCAAGAGGAGCCAAAACGTTTGATGTTCGGTCGGGCTTTACGCTGGCTGAGGTGCTCGCAGCCCTGACGATTGGAGCTATGGTGTTAGTGGCTGTGCTGGGCGTTTACAGCCGGGCCCAGCAGTCTGCGACGGCAATTCTACAAAAGTTGGACAAAAGGCAGCTTCCCCAGGCAGTTTTACAGCTAATCGCCGAAGACCTCGACAAGATAATCGCGCCCAGTGCCGATACTACAATTAGCGTGGTGAATAAGCATGAGAAAGGTTTTGCTACAGCAAAGTTGAGAATTGTAAAAAGCATCAATGACAGAAGAAACGAGCAACGGACATTTGAGGAGATCGTTTGGCAAGCTAATGTAGACACCGACGTCAATAGCCTGGTTCTGTACCGAAGCCATACCGGTATGATTCCGGAGGACAAACTGCTCGATGAAAATAGAGAAAACTGGGAGAGAAGGTACTCTTTTGTGCCGATTTGTTCAGGTATGACCAATTTTCGAATCCAGGTGCCGAGAGGGGAAGTTTTACAGGATAGGTGGACGAGCTCTGTGCTGCCGCCTGGGATTGTTGTGACTATCTCGTTTGCAGAGCCTTTCCAAACGGTCAGTGGCACACTCGATGTGCCGGAAGAAAGCAAAATCGTACGAACAATAGCAATCGACAGGACTCGAAGAATAGGATTCGAGATGTTCTCGACCGAAGAAGATGAAATTAATGAGCAAACGAAATCGACATTTAAGCAATCAAAGCAGCCAAAATAAAGCAGGTATTGTATTGCTGGTGACGCTTGTGGTGCTGGTCGTTCTATCGACATTGGGTTATACTTTGACCAATCGCGTTGCCGCCCAGCGTCATCGCCAGCAGTATGTTATGGATTACTGCAAGGCACGTTACGGTTGTGATTCGGCATTGAAATACGCGCTTGCCACATTAGAGGATTTGCAGCCCGAACTTATCAGCCGTCCAAATGAGCCGGATTTTTCCGACCTGTTTTTTCTTTCTGAGCAGGAGTACCAGGATCTTCTATCTGAAATTGCTACAGATAATGGCATACCCAAGAAAATTGGTTCAAACTACTTCGACAGCTACGGCAATACAAATGACATCAGTGACTCTAATGCAGACGAGGCCGATGAGTTAGGTATATTTAATTCTATCGTCATACGCGGCCCGTATGGCCCAGCTTGGCCGTATGTAACTGAGCCTGTAGAGTTTGATATTGGTTCTGCCAGGGTGAGAATTGAAATTGAGGATGAGAACGCAAAATATCCGCTCGGCTGGATGTTGCTAACCGACAAGAATGTGAAACTTGAAGTTGAGGCAGGATTCGAGACTTTCTGCGAATGGATGAGGCTCGGAACCTACAAGATTAATGCACTTAAAGCACAACTGCAAGAGATAAGTAAAATAAAGCCGTTCAGGCTCAAATTCAAACCGATCTCAACTTATGTCAAAAATGACTCTAAAGAGGAGAGCAAATCGAAACAGAGCACAAGGAAAGGTCGCGCCGCCGTTCGGCAAAAAAGGTCTGTTCGCCAGCGACGAAGGCGCAAGACAATATCTGTCGCTGACCAGCTTGCCAGGCAGAACGCGGATTTTGCGCGACTTTTTCACAGTTTGCTTGTCGATACAGAGATGCTTGCTCAGCCAACCATAGTTAGCGAAACTCGAAAAGAGTCAGCTCTAAAATATATCAGTAGGTGGGCCTGCACAAAAGTTAACGTAAATACGGCACCACGACACGTGCTCGAGGCAGCTTTTACTTTCGGAGGGTTGTCTGATGCGCCGAAAATCGCTGAAGAGGTAATTCAGCGCAGACGTATGCAGCCATTTACAGATTTAGAGGATCTTAGAAGGTCAATACTAAGTTACTCTGATTCTATAAAAAAATGCGAGGATTACATTACAACGACGAGCAGATATTTTACGATCAAAGTGACCGCCGTAAGCGGTGTAGCGAAAGCATCGGCTGTGGCAGCTATAACCAAAGAAGACGATAAGGTGGCCCGGATAGCTGTGGTCTCCGATTGAACGGCATGTTAGACAAGGTTTTACTGGGTTGAGAAAAGCGACGTAGTTTACAAGATAATATCGGGAGATTTTTTTAAGTGGAACGTCGGAACTATTTAGGGATTCATTTGAATACAGATAAGGCATCCGTGGTCTGTCTGGGAATTCGAGGCCGTGATAGAGAGCTTTTGGGATGCTTTAGTGTAGTTCTTGAAGATCAAGAGCAACAGAATCCCCAGATTTTGGCAAGCCTCATAGCTCAGGGTTGTGCCGAGAGGAACCTGTGGTTTTCGGAAGTTGCTGTGGCTTTAGATTGTTCGTTATTTATGCAACACAGCGTGCATAGTGAATTCAATGATCCTCAGAAAATTGCTGCAACGGTCCGATTTGATACAGAGGAAGCGCTCACTACCGACGTTAGTGACGATGCGCTTGCATTCCTGATAAACTCAAGCGATCCGGCCGGCTCAAAACTGACCGTCTTTACCGCCCAGAGGAAAACCTTGTCAGACATTCTTGTTTCCTTGCAGGGCAACGGTATGGATCCAATGACAATGGAGCCAGATGTCTATTGTCTGGCAAGGTTTGTTTCCCATAACGTGGCAGAGATTGAATCTGAACGGAATGGAGCTTTCCTGGCGATATTTTCCAGAGACCGTGGCTACTTTGTCGTTTCTTCAGGATCGCAAAAAGCACCGATGCTCCGGACATTTCTGGTCAGTCCGAAACAGGATAGGGCAGAGCTTCTCAGCAGGGAGGTTCTCACCACAATGGCTCTGACAACTCCTGGCGAGCAAGTTAGACGGGTCTTCGTCTTTGAGTCTGCTGGTTCGACTGACTATCACAAACTCGAAGAGAAATTGGGTGTCGAAACAAAGACTGTTGATTTAACAGGGTTGGCTGGTGTAGAAACTGAGACTTTATCAGATTGCGTCGATTCTGTTGATTTTGCTATTGCATACGGGGCAGCCCTGGCTCATTCAGAAAAAAGCCGAAGCGTAAACTTCAGGAACGATTTCATGCCCTTTCAGGGTAAGAAACTACGCCTTCAAAGGATAATTAAATTCGTTAGTATTTCTGTCACTATTCTATTGATTGTGGTTGGCCTGTACTTTCAGACACAATTATTGAAAATGAACAAGATTCGAAGCAGATTGCGTAGCCAACTATCGCGCGATTACAGCACCGTTATGCTCAACCAAAAGCTGCCGGACAAAGTCAGTCCCGTCGGGAAGCTCGGTAACGAACTGAGGCGTGTCCGGGATGTCAAGAGTGGACTCATAAGCAGCATAGGTGAGAAATCAATATCGTCAAAGCTTACCCTGGTGCTCGAAGCTTTTAACAAATGCGCAGCGCAGACAGTCCTGAATATAGACTCAATAACCATAACTTCCAAGACCATAAGTATCGACGGGGATACGTCAAGTCGGCAAAGCACGCTGCAGTTGTTCGATGCAATGAAGGATCAGTTCAATATCTTACCAAGGCACCTTGAGTCTAAAGGGGGACGTGACAGCTTCAGCATTGCACTGGAATTGCAAGATTAAATTAGAAAGAAACTGTTGTGCGTAGCATATACAAAAATCCGGTTCTGTACTACATAATCGTGCCGCTTTTAGTTGGATTGTGGCCTTTATTAATTTGGAGCGCATATTTGCCGGAGGCGGAACGCCGATGGAATCAGGACAAAGGCGAGTATAAAAAGGCCCAAGCCATAATGCTCGAGATTCTTGAGCTCGACCCCGATAGGCTGGACTATGCCGACTCAGAGAATCCCAGCCATGAGTTTGACTACGCTATTGTCGTCGACAGAGTAGCCAGCCAATGTGGAATACCACCGACAGACTATAAGTTCAGTTCAGGCCCTATAATAAAATCCGCGGGTCAGGAAAGTCAAAGCGCCAAGGTAAATCTCAAGGGTGTTGATGTGACCACATTTACCAGGTTTTTGTCCACAATTCAGCTTCGCTGGGCCGATTTGCAGTGTGCGAGGGTCAAATTGAATAAAAAGAAGGGTCTGCCGGATGTGTGGGATGTAGACCTGGATTTCAAATACTACTATTGAGAACTGAGATAGAGTTGGATTTTCGGTGCCTTTCGGCCTTGGAATTTTACCCTTTTTGGGCAGCGTTTTTCAACTATCACTACATATAGTATATTGCGTAGATTACCTGTTCCTACTTTATTTGTGGTTTCAAATCGATTGTATCCTACCTGGGTGTCCCATTTACTAAGTGGATTTTCAGTACTGATAAGGGCTATTTAGCCATAAAAAGCCTTATTTTAAGTCAATCATGGTGTGCTTATTAGAGCTAAACTTTTCTAAAGTTTTTGATGATTGTTTGTCGATATCAATGTTGATTTGGGCCTCTGAAAGGATTCAAAGGATATACAAGATATAGTGGTTTCCGGCCTCATACGAGAGAAAGGACGCTTTCATTTGGGGCTGATTCGGTAAGATAATTCAAATGCCTGATTCCGGTTACAACAGTCGTTTTCAAGATCAAAGTCGTCAGGAGCAGACAAAAGAGGATCTAACCCTGGACAAAGACCTTGTCATGGAGCAGATTCTCAAAAACATCCACAATACACCAATCGGGCAGGTTCTAAAACGCATTGCTTCTCTGCCGGAGTTACGCCAGCAGAAGGTCCTTGACCTTCGTCGGCGTCTGACAGAGGGTAATTATGACGTGACTGAGCGGTTGGACGTCGCACTCGATAAGGTTCTGGAGGATCTTACTACATAAAGCCTTTTCCGCTTGTGCGTGCATATTTGCGGACCATTCCCCGCTTAAGATATCATTTCGGGTACATCGTCGTCAGGTTCGTCCATGTTGACCGGCTTATAACCTGGCTGTTTTGACTTTTCCAATTCTTGCTTGAAGGCTTCTATAACTTTTTCTTGGATTCTCTGTCTGCACTGTGTGTTGATGGGGTGGGCAATATCCGCGTGTAACTTCATTCTACCTTTGATGTCCTTTTTTGCTCGGTTTTCCTGCAGTTGTGCACCGCAGTTGTTGCAATATTTGGCTCTTAGATGGTTCTTGCCTCCGCACTTTTCGCAATGGTCACTCATCTTTCGCGAAGGCATGGCAACGAAATAGCCACCGCCTCCTTGTATGACCTTAATGTCCCTAACAACAAACTCATTGTCCATCGTTATTGAGCAAAATGCTTTTAGCCTAGTGTCCTTGTTGTCTACCAATTTTACTCTGACCTCGCTGATCTTCATTTCCTTGCCTCGCTCAAAAGCCTACCATCTATTGTTAGTCACGATTATGCTTTTGCAATTGGTATGCATGCTTAGTTCCCGCTGGAATGACCAAGCTCTTTTTTCATCATTGATGTCTATAACATAAAACATAGCTGAACCACTACCACTCAGACTCAAAGGCCTGATACCAATAGACTCAACTTTAGCTTTAAGTTCAGCTAAGCTCTTCTGTAACGCAAAACAACTTGGTAACAACATATTTGCGCACATTTTCACCACCAAATCAATCCTGTTTTCTTCGATGTAGTTGTTTATGAGGTATTTGAGCTTGTCGTAAAGGGCCTGGTCGTGGCGGTAATTTGCATAAACCTTTTGTGTAGAAATAGTTACGTCTGAAACTATTAACAGAGCCAAAAAGTTAAAATTTTTAGTTAATTTCTGGATTTTTTCACCTTTTCCCTTGCAAAGTGCCAAAGGCCCGTTCAAAAAGAAAGGTACATCGCTACCCAGCTCTGCCGCTAATTCGATTAATTTTTGCTGGTCGAAGTCCAGTTGCAGGTATTTGGCCAGGCCAAGAAGTGTTGCTGCCGCGTCGCTGCTTGCCGAGCCCAGACCTGTCCCTGCTGGGACATTTTTTGTTAGGGTGATTCTTAGATTTGCAGCTTTGCCACAATTTTGAAACAATATATGTGCGGCTTTATAGACGAGATTGTCTTTACCTGCAGGTGCCCATTGTGGACCTTTGTATATAAGCTCAATGCCGTTTTTTTTGCCCGGCTCAATGAGAATCTCATCGTACCAGGTGACCTTAGCCATTACGGTTTCTATCTCGTGGAAGCCATCAGGCCGTTTGCCGGCTACAAGCAGACTCAGATTTATCTTTGCAGGGGCACGAACCAATAAGCTATTGCCGATGACATCGTATTGTTCTTCGTATGTAGTTTTGAGTTCGTTGTTCATAGTTATCGGTTTGAAGGGGCACGTACTTTGTTTGTTGACATTATAACAAGGCAGGCGTATTCTGGGCAAGAAGAGGGAATTACTATGTAGTTTATTGATTCCTGCATAAATAATGATAAAACACAAGAAGCATAGAATAGCAACGTCATTCCCGCGAAAGGGCTTGTTGCCAAACATTATTGTGGAGTGTTTGAGATTGCCACGGCCTATTTCATAGGCCTCGCAATGACATTAAAACGCAGTGTTTGTCATTGCCAGTAGTGAAACGACGAAGCAATCTCCACTTTAGCGACAGACCCGAAAGCGGGAATCCAGGGCTTCTTGTCCTCAAAGTAATGGATAACATATATGAGCGAATCAAAACTAAAAGGGAATAGGCCACAAGACCAACGGCGGTTTAGCAAAGAACAATAGGTAGGGTGGGGCTTGCCCCACCAGAGGTTTATTTGAAATCCGCTAAGCTAATCGGTGGGCTGAAGCCCACCCTACTGAGCAGACGAATAAGATAGGGCAAAATATATGGACGAATCTGAATCAAAAAAGGAAAACAAGGACAGCCAAGAGCGCCAGTTGGATCCTGAGCTTCTAAAAAAGGGCCTGCGTTGCGACCTGGATCAGTACGAAATGCTCAAACGCTGCTAAGATGAGATAGATATTTGTAACAGAGGCGAGTCTGTAAAAAAAATGGATGAATTTTTTGTGGAAAGGGGAAGATTAGATGTCTTATGCAATAATAACTTCAGCAATCATTGGCGTAGCAGGTTATCTGCTTAAGTATTGGCTCGATCGAAAATCTGAAGTCCTGTTTAAGAAAAGGCAAGTCTATGAGGAAATCTCGACAGCGCTGAGTGTTTTTGTTACAGGACGGAATAGCACCTCCGAAGAAAAAAAGAAATTTTTGGACCAGTACGCCAAGCTCTGGCTTTGGGCATCTGATTCGGTTGTACGAGTAGCCAATGAATTTTCAGATATTATGATGAGATTTGACGTGTCTGATAAAGAGTGGCAAACTAGAGCTAAACGTACCTATGCAAATTTTGTAATCGAGATGCGAAGAGACTTAGGTTTTTCAAAGACGCTGCTTAAATCGGAGGAATATAAGTTTGTGAGCTTTGGTAATTAATTCTGGTTTGTCGCACTTTATACCTGTACATGTATGTATAGTTGTGTCTCCTAATACAGGGTAGTTGTAGGTATGTTCTTTTGGGAGCGTTGGTGACACGGTTTGCGGTTTTATTTACGGCTGGCGGGCCGGCAGGGAAATTCGCAAAAGAAAATTAAAAAGCAAAAATGAAAGTGCAAAATTGTGGAGGCCACGCGAAGCGTGGCGAGTAGAAATAACGAATGTCGAATGAAGAAGCAAAAACGAGTCACGAGTCACGAGCGACGGTTCGGCGATTTAGTGACGCGGTTTGCGGTATTGTTTACGGCTGGTGGGCCGGCTGGGAAGTTTTCCGATTGACTATTGACTATTTGCTATTGACTATTGGATCATACGTACTGGTTTGACGGTGGCGATAAACGCTAGATGGCGGCGGGCGAGAGGAACCTCAGGGAGGTTTACAAATGAAGAAAAGAAAAAAGACAAAACAAAGCAAAAAGTCGAGTAAGCAAGTAGGTGGAAACATACATGATAAAGCCTTTGAGGCGGCTGACAAAATCGGAGAGCTTACCGATGCATTCTGCGAGGAACATCTAAATGAGGAATATCGTGAGCTTTGTGAGGATATGATCGGCGCTCTACTTGAAATTGAGCTGCCGTTGGAAAGCGGCAAGCCGGCAAGTTGGGCCAGCGCAATTGTGCACGCCCTTGGCTGGGTCAACTTCCTTAGCGACCCATCTCGGAAGACTTATATGACTACGACCGAGCTTGCGGCAGGATTTGGCGTCTCTGTCGGCACTATGATGACAAAGTCAAAGATTATCCGCGATGAGCTTGATATAATACAATTAGACCCACAGTGGTGTTTACCCAGCTTGCTCAAGGACAACCCGCTCGTCTGGATGCTGAAGGTTAATGGGTTCGTAATGGATATTCGCATGGCACCACGCGAAGCCCAGGAAGAAGCGTATAGGCTTGGACTGATACCTTACATTCCCGCTGATGAGCAGGAGGAGGCCCTTGATTCGGATACCGAGGCAAATATCATAAAATTTCCCTCCGAAAGGGACGATGCTTCTCAAAGCTCAAAGGACGATGAGATGGGCCTATTTGGCAGTCAGCAGCAGTGAGAAGGAACATAGAATTTCGAACAGTGAAATGATAAATAATAAATCGAGTCACGGGTCACGAGCGACGAACGACGAATCC
>Ga0307437_1002577_pt1 | contig 11021 bp, 4 predicted proteins | sample SalMarWE160390MG_FD_202146 | JGI IMG/M metagenome (GOLD analysis project Ga0307437, IMG submission 202146) | Salt marsh sediment microbial communities from the Plum Island Ecosystem LTER, Massachusetts, United States - WE1603-90 | ecosystem: Environmental > Aquatic > Marine > Intertidal zone >...
AGACGAGGCAAGAATATATACAACGAGGCGCAAAACAGGTGATGATTTTTCGGTTTGACAAAGATATCATATGGCTCCTGATGCCGGCGGAAAAGGCATATATGGAGATGTCGGGCCGCGGGGGCGCAGCGAGTGACCCCACATTAGACCGGAAGATAAAGGACATGGCTGTAAAAAAATACCTCGGCAAGGAAAAGGTTAGTGGTTATTATACCTGTGAAAAATATCAGTATATCTATCACGATACATCTCAGGGTACGCTGACCCAATGGTTTTCGAAGAAGCTCAACTACCCGATCAAATCGGAATACAAATCACCATCGGTTTATATGTTTACCGAGTACAAGAATATAAAAGAAGGAAAGGTCGCGGACGCCCTCTTTGAGGTACCTGGAGGCTATGCCAAGATGACAATGCCGGGCATGCGCTGATTGTCATGCGTGTGTTGATAGCAGAGTGTATGTAAGCTGAATTTTCCCATCGCATTGCACGTCAAAAAAACATAGTATCAATGCCACTTTTATCGCTCAATATTTATTGTACCGTGACAGGATACCCTTGATTAAGCAATGATCCTTAAGAGAAGGTAAGGTAATGAGATCAAACGCAACAGCTGTGCACAAGGCAAGTAGGACGAAGAAGCTCTTTGTGCTGATCCCCATCGTTTTCATCGTCCTCGCCGTCATCATCATACCTCATATAGATCTAAAAGTTGTCAGGACAAAGATCGCCACGGAGGCATCGTTGCACCTCAAGGGGGAGGTGATGATTGCCCGCGCCTCCCTCTCCCCCTTACCCTGGCCCCATTTCACCCTGAGGGGGGTGAGGGTTGAATCTCCCCAGTGGGGTGAGGTTTTCTCTGACGAGGTACGGATATATCCACGCCTTCTTCCCCTGGTGAAAAAGAAAATCTCGGTGAAAAGGCTTTATGTCGAAGGGCCCGTCCTCGATCTTGCCCTGCGCACGGGAACCATAGAGCAGGGAGCAGATATCTTTTCATATATCGATCAAAAAGTTGGGCGCGGGATCCCCCGCCTGGAGTTAGAAGGGGGCATGGTTAATATCCTGCGACCAGAGGAGAAGGAACCCTTCTTTACCTTACACGGTGTGACGGGGAATATCGCTTCTTCGAAAAAGGGAGGGATGCGATCAGAGCTCCGCTTCTCCTGCCCCGGAGCAGAGAGGATAGTGGTAAGGGTTTCAACCCGGGGGAAGGATGAGAGGGGCACATTGTGTTCCTTTCTCGCCACGGGCACAGCGGTGACAATAGAAAAGATCAGAGGGGTCGTCCTCGAGGTAGTGGGCGAGCACAAAACGGTCCAAAAGGTCTTCCGCATCTTTCAGGGTGGTGAACTCTCTCAGATTATCTTTCACGGTGAGGGAAAGGATTTAAAGGACGCCTTGGATTTCAAGCGAAACATGAGGGTCCGCGGCACCATTACTGCAGGGCGGATATTGACACCACCGGGCCCCCTTCCATTAGAGGAGGCATCGGGTGAGTTCGAGATCAAAGAAGCGGTCTTACGGTGCTGGGACGCCGATGCGCGCCTCGGCAGATCGACTGCACAAGAGGGCGAGCTGGTCGTCGGCCTGATACCGGAAAAAGACGTCTTTCACTTGGAGAGCGTGGTGGATGCAGACGCCGCAGACCTTACCCACTATCTCCCCTTGATCCTCAAGAAGGAAGGATTGAAGAAAGAGCTCGAGAGCTTTCGAGAGGCACAGGGGCGGGGAAAGGGGAAATTGGTGTTGGGGGAGAACATTCATCAGATCCGTCCACAGGTGGAGGTAGAGAGCTTTCAGTGCTCCTTCCGGCATGCCAACTCCCCCGGGAGGATCTCTCTTGACGGGGGCCACCTCTCTCTCCAAAACGGGAAGTCCGCGTGGAGGGCCGATACCATAACCTGGAAGGGGTGTCAGTGGAGAAACGCGGAGGGAAACGTTGTCTTTGGAGACCAAGGAATTGAAATAGCGGTTGCCAATGCCGATCTCTGTGGTCTCCATAGTAAAGGCAGTGTATCCTCACATGCCGGGGTAATCACCCACTCCTTTCGGTTCTGGGCAGAGGAGGCCGATCTTTCCTCAGCCATATGGTGTCTGTGGGGCAAGGATGCCCATATTGAAGGGACGTTCCTCTTGGATGGGGATATGTGGGCCGCAGGCATGGAAGATCCCCTCAGAGAGGCCTCCGAGGGGAGCCTTTTGTTCATTTCAAACAACGGCAGGATCTACCGTTGGACACTCCTCTCTCGACTCTTCGGCATACTGAACATTATCGGACTCTTTGAAGGAAAATTACCCGACTTCACCCAGCAAGGGTTCCCGTATGACACGTTCATCATAACGGGTGAGCTGCGGGATGGATACCTCTATCTGGAAGAGGCGGTGATAGATGGGCCGGCGATGAAGATTGTGGGTGAGGGTAAGATCGATCTTATAAAAGGAGAGGCGGACATTGCGGTACTGGTGGCACCCTTGAAGACGGTAGATATCGTCATGAACCATATACCCGTCGTGGGAAAGATCGTTACCGGAAAGAACGGTACCTTTATCTCTGTGCCCTTCCGCGTCAAAGGCCCTATCGGTGACCCCAAGGTGGCGCTCCTCCCCCCAGAAGCAGTGGGGAGCGGTCTGTGGGGGGTGCTCAAGAGGACCCTGCAAACCCCTGTTAAGGCATTCAAAACGATCATATCCAAGAAATAAAGTCTTTCGTTACCTGTATGCCCCGTAAGATCCGTAGTGTTGTCGTCATGGGGCGGCACGGGAGCGCGGAACTTCCCTTGGCAGAATGCCCGGTCTCTCGCAACCTGCGGTAGGTATTTCGCTCACAAGGGTTTAAAAGATAGCGAGAGAAATGGGCATTACGGTGTTAGATGAATAAGGTTATAACGTTGTGGACGTACTATATTCCCATCGTCCCCCTATTCCCATAGGGTCGTTACGAGGCCTTTTTGGCGGAGAAGGCAAAAAACAGGACCTGGTTCCCTCAGGCTTTTTCACGAGAGCAAAGAGTACCTATGACCGATCTGACTACTTCGAATGCCTCACAATCTAACGAAGACACCACCCCTGTATCACACAACAGGCTTTTCTATGGTTGGTGGATCGTGCTGGCGGGCACGGCGGTGTTATTTGTTGCCTCCGGAACCGGGTTTTATGGTCACGGCGTCATTCTGGATCCTTTGCGAAACCTACACGGCTGGTCGAAAACGACGATATCGTCCGCAATCACGCTCTATTTTATTACGGTCGGCATCAACGGATTGCTCATCGGTCGCCCTATTGATAAATACGGTCCGAAATGGGTGCTGGTGCTCGGTTCTGTGGCTATCGGTTCAGGCTTTGTCATGTTAAGTCTTATCAAAGCTGTGTGGCAGCTCTACGCTGTATATCTTGTGATGGCAATCGGGTTTAGCTGTATCAATGTTGTGCCGATAAACACCCTCATCGCCAACTGGTTCATACGCAAGCGCGGCTTTGCGATGAGCCTCGCCAACACAGGGCTGAGTCTCGGTGGTATTATCCTGGTACCGTTAGCCAGCATCTTAATTTTGCACTGGGGTCTGAGCATTACCCTCCCCCTCTTAGGGGCACTGATCTGGATCGTCATTATTCCGGTCGCCTTATTCTTTATTAAACAACGGCCCTCTGATGTCAATCAATACCCGGACGGTGCATTGCCAAGGGCTTCGGCCCGGGAAGCATCCGATGCTTCGCTGAGCCATGCCACCCAGTCTCGGGTGTGGACCCGATTTGAGGCTATGCGAACTATCACATTTTGGGCGATTGTGAGTGCGTTCTTGCTCGCCCTGGGAGGCCAGATAGCCTTTCTGATGCATCAGATCTCTTTTCTCAGTCAGTATCTTAGTATAACCGGCGCGGCTACGGCTGTGAGTGTGACTGCCCTTGGCAGCATTATCGGCCGGCTGTTTTTAGGCACATTTGTCGATCGCTGCGACAAACGGTACGTAGCCATGGTTTGCTTTCTGCTACAGGGTGCGGCAGTGGTCACCCTCGCCTATTACAACCACGTCGTCGTATTGTACCTCGGCACCTTTGTGTTCGGTCTGACCATGGGTTCGATTATTATGATGCAGTCGCTGATTATCGGAGAATGCTTCGGCCTTGTCTCTTTTGCGACGGTGGCAGGATTCGCCGGGCTCTTTACGATGTCAGGCGCAGCATTCGGCCCCACGTTAGCGGGGGCGATCTATGATGCAACGGGTAGTTATCAGATGGCGTTTATCATATTTGCCGCCCTCAGCATGCTTGCAACAATTGTAATTTTCTTTGCCAGACCACCAAGGCAGGGCAACGAGGTAATCGACAGGTGAGCCCGTAGCAGGCCGAAGCTCGAGTGGGGGGGGAGGGAACGTGTGAGGGGGTAATAGTACGCCTTTTTCTGGTAATCGCACAAAAAACCCTTGACAAATATGCTTAATAAGAGCATTAAGGTCTTAATGTTGGTGCCACACGAAGGGATGTGAGCACCAGCCAAACTTTATCATATTCACCATAGGTCGATACCGTACCTGAGACCTTCTGCTGTAGGGGGGTAATGGAGTGGAGAAGGGCAGGGAGAGAGGTTTTTTCATGAGCCTTCACAGGTGATCCGTACACTTGTGGAGGCTTATGTATTTTTGCAAGGGGGTCCTTCTCCCCTGTGGGTAAGGGTAGAAGAGTTTTTTAGTAAGGCAGGTATACAAGCTGCTTTTAAGAAAAGGTCCGTGATAAGGAGGAAAGGCGGATGAGTCTCACATCAAAGGGATTGAAAACCATTGCCATCTGCGTCTTGGTGGCCTTCGTGACGGTCTCTTTTAGGGTCGATCTTCTGGTGGCCGCTACACGCAGTAATGCTCAATCACCTGCTCAGACAGAAGTCACCTCAGCAGGGCAGTTTCAGGACCTGCTTAAGGATACCGAGAAGCTCCTGGAGGGGATGGAGACGGACCTGGGGGCGAGGAAAACAGTCTCTGCCAAGCTCAAGGATCTGAAGAAAAATAAGTCGGAGCTCCAGGACCTGGCCGGCACGATCCGGTCGGAGTTCGATAAAACAAGAGAGGAACTTCTCTCTAAGAAGCTCCCACCGGAAATCATCCAGCGGCACGATGCCTTTGACCAGAACTTTGAGGTAAATCTGAAGGCCCTTTTCGCAAACCTGGATGGGGCTGAGCAGGCCAAGAAGAAGCAGCTCAAGAAAAGGGTAAAGGCTGCCAGGGACCACCTCAATAAAAATATCTACAAGAAAAGACATATCCCCCTCGACCCGGATAAACTCCCCCACCGCAGATCTGACCTCAAGCCCAGAAAGCCCATCACCGATCCCAAGGAATTTAAGAAGCTTTTCCCAAAAAACCAACAGTCCTCCGTATCACAGGGCACTGTTCTCTCTTCCATTCTGGGGGTAGGGACCGCGTATGCCCAAGAAGACCCGATTGATCCCGATCTGGCTGAGACCATAGAGGTACAGTTCACCCAGGAAATACAGGACCTTGCCGCCAGCCTCAACCACGATCCCGTCAATATCTACGAATGGGTGAGAAACAACATCGAGTTTGTGCCCACCTACGGCTCCATTCAGGGGGCACAGATGTGCCTCCTCACCAAGCAGGGGAATGCCTTTGATATCTCCAGCCTCTTAATCGCCTTGCTCAGGGTCTCCAATATCAAGGCCCGCTATGTCTATGGGACCATAGAGGTCCCCATCGACAAGGTGATGAACTGGGTCGGCGGGTTTACCGACGCAAAGTCAGCAGCAGACTTTATTGCCAGCGGCGGCATTCCGGTTACCGCCGTCATCTCAGGGGGAAAAATCACCAAGGCCCGGATGGAGCATGTGTGGGTGGAGGCATGGATTGATTACATTCCTTCAAGGGGCGCGAGACATAAGACTGGGCAAGGAGACATGTGGATACCTCTTGATGCATCGTTTAAGCAGTATGCTTATACAGAGGGGATCGATATAAAAACAGCCGTTCCCTTTGACACCGAGGCATTCATAAATCAAATTGAGTCAACAGCAATAATAGATACGGCAAACAATTCAGTTACAGGTGTAGATTCTGTTTATATTCAGCAGCAGGCTCAGGATTACAATACTCAAGTTCAGCTCTATATGACACAGAATTATCCAAATGCAACGGTAGAAGATTTTCTTGGTAAAAAAGAAATCGTTAAGCAGGAATTCCCCTATTTGCTGGGTACATTGCCATACAAATTATTAATAACGGGAGCTAAGTATGCTGAGATACCCGACAATCTTAGACATAAACTGTCATTCATCGTAATCAAAGACATAAACGATACCGACTTGGGAACTCCGATAAACATTACGAAGAGCCTTCCTGAACTTGCAGGGAAGAAGATAACATTGAGCTACAGCCCTGCGACGCCGGCTGATGAATCTGTGATAACATCATATCTTCCTAAGCCACATCCAGATGGAACACCAATACAGCCGAATGAACTGCCCACATCGTTACCTTCATATCTGATAAACCTCAAGCCCGAACTGAAAATAGACGGTTTAGTAATGGCAACAGGCACTTCTGTAGGTATGGGAAACACAGAAATCTTTAATATGACCTTCACAAGCCCCGGAGTTGAACCTGATGTGATAAGGAATGAGATTCAAGCAGGGAATTATTTAGGAATTGCCCTTGATCTCGGAAGGATTTCTCAGGAACAGTTGGATGCCCTTAAGGAGAACTTAGAATTAACCAAGACAAAGCTTCAGGAGCAAGATATCTCAGCCATTACCAAAGAAGACATTTTGGGTGACCGGCTTTACACCACAGCCCTCGCATATCACGCTAAACATGATTTAATAAAGCATGTTGTGTCAAGAACTACGAATGTGGTGGCGTTTACTCTTCCTTCGGTGGCTATCTTCTCCTTTGAGCTTAAAACGAACTTCTTTTTCGGCATACCAAAATCAGCTAGTGCTGGTGGTCTTGCAATGGATGCTGATCGGCTGCTGACAATAGTAAAGGCTGTTGACGGAAGTAAAGACAGACCAAGACGATTTATGCTCAACTTGGGGGTCCATGGCTCAGAGCTAGAACGCTCAGTCCCTGAACAGTTGTTTTCTGCTCCTGATAACCCAGTTCAGGGTATATCAGCAGTAACTGCATTGAGGATTGCGAATGATCAAGGGATTCCACTCTACACAATCAATCAATCAAATATCAATGCAATCCTTCCGCAACTACAGCTTGACAGTGATACAATTTCTGACATTCAAAACGCTGTAAATGCAGGGAAAATAGTTACAGTTTCCAAAACAAACATATCCTTCAATGGCTGGACAGGTTGTGGCTACATTATTATTGATCCTAATACTGGTAGCGGCGCATATATGATTAGTGGGGGAACTAATGGAGGTTGGCTTTTCTGGGTAGGCCTCGGGTTAATTATTCTTGCTATTGTGCTTATAGGAGTAATATGCGTTGTATCCGGTATCTGCGCAGCAATTGCGCTTGCATTAGCCTCAGCTTTCACCGCATTAATAGCAGCTCTTAATTCACTCATCCTATGGTTAGCCGCTTTTGCAACTACAGCTTATATCTCAGCATCCGCATATATAGATCTTATGTTTCTATTTACGTTTATAGCTTTAGCCTGGGGGTGCTTTCTAGGCATTCCTGGCCCCCCCGATGAGTATACGTTATATTGCGCAATGATAATGACGATATTATATTATTTAGTAATATAAAACTAAATATCCCTCGGGGCTTATTATGGATGAGCAGAGTTTTTTTGATCGCATAAATGAGGAAAGTAGATCCCCACGCTTTATAGATTTAATTACTCTATTTAAACATTTCCTTTTCGCAGTCCTTTGCTGGTTTATTTTCTTCTGGTATATGAACAGAATACCTTTATCCAAAGTAAGCGTCACATCTTTTTTAGCACTATTTATTTTTGCTGAGATTATAATAGTAGCAAAAAAATTAAACCGAGAAAGAATTTATGTAGAGTCAATAGTAAAGCAAGATGTTGAGCCAAAATTGAAAGGAACCAATCTCAGGATACCATCTTGGAAGGATTACAAGTATCAGTTCAAAACGATTCAAGCTATTTCATTAATTCTTCCAGCCTTACCAATAGCAGCAGCCCTTGTGTTTCCTGCTTCTATCCTTCGATATCATTTTAAGGCGATCTTTCTATTTGCCTTTATATTGGCTATTTGCATACAAGGCATTCTTAGATTAGTAATGTTCCGGAACTACATGAATGCGTTGATTCGTTTATACCAATCCATAACTAGGTTGTTTGGGAAACAAGTAAATGATCTTAGTTTTTTAAATTATGACTTTCGAACAATTTTTATCTATCCGATTTTAGCAGGTTTTTTTTCCTTTTTAATATTTCACGGTTTTTTACTAAGGAAGACGGAGATTATTAACAATTTTTTTTTCGCGATGATATTCTGTGTCCTATTCATTTTAGGCAAAGGATTGCACTCGGCGATCAAAGGATTCCGTGAATCTATAATCCAAATAAAAATTTTGAGAAAAAAAATTATTAAATTTAAAAAAAAACAAAAAATATAAATTAAAAGAGTATAATAATTTTTTTCTAATAGTTTGATGCTTAAAGCTGACAAGTTGATAATTTACAATTTTTTTCATCGTGTATTGGAGGGGATATGAAAATAAAAATACTATCATTAATATTAATACTATTCACTTTACTCTTACATACTTCTGGCATAGCGCAGCCGATAACTAACGGTCTCAATTATCTAACCACGGTCCAGAATCCCGATGGTTCGTGGGGTAATGACACCTCAAATACTGATTCTCTTCCAGCTACCGTTGCAGTAATTGAAACCTTGCAAGTTTTGAATCAGACAGGTACAGCAAACTATACCGACGCTGTTATCTGGCTTCAGAACCAATCCTTGGATACCACTGACTACCTCTCTGAGCGAATTTATGCCCTTTCGGTTCCGGGATCGGATAAAGATATACTTCTTTCATATCTTGATGATTTGGCAATGGCATGGGGCGGATATGATGGCTATGGGGTAAATAATCTGGATACATCTTTAGCATTGTTTGCTCTCAAGAGAATCAATTTTTCCGACCAAAACGCAATCAATTCTGCCCTTGGTTTTCTCCTTTTCACCCAAAACCCTGATGGGGGATGGGGGTTTTATCCTGCTACCTGCTCGACGTGTGCGGCCGATCCGAGCAATTGCTATATGACGGCGGTGGTTGCAAGCACGCTGCAGCAGTTCGCGCCGACAACAGCCCTTGTTACCGCCATCAGCAAGGGAGCGGATTATCTGGTTACACACCAGAACGCTGATGGCGGCTTTGGATCAAGCCAATCAACGAGCTATGAGACGGCGCTGGCCTACATCGCCCTTGTTGGTGCAACAACGGATGTAACCATCCTTGGCAAAGCGGCTGACTATCTTATCTCCACGCAGCTTGCGAATGGCTCCTGGCTCGACGATCCCTATGCAACGGCCTTGGCGATCAAGGCCTTGTATCTTGCAGGGAATAAGCCAGTGCCACCGCCGCCGCCTGATAAGGGCACGGCCACCGGCAAGGTCCTTGATGCCTCGACGAATGGGCCGCTTAAGGCGGTTTCCGTAACCCTTGAGGCAGATCCGGGGATAAGCACCACAACAGATATATCGGGCAAATTCGTCCTTGCCGCTATCCCTCCAGGCGCTCAGCAGATACTCTTTGCGCTCCCCGGCTATGCAGGGGCCTCGGTATCCGTTACGATCACCGCAGGATCGATAGTGGATCTCGGCACCATCCCTCTTGCTGCTAATCCTTCTACCGGTATGGTGAAGGGGACCGTCACGGAGGCCGCCACCGGCACCCCTCTTGCTGACGTTACCATTGATATGACCGGGTCTGCGAATGCCACCACTACAACTGCTACAGATGGTACCTTCTCCTTTATCGATGTCACGCCTGGGCAGGTGACACTCACCGCATCTAAGGCAGGCTATTACGCAATATCCGGTTCAGGTGAGGTCCTCGCAGGGGGAATCCTCTTCTTCAACCCTCAGCTTCCTACAACCCCTCCTTCCGCCACCACCGGGAGTCTCATCGGCAAGGTCTACGATGCCGCAACGAATCAGCCCATCCAGGGCGCTTCAATCACCCTCGCAGGGGGCCCATCGGCAACAACCGGGGGCACTGGCGCATTCACCATCACGGACATTCCCCCTGATACCTATGAGGTCACCATTGCCGCTCCAGACTATATACCGCAGGTCTATCAGGTCATGATCATGGCCGGTGTGACGACCGATATGCAGATCATCTATCTTTCTGCCTCTGTCCAGTCAACGACGATCACAGGAAGGGTCACCGAAGCAGAGACAGGCAAGGCCATTGCAGGTGCCACCGTTACGGTCCCAGAGACGGGCGCTACTGCGAAGACCGCAGCGGACGGTGGGTATACGATCTCCGGCATCAGCATGCTGGAATTTACCATCACGGCAGCTGCCACCGGCTACAATACCAGCGCCATGGGGATAAAAACATCGGCCTATGGTATGTATACCGTTGACATAATCCTCACGCCGAGCCAGGCAAGTGAGGTGCGAGTTACCTCGGTTGAAACGGATAACGAGGAATACGGGGTCAACAGCCCGGTACAGGTCACCACCAATTTAGAGAATAGCGGTCCAAACGCCACGGAGGTATTCGTTACCGCCCACATCACCGATGAATATGACAACGTCGTTGCGCTTATTCCCCCTTCCGACGACTCAACAGTGGAAATTCCTTCCGAAGGCACTGCTCAAGCAATGCTAATGTGGAATACGGCGCAATCTCCTGCACGCGGCTATATGGTAACGGTCCACGTGTTTCGGTCATCAGACGCAATGTTGCTGGCTGAGGGGTACACGCAATTTGCGATGAGGCCGGAGGTACAGGTAGACGCATCGAATCTTGTTATCACGCCTCAATTCACCCACGTCAAGAACACTGAGATGGTTACCATTTCTGCCTGGATTACAAACTGGTCGAATATCGATGCCTCAC
>Ga0307437_1002585_pt1 | contig 11010 bp, 7 predicted proteins | sample SalMarWE160390MG_FD_202146 | JGI IMG/M metagenome (GOLD analysis project Ga0307437, IMG submission 202146) | Salt marsh sediment microbial communities from the Plum Island Ecosystem LTER, Massachusetts, United States - WE1603-90 | ecosystem: Environmental > Aquatic > Marine > Intertidal zone >...
ATATTAGTACCGGTTCCAGGTCCTGTTTAAAAAAACAGACGTTTCGATTACCATCAATAGGCCCGAACAAGATATTGTTCGGGCTTTTTGGTGAACAACATCTAAAAAAAAACACCTAAAATTAATCCTAAGTATGCAGAATTAGGTTGCGTCTATTTTCTTGACAGAAAGCGGTTTTGAAAGTAATTTTTATACTTTGCCATCGTTGATCTTAAGCACAAGTTTCAGTTTGTTGGAAAGAGATACACGGCATTGAATTTAAGCTCAAATAAAATCCGAATTCGGGGGATGTATGGATTATAAAAAAACACTCAACCTTCCCAGTACAAAATTTTCCATGAAAGCCAGTCTTGCCAAGCGTGAGCCCGGGCAACTGCGCCTGTGGGATGAGAACCGTTTATACGAAAAGATCAGACAGGCTTCCAAAGACCGTGAAAAGTTTATACTGCACGACGGCCCTCCTTACGCAAACGGACATATTCATATCGGTACGGCACTCAACAAGATCTTGAAGGATATTATTATTCGTTCGCGACAAATGGCCGGTTATAACGCCGTTTACGTACCGGGATGGGATTGTCACGGGCTTCCGGTCGAACACAATGTTGAAAAAGAGCTGGGATCCAAGAAATTCGAAATGTCCCAGGCAGAGATTAGAAAGTTATGCCGGGCTTATGCTGAAAAATATATCGATATTCAACGTGAAGAATTCAAGCGCCTGGGTGTTATGGGCGAATGGGAGAATCCCTATTTGACCATGAACTATGAATATGAAGCCACCATCGCTCGTGAATGCGGTAAATTTGCAACTCAAGGGAGCCTTTTTAGGAGCAAAAAACCAATCTACTGGTGCTGCAGCTGTAAAACAGCCCTTGCTGAGGCAGAGATAGAATATCATAATGAATCATCACCGTCGATTTTCGTTAAATTCCCCTTAAAAGACGATTTGAGCGCTGAGATTCCCGACATTAGTGATAAAAATGTTTTTGTCGTCATATGGACAACAACACCGTGGACTATTCCGGCAAACCTTGCCGTAGCGCTTCACCCGGATATTATTTATACCGCAGTTGATACAAAAAATGGTGACGTGCTGATCCTGGCAAAAGAACTTGTGGAAAACTGTATGAAAGCCTTTGGTTTTTCAGATTTTTCCATACTTGCCGAAATTCGAGCGGACCGTCTTGAACGAAAAGAGTGTCTGCATCCATTATACAATCGCAGGTCCATAATTATTCTGGGATCCCATGTAACTCTGGATGCCGGCACCGGTTGTGTCCACACCGCTCCCGGCCATGGACGTGAAGACTATGATGTGGGCCTTTTGTACGATTTGGATGCTTATTCCCCTGTAGATGACAGGGGGTGTTTTACAGAAGAAGACGATTTCTTCAGCGGTCAATTCGTTTTCAAGGCCAATACGGATATCATCGCCAGGCTGCGGGAAAATGACCTTCTTATTGCTCAGGAGACAATGGAACATTCTTATCCCCACTGCTGGCGATGTAAAAAGCCTGTGATTTTCAGGGCCACCCCCCAGTGGTTTATTTCCATGGACAAAACCGGCTTGAGGAAAAAATCACTTGAAGAGATCGACAGGGTCACATGGATACCACACTGGGGAAGAGAAAGAATCTACGGAATGATCGAAAACAGACCGGACTGGTGCGTATCCAGGCAGCGTGCCTGGGGAGTGCCCATAGCGATTTTTTATTGTGAAAAGTGTGGCGCCTTACACATAAACCAGGAAATAATAGATCGAGTATATACAAAATTTCAAGAGCATGGCGCAGACATCTGGTTTGAAAAAGATGCAAAAGAATTTCTTCCCGAAGATGCCGTCTGCCAACAGTGCGGTCATACAACATTTGTTAAAGAAGATGACATCCTGGATGTATGGTTTGATTCCGGTGTCAGCCATGCTGCGGTACTTGAAAAGCGCCCCAGCCTGAAATGGCCCGCCGATCTTTATCTTGAGGGGAGCGATCAACACAGGGGATGGTTTCACAGCTCGCTCCTTACGGCTGTGGGTACACGGGGGGCGGCGCCGTTTGAATCGGTATTGACCCATGGGTTTGTTGTCGATGCACAAGGCAAAAAGATGTCCAAGTCTTTAGGGAATGTGGTTGCCCCGGATGAGGTAATCAAAAAACACGGGGCGGAGATTCTCCGTCTCTGGGTCTCGGCATCTGATTACCGGGATGACATTCGTATTTCTGAAAACATCTTGAAACAGTTGAGCGATGCCTACCGAAGAATCAGAAATACGAGTAGATTCATGCTGGGCAATCTATATGACTTTGATCCTGAAATAGACGCCGTCCCCTATGGTTCTATGCCGGAAATCGACAGGTTTGCACTGTACCGGCTTCAAGAGGTGATTGAACGAACACTGAAAGCCTATACTACTTATGAATTTCATATTATCTATCATGCGCTTTACAACTACTGTATTGTAGACCTTTCGGCTTTCTACCTTGATATTCTGAAGGACAGGCTATACACATCCCCCCCTGAATCAGCAGACCGAAGAAGTGCACAGACCGTTATTCACATTTTGCTGGACTCCATGGCAAGGCTCATGGCGCCGATACTCGCCTTTACCTCTGAAGAGATATGGAGCTTCATGCCGGGAAGTAAAGAAAATGCGTCGAGCGTTCACCTGACTTCTCTTCCTGCAGTAAATGAAGCATGGAAGGATGAAAAACTGGCGGAAAAGTGGAAACAGATCCTTAAGGTGCGCAACGATGTCACAAAGGCCCTTGAGGAAGCCAGAGTTAAAAAACGTATCGGTCATTCCCTCGATGCCTTTGTTACGCTTTACACAGATAATGAACTGTATGATATACTATACCCCTATGAAAATGAATTGAAGACCATATTTATTGTTTCCGGCACCTCTCTGGTTAATGGCGGGAAACCTGCCGGAGCTTTTGAGAGCCAGGATATCGACAACCTGTCGATTCTGGTTGAACCTGCAACGGGGGATAAGTGCGAACGGTGTTGGATATACGACCATTCTATTGGAACAAGTTCAGAACATCCAACCATTTGCACCCGGTGTCAGGATTCGCTCAAGGAATTGATGATTGAAGATTGAAGATTAAAGGAAAAATATAAGGTGGGTTCGAGTCTCTTCTCTCCAGGCGGATCAGACGTTAAACATAATAAATACCTAAAGCTTTCCGCCATCGCCGGTTTCGTAATTATTTTTGATCAGATAACAAAGGCTGTAATCCAGAACACCCTGACGATTTATCACTCAATAATAGTTATACCCGGTTTCTTCAACATTACTCATATTCATAACCCCGGAGGTGCGTTCGGATTTATGGCGAATAAAAGTCCTTGTCTGCGCAACCTACTTTTTATTTTGCTTTCATCATTGGCCATATGTCTGATATTCTACTTCTATAAAAAAACACCTCAGAAATATTCCCTGCTTTCCGCATGTTTCGCGCTCATTCTGGGGGGCGCCTTAGGCAACCTAATCGACAGAATTCGGTTTGGAAAAGTCGTTGACTTTTTAGACTTTTACATCGGGAACTATCACTGGCCTGCTTTTAATGTTGCGGACAGTGCGATAACTGTGGGAATTACTATTTATGTATTTCATCTTGTTTTTAAAAAGATGCCGGAGTGATTTTCAATTTTCAATCGCAACCTATGTCTGAAATTAATTACAGAGAGCTTAACAATTATTTAAAAGACCGGAAAACCGGTGATTTTGCACCGGTGTATCTTATATATGGCCAAGAGTTGCTATATAAAAATTCACTTGACTCGCTTTTGGATGCATTAATCCCTGCGAATAAAAGAAGCCTCAGCTATGAACCGATTGAGGGCACAAATGAAAATATTAAAGAAGCAATCGAGCGGTCAAACACCTATTCGCTTTTGTCAGGCCCAAAGGTTGTTGCCATTTGTGATTCTAAAATATTCTATTCAAAACAGGATCAAGGTAGACTTCTTGAAAAGGCAAAACAAGCCTATGATACGAATGATATTAAAAAGGCTGCAAAATATTTTTTAAGTCTCCTGGGTGTTTTAAATTTTTCATACGATGATGTGAGTAAGGCAAATAGAAGCAAAACAATTAAACTCGATATTGACCGTTTCGGTGATGATGAATGGATTGATAAAATCGTGAATTTTTGCATAGAAAACAACCTTCCCATAGCTTCTGAAGAAGATAATGCCGATCTTTTGCAAAAAGCCGTCGAAAAAGGATTCCCAAAAGGGAACCATCTTATAATTACCACAGACCTGGTTGATAAGCGCCGTAAACTTTTTAAAACCATTCGTGAACAGGGTATGATCATCGACTGCTCTGTCCCCGAAGGAGATCGCCGGGCGGACAGGATGGCCCAAAAAGCGGTTCTTTCAGAAAGGATGATCGAAATCCTTGATCAAGTGGGGAAGAGGATGGATAAGGATGCATACATGGCCCTGTACGAAATGACAGGTTTTGACCTCCGTACATTTTCAAATAACCTTCAGAAGCTTATCAGTTATGTGGGGGATAGAAAAAACATAACGGCCGATGATGTTGAGTCTGTTTTAAAGCGTACAAAAAAGGATCCCATATACGATTTAACAAATGCCGTTTCAGAAAGAGACATTGAAAAATCGCTCTTTTTTCTGGATACGCTTCTTGCCGACAATCTTCATCCGCTTCAGATTCTTGCTGCGATAACCAATCAGATGAGAAGGCTATTACTCGTCAAGGGTTTTGTTGAAAGTCCTCATGGCGGGGAATGGCATGGCGGCATTCAGTTCCATCAATTTAAAAGCAGGATTATGCTCGCTATCCAGGCTTATGACGCTGATCTTTTGGGACAGTTTGAAACGTGGGATCAAATGCTTTCAAAACAGACGGGAAAGGATAATCAACGATCAAAAAACAAGAATGCAAAAAAGAAAAGCCGACCGATTACAGATCTTGTTATTGCAAAAAGTTTGAAAAATCCTTATCCCGTTTACCAGATGCTTCTAAAGTCTGAAATGTTTACCACGGATGAACTTATTGCCGTTCTTGAGTCACTGGGTCAAACGGATTTGCGTCTTAAATCCACCGGCCAGAAGCCCAGATTACTATTGGAAAAATTGATATTTTTTATTTGTCAACCGCAAAATAACGTGAACTCAGAGTAAACGCATTTGAATCCAAATACAGGGAGAACGCTCCACGACGGCGTGTATCTCTTTCCAACCGACTGAAACTTGTGCTTAAGCACACGTAAGCCCGAGTCGCGCCGGAGTTATTAAGAACAATTCGTCGCAAAATTATCCTATTGATTTTTTAAGTCATAATTTCATTCGTCTCGGGCTAACGTGTGCTAAAGCCCTTCAAACAGTCAGTCGGTTTCCAAGAGAAACACGCCGTCGCTACGCTGGACCGAAATCAAATGCGTTTACCCTGAACGTGAACTAAAGAGAGGACGCTCGTTAGGGCATTTTTAAATTTTGTTTGGTTTTTTTCGAGCCGTAAGCTCTGCGATGACGAGGCCGGTTCGTTGGGATAAGGGTTTTTAAAATGGGGTTTATAAAGGAACAACAAAAACGACTGGCCATACGGTTTTTAAGCTGGCAATACGAGAAAAAAAATCTGCCCATGCCGGCCCGGGTTGAACTTGAAAGACATGCTTCCGGGATCGTTGAAGATGCCCATCGAATCGCCCGTGAAAGGGGGCGGAATGTAATGTCAATTATAAAGGAAATGATTGCCGATATAAAACAATAGGCTATTCTGGCATCCTTGCAATGGCAGGCCGGGCGAAGCCCCTAACTTGCACCTATCTTTGATGTTATTTGTTTTCGGTATTTGTTAGTTTCTTAGTTATAAATTTTGTGCTTTTTATGGCAAAAAAAATGCTTAGCCAATTAAGTGTGAAATACCAGCCCTTTCAAGGTAGTACTTCTGGCGATACTTCAGAAGTGCTATAACAATCTGTAATGATAAGGAATAAAAAAGCTGGACATTCTTCAAACCAAAAGTTATATTAAGAGAGACAATTATAACTTTTGGAGGTGAAGACAATGTTAAGTCCGATATTCAAGAAATTTGTTGAAAAAAGCCCCATTTCGGTTATGGCCCGCGGCATGATGGAACGGGTACTGAATCCAAACCAGCTGGACCAATGGTTCAATGAGACCGCTGAACAACAATACACCAAAGATCTGATGTTCTCAACGGTCTTCGACATCATGAGCCAGGTTGTCTGCGGAAGCAGGCACTCGGTTCATGCCGCCTATCAAGCTTCAACAGAGGACATCGGCGTTTCAATCACATCGCTTTACAACAAACTCAATGGTATCGAGACCAACACATCTGCTGAGCTGGTACGCTATGCCGCACAGCAGGTAGCGCCGATCATTAAAAAACTTGGTGGTACCATGCGCTCCCCGTTGCCAGGGCTGCGGATAAAGCTGCTTGATGGAAACTGTATCGAAAAAAGCCAGCATCGCATCGAAGAGCTGCGATCCATTTCAGCCGGACCGCTGCCAGGCAAATCGCTGGTCGTTTATGACCCCGTGTCGCGACTGCCAATGGACGTATTTCCCTGTGAAGATGGCCATGCGCAAGAACGCTCTTTGTTGAAAACGGTGCTACTGACCATAGAACGTACGGATGCCTGGATTGCCGACCGCAATTTCTGCACAGTTGATTTTACCTGTGGAATCGCGGCCCGGGGGGCATTTTTTGCTATCCGAGAGCACAAAAAATATCCCCGGCATCTGCTTGGCAAAGAGAAATATATCGGTAAGATCGAAACCGGCAAGGTATATGAACAACTCATATCGGTTGTTGATGACGCTGGCCAGGAGCACATATTCAGGCGTATCCGCGTGAGCCTGAAGAAAGAAACCCGTGATGGTGACACCGATATTTTCATCATATCCAATTTATCAAAGGCCAAGGCAAATGCCAAAAAGATTGCCAAGTTGTATCGAGGTCGATGGACGATAGAGACCGCTTTTCAGCATCTTGCAGAGCACTTGAATTCAGAAATTAACACATTGGGTTATCCCCGGGCGGCGCTGTTTGGCTTCTGTGTCGCCCTTGTGGCATACATCATTATGTCTGTAATAAAGTCCGCTCTTGGCAGCGTATATGGAATCGATGTCATTGAGAATCAGGTGTCCGGCTATTATCTTGCCGATGAAATCTCGGGAACATATCGCGGGATGATGATCGCAATTGATTATAGGCATTGGGTTATATTTCAACAGATGACACCAATTAAGCTTGCCAGGGTACTAAAAGAACTTGCAGCCAATGTGAAACTGTCAGCTTTTCGTAAACATCCCCGAGGCCCTAAAAAGCCCCGGCCAAAGCGTAAAAGCTGTAAAAATACACCTCATGTCTCTACTGCTAAGATTCTTGCACAAAGAACCAAATGAAAGTACTACCTTGAAAGGGCTGGGACGGTTTTCCTTAAATTAGGATTTTGGTGAGTTAAGATGACGGCAATTTTTTCGGCCTCTTGTGGATCCTCTGCCTTTACAAATCTCGTGGCATAAAACCCAAACTTTTTGGGCTCACCGTCAAGATTGAGGAGGAAATTCTTCCCATGGAGTTTAACCTTGAATCTTTTCATAAAATTCTCTTTTCTGGCTAACATTAGATATTAAATAGTCGGCGTGATAACTGGTACTCTTGCCAGTACGCCAACTGAAAGTCATTTGATTTCGATTACATATACCATTAAAATGAAATAGGCAAACCCTCCAAAAAAGATTTGCCCTTTTTTGAAAAACGATATCCCAAATTTTTCAGGCCCCTGATACTTACATTTCCATAGCAGATATTCAAACATCAAAAAGGCAGAACCAAATGACAAGCCGATCGCTTAACGTGTTGAAAGACTCTTGTAATTCCTTGATATATGAACGAAAACAAGCAAAAGCTATCAATATAATAAGTTTTTGGAAGTCTTGCCTTCTATTGCATATAAAAACAACATATTAGGGTGATGCATCAACACTTTTAACGATCGGGTCGGCCAAATGACTCTGCCTTAATTATTGCTTGATGTTCAGTTGTTTACTTCTTGAGCTTCTCCCTAATACCAACAATACCAATCAGGCCAGAACCTAAAAGCCAAATTCCAAACGCAAAAGATTTAGCCTCCCCTGTGTCGAAGATTGGATACTTCCTGTTTGAAACAACTCGGGGAATTGTTACCATTACTTACAAGCATACCGATATAGCCCATCTACGCAAGCGTTTGAAAAATGATTCAGATCCTTTATTTTTTGCGGTCACATTTATAATGTTGTTGTAAGTCCCGAAGCAATTGGGGTATAGTTGATCATTTTGTGGATCTTCTTTCCATTGACCGTCAACCAGAAACTTGTATTCGTATTTTCCGGGAGGAATTATCACGTCCCTGACCCACGTCCCGTTTCCATCGTTTTTCATAGGGTCGGTTTTCGGATTCCATTTGTTAAAATCCCCTGTCAAAAAGACCTCATTGGCATCGGCGTTTTCAAGTGAAAATGTCACCTTCCGCTGTTTAATTCCCTGTCTTGTTTTGATTCTTGTCATCTAATACCTCCTTAAATGACACTGATTGATTCAAAAACATAAAATCCGTTTGCCTATCTATTAGATCAGCAAATCACCTTGCCGGATCCAGGAAGATATACATTATATTTATTATAGCATATCTCTTAAGTCGAGATATACTAACCGCCCCTTAAAAATTGCATAAGATAATATAAATTGTATGTCAAGTAAAAAATAATGCAATATATGGTGGTAGAAAGCTATGTTTTATTGGTAGGACTATAGGAGTTAATTGTGAGCAGATGATGGAGTTTGCCTCAAAAATCGAAAAGGGCAAACCCTATAAAATGGATTTGCCCCTATTGAAAAATGATATCGCAACAATTTCAAGGCCCTGATATTTACATTTTCATAGATAGTCACGATTTCGAAGTGAAGATTTCGAGGCAAAATCTTAAGGATTTTATGGTTTCAATTTATTAAGGTCGAAGGCAGAAATCAGTCAAACGACTTAGCGCTTGAAATAGTAACATTGTGGTATCAAAAATGAAAAGCAGGGCCATTTTTGATGACCCTGCCAATACAATGGCCCCCTAAGATGCCGTTATTTTCTAATGAAAAGATGCACGCACACCCGAGAAGCCTTTTAGATGCCACCCCTAACTTCTTTTTTAAGATATAACCTTTGGAGGCCTTCAGACCATCTCATGGTTTATTATAGTTTGTTCAGTTTGGGTAGTATCTGAGGTAGTATATGATAGGTACTTCCCTTTGTCAAGACCTATTAAATAAAATGAATTGAATACATTCTTATTAGTAATATTCCTCTTGCAAAGCCAATGCTTGTTGTAACTGATAATCTTTGAGAAGTCTCATTTCTGTTAGGATCTCTCCCAGCTTTCTCTTCATTCGACTCAAAGCCCAATTGAGGTCTTTGTTCATTATGTACCCCAACACCTTAAGTGTTTCTCCTAACTTCATAAAGGTGTTCTTTTGATAATCCAGTGCAGTTTCTAATTGTTTGGGCGTTATATGACCAGATTGAACCAAAATTTCTCCAATCCTGAGCTTTTGTTCTGATAACGCCTTGTCAAGTTCATTTTCTGCTATGTATCCTTCCGAAACCAGGATCTTGCCCAGTTTTGAGCTGTGCCTTTCTCGTATTGCAGGAGGATATTCAACCAGCTGGTTCCTGCCAGCTTCTTTTGCTTGATAGAGGGCTTTGTCTGCCAACTCCAAGATTTCAATGGGAGATTGACCCATAAAACTATTGTATGATGTTATTCCTATGCTTATAGTGATATTAAACTGGGATAGGTTGTGTTTAAACGGATGCCCGGCCACAATTTTCCTGAACCTTTCACAGACAGCCTTGGCTTTTTTGGCAACAGTATCAGGCAATATGACTGCAAACTCTTCACCTCCATAACGACAGGCCAAATCGCTCTGTCTGATGCAATCTTTGAGTATCTTTCCAATCTCAGCAAGTACCATATCTCCAGCTGTGTGACCATAAGCATCGTTGACTCGCTTGAAGTAATCCAAATCCATCATACACATAACCAGAGAAGTACCATACCTTTTCGCCCTTGCCATCTCCCGCTCCAGGGCCTCCGTGAAGTACCGGCGATTATAAAGCCCGGTTAATTCATCCGTGGTGGAAATCTCTGCCATTTTCGTCATGGCCATATTTATCTCTCTGTTGAGGCGAAATTTTTCAAGGGCATTATTTATGCTCCGAGAAAGGGAGCTTTCGCTGATATTCTCTTTGGAAAGATAATCATAGGCGCCTGTCTGGATGGCCTTGGAAGCGATCACCTCATTCCCTTGGCCTGTAAGCACCACCACAGGAACTTGTATATCCTGTCCTTTCATGAACCTTAACAAATAAAAGGCATCATCGTCCGGCAGCTTGTATTCTGACAGGGTGAGAGCATAAGTATTCTTTGTCAATAGCGCTTTTGCCTCCTTAATATTCACAGCCTGGGATACCTTGGTCATTCCCAGGTTGCTCAACATTTTCTTTAGCATTGAAAAGTACATTTTGTCATCTTCTACCGAAAGGATATTTAAATCCTGGTCTATGCTTATGATCTCGCTCCCGTCGAAATAAGCCTTTGTTTCGTAATTACGAATGGTTTGAATTTTCTTCACAATATCGGAGATCCTGTTTCCGGCATCCTCTATGGCGGCAACGCAATCAGACAACTTTTCAGGATCGCTCTTGTACATTCCCATAAACTCAATATTACCCAGAAGGACCATAAGCGGTTGGTTCAGTTCATGGGCGGTAGCTCCTGCCATCTGTAGCAACACTTTGAGTCGTTCTTCATCAATAAGCTCTTTTTGTTGCTCAAGAATCTTTTGATTGGCCTTTTTTAACTCCAACCTCAGCCTATGTCTCTCAACAGCATAATATATAGCACGAATTAACAAACCGCTATCTATTTGTCCCTTGACTAAATAGTCCTGAGCCCCCTTACTGATAGACTTGATTG
>Ga0307437_1002590_pt1 | contig 10995 bp, 8 predicted proteins | sample SalMarWE160390MG_FD_202146 | JGI IMG/M metagenome (GOLD analysis project Ga0307437, IMG submission 202146) | Salt marsh sediment microbial communities from the Plum Island Ecosystem LTER, Massachusetts, United States - WE1603-90 | ecosystem: Environmental > Aquatic > Marine > Intertidal zone >...
GGAATGGTCTCTAAAAGAGACCATTAGAACGACGTTTCATATGCTCGCAAAGAAGCCAAGTTTCATGAAAAATTGGCTGGACACTTTTATGCCCGAATTTTCCAAATAGTTTTGTCATCAACTATAAAAGCTCTCTCCACTTCCCGAAAGGCTTTGTCAGGTGCACAGGTTAACCCGTATGAAATCGAAGTCAAAAAAAAAGAACGGAAGCATTATACCTGTGGAGGTTCAGGCAACGCCAATAAAGAGGAAAGGCAAAGTAATCGGGTTTCTGGTGATTGCAAGGGATCTCACCGAACGGAAGAAAGTAGAGGAGGAGTTGAGGATTAAGGAAAGCGCCATAAAATCGTCCATCGACGCCATTGCAATGTCAGACCTTAATGGCAATCTGACATACGTGAATCCATCTTTTTTCAAGATATGGGGATATGATAACGAAAAGGAGGTTCTGGGGAAGCCAGCTGTAGGGTTTTGGCAGACGGAAGAGAAGGCTTCAGAGGTAGTAGTGGCCTTGCGTGACACGGGAAGCTGGAAGGGTGAACTGGTCGCCAAAAAAAAAGGACGGCTCAATGTTATATGTCCAGCTTTTGGCAAGCATGACTAAAGACGAGAATGGCAAACCCATCTCCATGATGGCTTCATTTATAGACATCACTGCTCGCAAGAGGGCTGAGGAGGAGCTAAAGAAAAAGACAGAAGAACTGGAGAAATCGAAGAAAGAACTGGAAGCAAAGATTCATGACCTCGAAAGGTTCAGCAAGATGTCTGTCGGCAGGGAACTGAAGATGGTTGAATTGAAGAAGAGGATAAAGGAGCTGGAAAACGAACTTAAAAAGAAGCAGAAATAGTATCAAGCTGCGTTTAAACAAATTCTATTCGTGTTTATTTAAATATCATATAAAACAATAATATCATAGGTAACATGGTAGCAGAAAAATTGGCTACTGGTTATGGAAAAGTCATAATACCTGTCATATTGATATTGATTATCGTTGCTGCAGTTTCGTCTTTTTATCTATTACCTTTCGGTGAGGAAGGACCGCAATCAGCGAGTGGAACTTCGGGGGTGCCTGCACAAAAATTCAAAATTCTTCATATCATGAGTTACCACTCTCCTTGGAAATGGACCGACGATCAACTTGATGGATTCAAGGATGCCATGGCTGGCATAGATGCGGAATATCGGGTATTCCAGATGGACACCAAGCGGAAAAGTAGTGAGGAATGGATGCAAGAAGCCGCCCGGCAGGCGCGAGAATTAATCGATACGTGGCAGCCTGATTTGGTATACACAAACGATGATAATGTCCAGGACTATGTTGTCAAACATTATGTAAATTCTGATACACCGTTCGTATTCAGCGCGGTCAACGCTGTTCCGTCTGTTTACGGGTTTACAGGAAGCAGCAATGTTGCCGGGATACTTGAGGAGGAGCATTTCGTGCAGACTGTGAATTTGCTGAGACAAATTGTGCCAAATGTCAAGAAGATAGCGGTTATTTTTGACGAGGGCTTGACATGGATAGGGGTACGTCAAAGGATGGAAGAAAAGGCGCCAAAACAGCTTCAAAATATAGTGTTCGTAAGCTGGGACACGATTCACACCTTTGAAGAGTACAAGCAGAGAATAGGGGAGCTCCAAAACGAGGCGGATGCGATCGCACTTCTGGGTATATTCACGTTCAAGGACGAGAACGGCACCAATGTCCCCTATCAGGACGTGCTGGAATGGACGGCTGAGAACAGCAACCTGCCCGACTTCAGCTTCTGGGAAGACCGCATATCTTATGGTACACTATGTGCCGTAACTGTTTCGGGGTATGAGCAGGGCCTGGCGGCAGGTGAGATCGCAAGGGGCATTCTGGTTGATGGCAAAAGCCCGTCAAGCTTCCCATTCGAGCCAACAGTCAAGGGAGAGCCGATCATAAGCCTTGCAAGGGCGAATAAATTGGGAGTCCAAATAAGCAGCGAACTGCTTTTGTCTGCGGAGATCATCGAAACGTTTGAATGGGAGAAGTAAATGAAGAGCCTTAGCGTTCGCGCTAAGATAATTTCGATTTCAACAGTAATAATGCTTTTTGCACTTAGCTTAAACAGTTTTTATAGCGGTAATTTCTTCGCGGCTGAATATTCCAAAGCCCTCCAGTCAAAGTCATTAAACGTAGGGCAGGTTTTAACGCAACGCTTAGGCGTCTTGCTTGGACTGGGGATAGACATAAATGGAATTGTGGGTTTCGAAAAACAATGCAAAGATGTAGTCGAGAACTACGAGGAAATCTCGTATGCCATGGTCGTGGATTTAGACGGCAAGATAATTTTTCACAACGACCCTTCCCAACACGGCAAAACATTGACTAATCATGAAGTTCTAATGGTGATAAAAACCGAGAATAGTACCACTAGACAGCACCCCATTGAAGGGGAGAAATTCTATGGCAGCTTTGTCCCTGTCTTTGGCAAACATAAAGACCACATCGCAACAATTATGATAGGGGTTCCTGTGAGTTTTATTGAAGAAAAGATGCAAAACATGTTCATGAACTCTCTCATGGTTACGATTTTATTTCTGGTTATTGGCATATTATTGTTGATTACTACGCTTTCCATGTGGGTAACAAAACCGCTTGGAAAATTGGTCGATGTGATTCGGGAAATAGGGAAGAAGGGCAAACTTAGCAAAAAGGTTAGAATCAATTCCGATGACGAGATAGGACAGCTCGCCTCCGCATTCAACCAGATGATAGATGATTTAAAGGGGTCGAGGATTAAGCTAGAGGAATACAGCAGGTCTCTGAAAAAAAGGGTCGCCGAGAGGACAAATGAACTGAATCAAAAAGTCGAGGAAGTGACAAAGACGAAAACGGCCATAATGAACATGATGGAAGATACGGACGAGGCGAACAAACAGCTTATAAAAACCCAGCACGAACTGAAGGAAAGCTTGAGGGAACTGGGAGAAATGGACATAAAGAAGGATCAGTTCATATCAATCGCAGCGCATGAACTCAAGACTCCACTGACATCCATTCACGGATTCTCGCAGTTGCTTCAAGATAGGAAAATTGCAAATAAGTTCACGAGGAGGAACAGATACCTTAAGATAATGGAACATGAAACCAAAAGGCTTGCCGGGCTTGTGAGCAATATTCTTGACCTATCCAGGGTAGACCTCGGGACGGTGAAGCTCAGTCCTGAACCAGTTGATATAAACGAACTAATGGAGGATTTAAAAAAGGAAATGAGTATACCGGTAGAGGAGAAGGGGTTGGAATCGAAATATGAAACAGAAAAAGAGTTGCCAAAAATTTTAACAGACAGGGAGAGGGTGACCGAGATATTGATAAACCTCATAAACAACGCTTTGAAGTACACGCCGAAAGGTAAAATAACGGTAAAGGTTTCCAGGGAAAAGAAAAATCTGCATTTCATGGTCAAGGACACGGGAATAGGCATATCAAAAGAGAACCAAGAAAAGATATTCGAGAGGTTCTATCAGGTGGATTCATCCTATACAAGAAAGGCAGGGGGGACAGGTCTTGGCCTGTCCTTGTGCAAGGAATTCCTAAAAATACTCGGCGGGGAGATATGGGTAAAGAGCGAACTGAAAAAGGGGAGTGAATTCCACTTTACACTGCCCATCAGAGGCGTTTCAAAAGAGCATCTCAGGGAGGAGGAAGCAAAGGCTAAAGAGAGTCTCAAAAAAGCAGAGGAAGTGATAAAAAGCGTGGAAACACTGAGCGGAAAATAAAATCAGCCTGATTTACTCCAGCGCTTTCTTTACCCTTTTGACGAGGTCCTGGTTGTCAAAAGGTTTCGTGATGTAATCCAGAACATCCATCTTTTCCAGAACATCCTTCCCCGCCTCTGAGAATTTTGCCACAGTGAGGAATGCGATTTTCAAGTCCTTTGTTTCAGGGTCCTTCCTTATAGTTTCACAGACTTCCCTTCCACTCATCCCTGGCATCATCATATCAAGCAAGATGAGATCGGGTTTCACCGTTTTCAGTTTTTCCAGGCATTCCTTTCCGCTCATAGCCGGGATTACTTCGTAGTTCTCTTGTTCCATAAGCGCCTTGACAAGCTCGACCAAACTTTCCTCATCATCCACGATCATTATTTTTTTTGCCATGTTATCATTTAGTTATTGAATTAAAGTATATAAATTCTTTATGCTCGGGTACCTGATGTGTCCCAATACCGCTCGGGTATGTCCAGTACACGCATCAGGTCTTCAGTTCCCTGGATCCCAGCCTGATGTGTCCCAATGCCCCTAATCCGGCTTCTCTGTCATGTCAACAGTAGTGTCAGCAAACATACACAAGTCTTTTATCATACCCTGATTTTCTCCACCTGGCAAACCACTTCCTTTAAGGACGATGTAGATTTTCTTGGTTTTTTCCTGCATCTTGTCAGTCATTATTTCGTGCGTGAACCTAACGATGGAATAGCTCTCCTGGTATATCAGCAGGGACGAGATGGTATCAAATATTATCACGCTGCATTTTTTCTCCATAATAACCTTTTCTATCGCCAGTCTTATCGAAACCAGTTCTGGTGGTGCTTCCAAAAAGATGCAGTTTTTAACGGGTTTTGGCTTCAAGTAATGCGAGCTAAGGATATCTATGAAGAAGAAGTTTTTGGTATTGACGCCCATTCTCTTTAAATCCTCAATAACATCCTTGTAGGGTTTTGACAGGCAGACATAGCATATTTTCGTCTTGGTTTCCCCTATGTTTTTTACTATATCTTTCAATTCCATTTCATACTGCTTCTCTTCAAGCAGCAGCATCAGAAACCTTGACTTGGTTATTTCTTGCAGCAAATTCATACCATCCTGCTCCATCTTTATTATGTGATATATTTTTATTTAAAAGGGCTTCTATTTAAAATAAGTTTAAACATATAATAAAAATATTTAACTAATTATAACAATTATTAAAACATGAGCCGATTATCTGATATCAAGATTCACGACACCACCCTCAGAGACGGCGAACAGATGCCTGGTGTTGTCTTTGATTTTAACGAAAAAATCAAGATGGAAAGCTTTATTTCAATCCCACCGTCATGCATATTAATGCCTTTTATCTCGGCCATAGTAGATTTAAACTTTTCTGTTTTTTGTATATTTTTTCGATTTAAATAAAAATCTTTTTAATCCCAAAACGAATTATTATTCATGGTAAAAACAATAAAGGGGGGGGAGGTGCAGGAATTAAAACCCGAAAACGAAAGGGCGCCAGCACAGAAAAAAAGGACCGCTAATAAAAAAAAGGTACCAGAAGCGAAACTTCAGCAAAAAACAGATCAGCACGAGTTCATAAAAACAGGCATACCGGGCCTCGACGCCCTCTTTGAACACGGGATACCAAAAAATTCTAGCGTGCTTATTGCTGGCGGTGCCGGTTCCGGCAAGACCCTGCTCTGCTTGCAGATTATGGTCAATGCTGCCAAGGTCGGCAAGAAATGCATGTACATGTCCTTTGAGGAGTCCGCCGCCAGGCTGAAAAACCACATGGAAAAATTTGGCTGGATTTTAGGGAAATATGAAAAGAACGTTGTTATAGAGAGGTTCAACCTGTTCGACATTACCAGATCCATAGATGCGCTGCTTGCGAAGCAATCAGGGGATTTGCTTATAGATGTTAAGCCTGTCCTATTCCCGGAAAATTTCAAGCCGGATATCATAGTGATTGATTCTCTGACAGCCATAGCTTCCGCTTTTAGCAAAAGAGAAGAAACCTACCGGATATATATAGAACAGCTTTTCAATTATTTCGAAGAGTTGGGGGTTAGTACATTCCTTATATCAGAGACTGAGCAGGAGCCTAGAATATTCAGTCCAACGGGGGTAGAAGAGTTCCTCGCTGATGGGGTCATTGTTCTTTATAGCATAAGAAAAGCAAATGTCAGGGAAAATGGACTTGAAGTACTCAAGATGCGGGGCGCTAAGCACAAGAAAAAAATCGTGGCCATGCAGATACTTGATAAGACAGGCATAGAGGTTTATCCGGAGCAGGAAGTTTTCGGCGTGTGAGCTTTCTCTGTGTTAACTGTGTTAAAACTGAATGCTAATTTTTTATAAATAGCAAATTGTAGAATTTTTTCAGGCAAGAATTTTCATAAAACATTCTTTAATTTTATGTACCAACGTCCTGTCTCGCTTCTCTTGACTTTCCCTGTCAGGGTGTATTTGCCTTCACGTAACTCCTCCATGCTGCTTACCAATATCTGGCCTGTTTGATCTTTAAGCTTGTACCAGTAAACAACCAGCTTCGCCTATTTTATTTGCTTGAAAAGCTGCATGTTACCTTTTAACACGACCTCTTTTTCAACCATCGGGGTGGCCTTTGCAAGCAAATCGGAAATTTTTACGATTTTGGGTTTGACAGGTAGGGTTTCGGCCCCTCTAACGAAACGGGGTGACGCACCTTATAGCCAGGCCCTGTCTTTACTTTGGGGATTGGTTTGGCTTTATGCGTTTTAATTGAGGTTTTTTAACTTTAGCCTTGCGTGGTTCACGCCTTTCCTTTTTCACTTTTTCAGGGACTGGTTTTTCAGCCCGGGGCAACCTGTATTCGCGGTGTTCTTTCTTGAGTATCTTGACTTTTTCAGCTTCCAGCCTCTCCATCGCCCTGCCAAGTTCTTTTTTGTATTTTTTCATCCGGGTTTCATAGTCTTTTTTGCCCAAGCTTTTCTTGTTGAAATAACCTTCCTGCAAGGTCTTCATCGAGTTTTTTATGTTGTCGACCTCATTCTCCAAGCTTTTCATCATGCGGGCTTTTTTCACTTTTTTCAGCTTTACGAAAGCAGGAACAGACGCTAAAACAAACAAAACAACGCAGGCAGATATAATCAGCCTGTGTGCATAAATCATTTTACCAAATACATCCACGAGATTCTCTCTTGCGGCCATGGAAAGTGCGGCCTCCCTTTCAATAGAGTCCAACCTGTCCATCGCCTGGGTCAGCAATGTCCCTGCCTTTTCATAATTTTCTTTAGCAAATTCGTCTACTCCATTGCGGAACAAATTCCTAGACTCAGAGACATCGTGACCCTTGGAAGAAAGCTCATGCATTCTCAGCTCCACATCGTCTATCATTTCGTCAACTACGATTGCTTTCTGTTTTATCACAAAAACGTACCTTGCTGTGGTCAAAGCAAGGTCGTACTTCCCGCGTAAAAGCAGCACCTTGGCTTCTCCCAGCGTGTGATTGGCATATTCTGTTCCAAAGCCAAGAGCTTTCATTTCGTCTATAACTGTTTCGGCCTGAGTCATGGCAGCCGTAGCATCCTCTTCCGTCACGTTTTCCAGGGCTTCCAAAACAGAGGGGAAGACCGCCACACAAGCCAACAAAACTAAAAACCAAATCACACCCTTAGATCGTTTTGGTTTTTTAAGCTCGCTTAAATCTCTTTCTATTTCTGCAAGCTCCCCCTGCAGCTCTTTGATGGTTTCTTTGTACTCGTTCTTGCTTATTTTTCCAAATTCGAAATAGTCACGTTGTAGGTCTTTCATCCTCTTTTCCACCTCATTCTTCTCCCTGTTAAGGCTTTCTCTCCTGTCTCTGCCTTTCATCATTGCGATTTTTGTGGCGAGTTTTAGCTCGAGTGAGCCTAGTTTGGCAAGCCTTTTTTCGTAATTCCGTTTCCTCATGTCATAATCAAGCTTTGATATTTTTTTCCTGTTGAAATAATCATCCTGCAAGTCATGTATGAGCTTTTTCAGACTCCTTTTATCCCCCCTTATACTTTCCAGTTTCATTTCCATTGACCTTATTTTCAACCTTCCTCTGAGAAAAATGGATATTATCGCTGCCGATAAGAGCAAAGTAACAATTGCGTACCAGTATTTGTAGAGGAACTTGATCAAGGGCAAGATATATTTGGTCTCAAGCTGGTATGCACTTATCGCTGCCTGGATCCTTTCCTCAGCTCTTTCATAGTCGCCCCTGTCGAAGGCGGATTTCGCCAAGTCCTGCATCTTTTTTGCTCCCTCAACTCTTACACCGTATCTGGCGGCATCTGCTATCATGTTTGCAGACTGTTTAATGAGATCAAATACAATAAAGGCCTTTTCCTTGAGTTCGATTATTTCATTTGCTACTTCCTTGGCTTTGTCGAAATTCAAGCCAGAATAAGCCTTTCTAGCATCTTGCAGCATTGAGGCCAGGATAGAAACGCTGAAGTTCATGCCTTTCATGTCTTCCAATGCGATTTCGGCACTCTTTATAGAGCTGAAGCTCACGTTTTCGACTACACCATGAACCGAAAATACAATCTTGCCAGAACTCAGTAAAGAGCTGTTACCGGCAGCGTAATAGCCAATCGCTGAAAGGGAGATGTCCACTATATAGTCCCTTCCTTCGATATAGGTTGGTGCACTGATTTCCAGGTAAAAGGTTTTGGTTTGATTAGGAGCAATGTACTTAATTGTGCTCGGTATTTTTTTAATCAGGGTTTCAGGATAACCGCTTATTTCAAGATTGACTTGTGTGAGGTTTGTGTTTTCTACAGTATTCTTTACTTCTATGGTGAAGTTGTAGAAACCGCCTTTTAGGAGATCAATCCTATCAGGCATCGCGGCATCCATTCTCGGTTCTTTTATGATAACCTCACCAATGCCTACGTATTCAGTCACTCCCCTCCCAACGCTTGGTCGTTCGCAGTTAATGTCTGTGAAATAGTTGCAACCCTCTCCACAGACACCATCCGAATTCGAGCAACTAACCTGTACGATATCACAGTCAGAGCTGCTGAGGTTCCCTTTACCACTGGCATTCACGCATACACTTGATATCCCGCTTAAAGCTGATGAACTTACTGCCACAACCAGATCGCTTGTGTTTGTTGACTTGGAAGTGATATTACCAATGTACAGGTTCACGTTTCCGCTGGTGTTTGTCCAACCAACTGGAAGCGTCCAGTTAAACCAGACATCTTCAGCAGTTTCATTGCCAATGTTTTTAACAGTGGCACTCAAGTTTACACCTGTTGTGCTCTGCGTCACTGAAACAGGACACGTAACAATGTTTAGATGAGGATAAGGCCCGCCGCTATAGGAATTCATGGTCACGGTGGTATTCAATGCACTTGGTGTCGCGGTTTTTTCAGGGGCAGAGGGCTCAGCGGACATCGTTATTGTCATATTCTTTACGCTGTCAGAACTTGCATATTTGGCAGTGACGTTGATGTCTATCACGCTTTTCCCAGCTATTGCGAATTGTTCCGTTGTGTTATAGTAAACATCTAGCAAAGGCCGCCAGTCGTCCGTTAGGGTGATTATGAGAGTGTCGTCTCCGGTATTGTTTACGGTTATAATCCCTACGTTGCTTATACTATTCACAAGTCCGTATGCATCAATAGAGGAAGGGTTTCTATTCCATGAGTAATCCCAGGTGACATTCACGCTGTCGTTTTGACATGTGTTGGCGCGTCCCAGGGTGTCATTTGACCATATCCTGTAATAATATAGCCTTTCAGAGGATATGGTGGTAAAAGACGCATTCCATAAATTGGTGCCTATTTTGTTCATAGTCAAGTTGATCCAGTCTACATCGTATTTGTATTGAAATATCGCACCGCTTACATTGCTGGGGTCTGTTATTTCGGCGGTGACATTTATCGTTACACCTGGATCAATATGGGCAGCTGAACTGGGGGAGAGATTTATGTAATTTACATCAGGGGGAGAGGCAATATCGATGCTGAAAGTATAGTTTTCGCTGCTCCATGAGCCTTGGGACTCGTTATCATACACCAAACAATTCCAGGTATAAGTCCCGTCAGAAATGCCGGTCAATGTCCAGTTTGCCGATTCATTTGTGTATTCACCACCAACTCTTATATAAGAAGCATTTATCTCTCCCGGGGTCCTTGGCCTATCAGATATTCTAATCTCATCAAAAACGGAATCCGCCTGATAGTTCTTGTTTGAATCACTCCCAAGATACATGTCATTTCCAAATGGAGCGTAAGAATAGAATCCACCAGAGTATAGGACAGAATCATTGGAGCCGTCCAGGAAAATATCCAGTATTCTCCTGCCGACCAAGTTATACACATCCCATATGCCTGCCACGTGGTGCCATTCCCCAGGATTCCAGGTGCTTATATCCCTGTACGCGATTTCTTGAGAAGTATAGTCATCGTAATAACGAAAATAGAGCGTTCCATAATTAGCGTGTAATTGAATTTCGTTCTTGCCTGTGTTGCCTGTTGAAAAAAGCCAAGCCGTATCAGAATAAGGATCGAAGCCGATCTTTAACCAGAATTCTATGCTTCCCTCAGCAGAGCCTATGTTGTTGCTGGTTTGATATTTCAAGGAATCTGATTCATTTATCATGACCCCTTGCATGAACTTGCCGGTCACGAAGCCGGTGGAATCGTTCACACCCACCTCCCCGTCCTCACATGTATAGTCGCCATTAAAGTGGCAAAGAAGCATGGTGTCCGAATCGGGGTTAAACTCCATTGTCCGTTTCGTTCCTTGTAAATCAAAGGTGCCATTTATATCATGGTAAAAAGAGAAACTGAGCACATTTTCATCATCCGTTCCGTTGCAAATAAAGGTTAGGTTATTTGTAGAGGTAGAAACATTCCCACCAACCGGTGAAACCAGGGTAACATTGGGATAATCGGAAGCTGCAACGCCAGGTAAAAATGAGAATAGAAGTAATATTAGAACTAAGATGGAGAGATATCTGTTGGCCATATTTATTATGTTTTCTTTTACCTAATATAACCAGGTTTAAACTTTACCTCCCTGATATAGTTTAAATACCCAATCTAAGTTTAAATAATGCTGCATTTATCTTCCAAGAAAAGTAAAAATTCATTTACCTGATACCTGATTCACTCCACTAAGATCACTCCACCAAGAATTCATACAAATTTATCATGCTGCGCTTTATATGAACCCTCGGGTCGCGCTTAAAGCTGGAAACCAGCTTAAGTTTCAGTCCTTCGCATTTTTCATCCCCTGCTACGGAGAGA
>Ga0307437_1002592_pt1 | contig 10992 bp, 3 predicted proteins | sample SalMarWE160390MG_FD_202146 | JGI IMG/M metagenome (GOLD analysis project Ga0307437, IMG submission 202146) | Salt marsh sediment microbial communities from the Plum Island Ecosystem LTER, Massachusetts, United States - WE1603-90 | ecosystem: Environmental > Aquatic > Marine > Intertidal zone >...
TCTGCCGACGCTGAGACTGATGAGATAATTCACAGTCCGTGGTCAGAGGTACGCAGCTTCACCGTTGCTATTGGCCCTATGGCCGAGCTAACGCTGACCAATCCCAGCAATGGCGCCACTGGCGTATCGGTGAGCAATATTCCGTTCACCTGGGATGCCGTTGCCGATTCCACAGGCTATGAGTTCAGCCTGATGAACGCTGCGACCGATGCTGAGGTGGTATCAGCGTCAGTATCAGGGACGACTTACGCCTATACCGGCACGCTTTCCTACAGCACTTCTTACTACTGGACGGTAAAGGCGATGAAGGATGGCGTGGTGTTTAGTGAGGCTACAGCGACCTTCACCACAGGTGCGGAGGGAGTTGTACCGCCTGCACCTAGTACTGCGTCATGGTTGTGGGTTATTATTGCCCTTGCTGCTGTGGTGTGGCTGGTGATTCTGGTGCTTATCTTCCGGACACGGAGGGTGTAAAAACCCTGGTTAGTAGATAAGAAGGGGGGCGTTGAGCCCCCCTTCTGTTGTCGCCAGGAAATCCTGAACAAATCCAAAATTAAAGATAAAAAGTCAAAATTACAAATTAAAAATCAAAAAGCTTCTTTTCTAAACTTTGGTTTGTCATTTTAGGTTGCTTACATTAGATCTAGCTTTGGATCCAGGTTTGTCTTGATTATCTGGGAAATCCTTCACCTCCAAATTTTGTACTGCGACCCTTCAGGGTCGTGCGCACGAGGCTAAAGCATCGCATCGCAATGACACCCCCCATTTGTCATTGCGAGGAAGTCCGTCACTTGACGGACGACGAAGCAATCCCATCCCGAGATTCCTCGTTTCACTCGGAACAAGCTCCGCAATCTCATGCCTCACCGAGATTGCCACGCGGGGCCTGTCCTGAGGGCCGCGAGATTCTTCGCTATGCTCAGAATGACAAAAGGCGAAGGGCTCGCAATGACAATAAAAAAGGGCCCGCAATGACGTCCCCCCATTGTCATTGCGAGGCACATCAGTGCCGAAGCAATCTCATGCTATAATGGTGCAATGACGGGTGAAGGGGCTGGCAATGACAAGAAGGGAAATCCGGGCCACCAACCATGTAACCCATTACAGTCTATTGACAAAGTTAGCGTGGTGATATAATAATGAATAAACGTTTATCACGAAGGTAAAAATAATCAAAGCCTGGAAATTTCTCCCTCATATAACCGAACCTATTGACAAGGTTAATGTGATATGTATAATAAGGTAAATGTTTATTACGGAGGTAAAAATGGTTAAAGTTTGGAGATTGCTCTCCGTTTCAATTGTCGTTGCGGTATGTTTAGGGCTGCTGCTGGTACCCGTGGCCATACCGGGGCCAGGGCAGGTGGCTCTGGCTAGCAATAATGTGACTGTTTCAATCGAGAATTCGACCACGTATGTGTTACCGAATGGTTCCTTTACTATCGATGCTGTGATTAACAACCCCGATGGCATGAACGTTTCTATGTTTAATATTCAGATGGACTTCGACCCTACGTACTTTAATGTGACCAGTGTCGTCGGTGTTGACTTCCCTGAGCACATGGCCGCTCCTGTCTGGGACAATGTTGCTGGCACAATTAAATATGACCCGAAAACGGTGATAGGCACAAGCATTAACGGTACGTATATCGTTGGGGCCAGGATAAACTGTACCGCTAAAGCGCTTGAAGGAACTAGCACGGTGTCCTATGTTTACAAGTCTTTTCCACCACCGCCCCGATATACCAAGGTCATTATGGGAACCACCGATTACCTCGAGTATGGCAACATGAGCTTGATGATCAATGGCACGGTGATAGTTGGTACGCCCGGGGTAACCTATAACCTGACGGTGACCTCGGATGGCTGCTGTCCCATAGATGTTACTGGGGCAGTGAGCGGCACGGTGCCGGCTGGTGGAAACCAGACATTCACGGGAATTACTGAGGGTGCGAATGTAACAGTCAGCGCTGATGACAGTGCTGTGTGCTGTGGATTTGTTAACTGGTCGGATGCTGGGCTGCAAACTCACGCGATAACCATGGATTCTGATAAGAGCGTAACCGCTTACTGTTCTGTGCCAAGTTATAACCTGATGGTAGATGTTAACCCCGGTGGTGGTGGTAACGTCACGGTGAATGGAACAACACCATCCGGCTATCCCAACACCACAACATGGGTCTGTGGTGACAACGTGACCCTCAATGCTGTAGCGGCAAGTGGGTATAGCTTTAACAGTTGGAGTGGAAACCTGAGCGGCAGCGCCAATCCCACCAACATAACCATGGATTCCAATAAGAATGTAACCGCTCACTTCGCTCCAAATCGCACCCTGACCATGGCGGTAAATGGAAACGGCACAACTGTCCCTGCGGTAGGCAGCCATATCTATGGAAATGGGACGGTGGTAAACATCAGTGCCAGCCCAGACCCAAGCTGGGAGTTTGTCAACTGGACTACTACTGGTAATATCAGTGAGATAGCCAATTCCACTGCTCAATCGACTACCGTGGAAGTGGATGAAAACAAGACGGTGACTGCCAACTTTGCTGAGGTAACCGCTGCCACCCTGGAAGGAAATGTTACCTTCCCGGGAAGGGGTGCGGCTCCCAATAACAAGTGGATAGAGAACTTTACGGTGAAAGGCTTCGAGGCTGGTAATCTCAGCCATATGCTCTGGACAGGTAACGCCACCACTGATAATACCGGGGTGTTCATCATTGCCGGTCTTACTCCGGACACCTATGACATTAGGATTAAGGGCTTGACGTCTGTGAGCGAGCTGGAGGGTAACGTAACGTTGACTGCTGGTAATACCACGGTGGTAGATTTTGGCACGATGCGAGAGGGAGATTGCAATGATGACAACTGGATTACTGGTGCGGACCGGAATCTGCTGTACACAGGCTGGGGGAGCACAGTAGGTGATGGCAATTGGAATCCTGATTGTGATTTGAACGCCGATGATTGGCTTACCGGTGCGGACAGGAATCTAATGTACACTTACTGGGGGCAGAGTGGAGAATAACCTGAGAGAAGGATGGTGCTGTTGTAGTAAAGTATGACTGATTTGGTTCAACATTTTGTCCGTTGATGAATCTGAAACAAGGTCTTGACAACGCTTTCTATAGTGTTTTACAGTTTGGCTCAATATGATGGAAATGATGTCGAAATTAGATTTCGCACGAGAGAGGTGAGCAGATGACAAGCAAGATTATCAGTCTAGTTTTATGTCTGGGAGTGATTTTAGCCCTGGCGCTGGTGCCTGGAGCACTGCCCAAAGTGACTTCGGCCAATCCGGCAAACGAATGGGGCTTTGAAATCCAACCCAATGTGACGGGGGTGGGGTTCAATGAGGACTTCACCGTAAATGCCGTCGTGGTTCAATGCGGTGACGGTAACTCGACCGCCTGGCATATGCGTTTGCTGTTTGATACTACCTACCTTGAGGTGACTGCCATAGATACGCCGAGTACCTTACCTACCGCGGATACACCTGATAAAGAGCTTGGTATGCCGGCCTGGGATAATACTACAGGCTGGGCTCAGCACGGATATAGCAGATCAACTAGCGGCCCTGAGGTCGATGTCGGCTTTGTCTATTGCACCATACACTTTCGCAGCAAGAGCGCTAGTGGGACCACGAATCTGAACTTTACCGTCGTTGACCCAGCACATCAGACTGACATTTTAGACCCAGCTTCAACCGACGTCCTTGACTGGACTCAGGTGGTCAATGGCACGGTGATGATTGGCACTCCCACTCTGACGGTAAATGTAACTCCCACTGGTACGGGGACTGTGAAGGCAAACGGGGTGACTCTAACGGGTTATCCCAACACCACTAACCGGAGCTGGGATGATGTGGTAACTCTCCTGGCGGTGAATTCAACGCCAGGATATGGGTTTGTGAACTGGACTGGAGATGTTGCTAATCCAAACGCAATATCAACTACGGTGACCATGGATGACTTTACCAAGAATGTAACCGCCAACTTTGCGGTAGCGGCTATGCCAGGATGCAATAATGGCAGCGTAAATGTTGCTTTTGTGCCGAATCCATCTGGACCCGGTGGCGGACAGCTACCTACAAGTAATTCAGCATTCAGTAACTTTAGCTTCACAAATGTGCCTTATGCCTCCGTAAATGCCACCACACTGGCAAACTATGACACCGTAGTCCTGATAATGTGCGACCCAATGAATCAGACCACTCCTTCACAGCGAACAGACATCGTTAATTGGGTTTCAAACGGCGGAAAGCTGATAGTATACGACTCTGAATGCCTTACGAATGCTACAGTAAACAACTCCTGGCTTCCATATCCATATACCACATACTGTCCCGGCGCAGTGGGTGGAAATAAGTATGGGTATCCCTGGGTTGATTTGCAGATTCTGGAGGATAACACGCTTTCAAGCAGTGACCCGATAAGTCCATATTATATCAACACCACAATGATAGCTTATGACACGGATGCTGCCGGCGACCAGAACGTCTTCATCACTAGGAGTGCTGGCTGGTGTGGAGACATGATGGGGACCAATGCTGTAAACAGTACCTATTCAACTCCTCCGGGAACAACTGGTTACAGCCACGGATACTCTCACTATAACAAAGGATTGTTTATCTATAATGGGCTGGATATAGACGTCCTAGGTAGCGATAGCGATCCCACTGCTAATACTGGAGAGGGATATCTTGCCAAAATCTGGCTGTTAGAGCTGGGACAACCATGGGATAATGTCACGGGAACAACTGTTTGTGGGTTGCCTTGCGGGGCTCCGATACCACCCCCCACGCCAGGTTGTGTGACACCAACGGCGGAGTTTAGCGCTACGCCGATTACAGGCCTGGCACCTTTGAGTGTGCAGTTCACCGATAAGTCAACTGGCAATGTTACCTCATGGCTCTGGGACTTTGGCGATGGCAAAACTTCAACTGCCCATAATCCAACTAATACCTATATGAAGGAGGGCAAATACACCGTTAAGCTTACGGTGAATGGACCCTGTGGTGAAGACACAGAAACAAAGGTTAAGTACATTAATGTATTATCATCAAAGCCCGTGGAACCAACAAGCCTCTCTTGCTCCGGCCTTTACATCTCGCCGCAGCAGGTTAAGCCTGGTCAGGAAGTGACAATCTCCATTAGTGTCGCTAACACCGGCGGGGAGACTGGCAGCTATAATGCCGTTCTGTATATTAACGGTGCGGTTGAGGACAGCCAGTCGGTGTCCGTTCCCGGGGGGACAAGCAAGAACGTGATATTCACGGTGAGCAAAACGAAAGCAGGCGTTTATGACGTTTCGATTTGCGGGCAGAGCGGACAGTTTGAGGTGGTGCACACCGGCTGGTTTGCCGGTGGACTGGGCACCGGCGGCATAATAGCCATTGTGGTGGTGGTCATAGTGCTTATCGTAGCCGTGATATTCATACTCAGGGGCACGGCGAGACCGGAATAAATTAATCTGTTATGTAGTACAAAGGGCGGCTGCAAAGCCGCCCTTTCCTTTTATGAGATTGCGGAGCGAAGCGCGGCAATCCCGGCGGCCTATTGACAAATGTGACCCTCGCCCATAATCTACACAATATTAAGATGTAGCTAATGTCCCGATATTTGCCGTGAGTGATTCAAGGAGGCTGGAATGAGAAAATTGCGATTTACCAGAAAGATAGGATTTATTATCGGTATTATTGTGCTCTTGATGGCGGTAATGCCTGTCAATGACAGTTTACCGGCTCAGGCTGCGGAGCCACCACCTCCACCTGTACCTGTACCACAAGAAGCGCCAAGGCTGCCGCCGCCGCAGTACCAACCGCCCCCGGTGATAGACGGGCACGGAACAGGTGCTCGAGCGCCAGAGATGGACCTCTCCCATATCACCGGGCGGAAAATGCCTGACGGCTCTCTGGTGGGAGAGTCGCCGGTGGCTGCCCCGCCACCTTCGTTTGATTGGCGTAACCAGAATAGGGTCACCTCGGTGAAGAACCAGGGCATCTGCGGTGCCTGCTACGCCTTTGCCGCACTTGGCAATGTCGAATCGAAGATATTAATCGACACCAACACCACTAACATTACTAACCCTGTCAACTTCTCCGAGAACAATGCCAAGGAATGTAACTGGCGCGAGCTAAATGCCTGGGTGGACGGCGGAGGCAACCCATGGGGTAGCTGCGCTGGAGGAGACTACAGGATACTTGCCAGCCTGTTCTCCCAGAAAGGTATGGTCCGGGAGACAGATGACCCATATAACGTCCTTGATGTCGCCTGCAACTCCTCCTGTCCGTATAACAAGACGCTGCTGGACTGGAGAATCATATCGACTAATTCGGTGCCCAATACCACGGTGCTGAAGACCTATATTCAGGCAAACGGCCCGGTGTATACCCACCTGTATGTCGGCGACCCTATCTATAACCCGTCATGGAAGAGTGAATTCGCCGCCTATGACGGCAGCTATACCCTGTACACCACAACAACGTATAACCCCAACCACGCTGTACTGATTGTTGGCTGGAATGACACCCTGCCTCATGCCGGGCCAGGCACAGGTGGCTGGATTGTGAAGAATTCCTGGGACACTACCTGGGGTAACGCTGGATACTTTACCATCGCTTACGGCTCAGCCAGCATCGGCATGTGGTCCTCATTCATGCACTCGTGGCAGGACTACGATAACAACGGCGGAATCATGTATTACGACGATGATTGCTGGGACGCCAGCTGGGGATATGGTGGTCCCACCACCGCCTGGGGACTGTGCAATTTCACCCCATCCAGTAATACCAATGCTACCCGCGTGGAGTTCTGGACCACGGATGCCACCACCGACATCGATATATACATCTATGACGACTTCAACGTGGGAACGACATCGCTGAGCACCCTGCTGCGCAGCCAGTTGAACTACAGCTTCACCGAAGCGGGCTACCACTCGGTGCCCTTGAGCTCGCCCCTGCCGTTAACCGCCGGTGACCCCGTTATCGTGGTGGTGAAGTTCACTAATAACGCCTTCACAGGCCCCATCCCGACAGACCCGAATGGGGCAAGTGTAACCGGGCGGACATATATGAGCCTTAATGGTGCAAACGGCACCTGGACTGACATGTGGGCATACAATGACGATGTCGCTATTCGCCTACGCACGTCCACAGCACCCTTGATGCCCTGCGCCTGCGGCGATATCTGTGTCAATGAGACCGGCTGGTGGCCTGATGGAGGTACTTTCAATGCCAGCAGTACCCCTATTCAGGATGCGGTCAATAACGCCACCGGTGGAGACACGATTTGCGTTAAGGATGGCAATTACCACGAGAACGTGGATGTGAACGTAGCTCACTTGACCATTCAATCTGAAAACGGCGCGGCGAACTGCATCGTGGAGGCAACAAATCCAGATGACCATGTGTTCTATGTAACCGCTGATTGGGTGAACATCACCGGGTTCACGGTGGGAAATGCCACTGCAGACTACAGGGCTGGAATTTACTTAGCCAGCGCGCAGCATTGCAACATTTCCAGCAACAATGCTACGAGCAACGAGAACGGGATCCGGCTAGAGGGTTCAAGCAACAATATGGTTACCAACAACACCGTTTACGATAACGACTGGGGAATCGCTCTACTAGACGCGTCGCATAACAATGTGACCAATAATAGAGTATATGATAACATAGGCACGTCGGCACTCAGTAGCGGAATCTACATCTATTCAGCATCACATGACAACTACATCTTCAACAATACCCTGTATGACAACAGGAACGGCATCTACGTCGGGAATTCGGATAATAACAGCATTGTCGATAACTCCGCCTTCCAGAATTATTACGGCATCTACCTGAAGTCTACAAGCACCAACAACACGCTCAGGGACAATACCGCCTGGAACAACACCATCGGCATTTACGTGTATTCTTCGAGCAACAACACCATCTACAACAACTACTTTAGCAACACGAACAACGCCTACGATAACGGGAACAACACCTGGAACATCACAAATACTACTGGACCGAACATCATTGGAGGTCCATATCTTGGTGGGAATTACTGGTCTAATTATTCCGGGAGTGATACCAACGGAGACGGCTTTGGGGATACTCCTTACAACATCACCGGAGGTCCAAACAAAGATTATCTGCCCTTGGTTCTCCCGGTCCACAACGTGGACACTGGAGAATACTTCACAACTATTCAGGCAGCCATAGATGCTGTTAATACTACGGATGGTCATACGATTACCGTCGACCCGGGAACATATAATGAAAATGTCGATGTAAATAAGCAACTGACCATAAGGTCCACGTCTGGAAATCCCGCGGATACAATCGTGAACGCAACGGACTCAAATGACCACGTCTTTTATGTAACCGCAGACTGGGTGAATATAACCGGGTTCACGGTGGAAAATGCCACAGGAAGCGGCAGGGCTGGAATATATCTTTGGAGCGGCACAGCTCACTGCAACATTTCCAGCAATAAGGCCACAAATAACTACTATGGGGTCTCCCTGTATTATTCGAGCAACAACATGCTTGACAACAACACCGCCAACTGGAATAGCTTCTACAGCATCTACCTGTGTTACTCGAGCAACAACACCCTCACCAGCAACACCGCCTCGCACAATAACGGCACCTATGGCATCTATCTGGCTTCCTCCAGTAATAACACGCTCCAGGACAACGATGGTGAGGACAATCTCATTGGCATCCGCCTGTCTGATTCGAGCAACAATACGCTTGACAACAACACCGTAAGCTCAAACAACTATGGCATCTGGCTGTCTGATTCGAGCAGCAACAACACGCTCACCAATAACACGGCAAACTCAAACGACTACGACGGCATCCACATGGATTCTTCGAGCAACAACACGCTTGACAACAACACCGCAAACTCAAACAACAACTATGGCATCTACCTGAAGTCTTCGAGCAGCAACAACACGCTCACGAATAACACGGCAAACTCAAACGACTTTAACGGCATCCGCCTGGTTTCTTCGAACAGCAACACCATCTATAACAACTACTTCAACAACACGCCTACTAATGCCTGGGATAACGGAACCAACACCTGGAACACCACGAATACTACCGGCCCGAATATCATCGGGGGGCCGTATATTGGCGGGAATTACTGGTCGGATTATAGCGGGAATGATACCAATGGGGACGGCTTTGGAGACCCTCCTTACATTATTATAGGGGGTTTGAACAAGGACTATCTGCCGTTGATTCTGACCGGTGCAACCCTGGAGGGAAACGTTACTTTCCCGGGAAGGGGTGCGGCTCCCAATAGCAAGTGGATAGAGAACTTTACGGTGAGGTTTTTCCAGAGTGCCAGCGAGGTAAGGAGTGACAACGTTACCACCAACAGTAGCGGGTATTTCAATGTCACCGGCATTGACCCTGGACCCTACGATATTAAGATTAAGGGCTTGACGTCTGTGAGCGAGCTGGAGGGTAACGTAACGTTGACTGCTGGTAATACCACGGTGGTAGATTTTGGCACGATGCGAGAGGGAGATTGCAATGATGACAACTGGATTACTGGTGCGGACCGGAATCTGCTGTACACGGGCTGGGGAAGCCATAAAGGTGGTGCCGGGTGGAATCCTGATTGTGATTTGAACGCCGATGATTGGCTTACCGGTGCGGACAGGAATCTAATGTACACTTACTGGGGTCAGAGTGGAGACTAGGTTTGATGTTGCTCAACATGCTTGAAGAGGTTAGTAGCTGTTAGCCTTCAGCTATCAGCTATCAACCTTCAGCCTTCAGTCATTAGCTAACCGCTGACCACTGATTGCTGACTGCTTTTTCATTTTTACTCTGTCATTTTGCGTTTTGCTTTTCTGTTGAGGTTGCCACGCCTTCGGCTCGCAATGACAATAAAAAAAGGGTGCAATGACGCCCCCCTTCTGTCATTGCGAGGCACTCTGGTGCCGAAGCAATCTCAGGCGAGTTTCCTCGCTTTGCTCGGAACAAACTCGGCAATCTCACCGCCTATTGACAAATGTGGCCCTCCGCCATAATCTACACGGTTAAGATGCAGCTAGTCTCCCGATATTTGCTGTGGGTGATTTAAAGAGGACGCCAATACCAAAGGGAAAAAGAGCCTTAGGTATAATAATTATCGCAGCACTGCTTATTATAGGTGGTAGTGCCTCATTCATACCGGGCACAGGCCCTGCAATCGCCGGGACTGAAAATCCCTATCTGGTAAGAACCTTCGTTGATGAACAGGGGAGGCAGATAGACGAGATTATTGTTCCCGGGCGACCGCCGGAAATCAAAGCCCCAGTAGCAGCTGTCCCCGAGCCCTATCCTGCCATGGGAATTAATACCCTGTCAAATGTGCCTGCCTTCGATTGGTGCTATGGGTGCTCGGCAACTTCGGCTGCTATGATGTTTGGCCATTATGACAATCATAACTATACAAATATGTATGCCGGCCCCACCAATGACGGAGTTTGTCCCATGAACAATTCCGTTTGGGGTTCGGGTGAGTGTCCCTTGAGCGCAACGCATCAGGGCAAAGATGGGCTAACAACAAAAGGGCACGTGGATGACTACTGGTCTTCTTATGGCAGCAGTATTGACCCATACTACGACAATTGGACAGAGCACACATACGCGAACTGCACCGCTGACTATATGGGAACCAACCAGTATCATAACTGGAATAACAAAGATGGTTCGACCAGGTTTTACTTTTATACAGACGGTAGTCCCCTGTATGACTACAGTGGATGCGAACCCGGCGGTAAGCGGGATGGCTGTCATGGGGTAAAGCTATTCGTGGAGTCACGCGGCTATAGCGTGTTCCACGACGGAATCAACTACCAGAACTACAACCAGTATATATATGGCTATAATAACACCACGTTGGGATTTACTTTTAGTGACTTCCAGTCTGAAATTGATGCCGGCCGGCCCGTGCTTATCCAGGTCGAAGGGCACACGATGCTTGGTTACGG